>WBZO01002877.1_pt1 | contig 21335 bp, 21 predicted proteins | sample 5204261 | NCBI WGS metagenome assembly WBZO01 (sample SAMN12412400, study PRJNA552823) | activated sludge metagenome | isolation source: activated sludge from anammox sidestream of wastewater treatment plant... | place: USA: North Carolina | collected 2017-09 | reverse complement strand
TGAACCGGAATATTTCTTTCTTTGAAAAAATTTTCCAGAAGTTCAGAGGTCTTATCTTCTTCCCTGCTGAAAGAAGGAGTGGCGATCAGTTTTTTTAAAAGGCCGGTCGCTTCGTCATATAATTGGTTTAGTTGATCAGGGTTCATTGCTGATAAGGGTTCCTTTGGTTCCTGTTATTAAATGATCCAATTCTTCTGCTTTTCCAATCCTCACTTGTTTTACTCCGCTGTTAAACGCAGCGAATGCATTGTCTAATTTGGGAATCATCCCTGCAAATATTTTTGTTCCTTCACTCACTGAAGGAGGATGTTTGAGCTGTTCATAGTAATTTTTATCAAGCCTTTTGATAACCGATGAGTCATCGTTGACATCAAGCAGTACACCGCTTTTCTCAAATGTAAAAATCAGTTCTACTTCATATAAATTACTCATTGCTTTTGCAATTTCACCTGCAATGGTATCGGCATTGGTGTTTAACAGTTGCCCGTTTTTATCTGCCGTGACCGGGGCTATGACGGGAATCATTTCATTGGACAGGCAGGTTTTCAGGAATGAAGTATTCACTGAATCAATATCGCCGACAAATCCGTAATCAATATCCGGATGTATTCTTTTATGTGCAAGGATCGTATTCCCGTCAACTCCGCAAAGCCCGATACTGTTACAATGAAGCGACTGCAGTTTTGCAACAATATTTTTATTGATATATCCGGCATAGACCATTGTTATGACTTTCAATGTTTCTGCATCGGTGATCCTTCTGCCATCCACCATCTTCTGAGGTATGTTGAGCTTTCCGGCCATCTGTGTTGCCAGCTTTCCTCCGCCATGAACCAGGATCTTCGGACCGTCAATTGCGGCAAACAATTTCAGGAAGGATGAAAGCTTTGCTTCATCATCTATAATATTTCCTCCGATCTTTATGACTAACAAAGCCCCACCCGACCTCCCCGAAGGGGAGGGGTTAAGAGTTTTTGTATTTGAAATGTCACTCAATGTTTGAGATTTTATTTTTTTTCTATTGGGTCAGCGAGTGGCAGACAGAATTTCACTTAACACAGTTTGTGCTGCCCAAACCCTGTTACCAGCCTGTTGTGTTACAATGCTATTCGGGCTGTCTAAAATTTCATCACTGAGTTCTACATTTCTTCTTACAGGAAGGCAATGCATCACTTTGGCATTGTTGGTCAGGGACAACTTTTCCCGGGTAAGCATCCAGGCAGGATCAGTGCAAAGAATTTTGCCGTAATCTTTGTAAGCGCTCCAGTTTTTTACATACACAAAATCAGCATTTTTCAAAGCTTCTTCCTGGTTATAAGTGATCGTGGCTCCTTTGGTGAATTGTTCATCCAATTCATAATCTTCCGGATGGGTAATCACAAAATCAGCTATCCCCCATGCATTGATCCATTGGGAAAAACTGTTAGCCACACATTGGGGCAGGGGCTTCATATGCGGCGCCCAGGTAAGGACGATCTTTGGTCTTTTTAATTTTGAATTTTGACTTTCCTCTGTAATGGTAAGTACATCCGTTAGGCTTTGTAACGGATGTAGTGTTGCACTTTCTAAACTTACAATGGGTACGCCGGTGTATTTTATAAACTGTTTTATGAATAATTCACTGTAATCATCTTCCCGGTTTTTTAATGAAGGAAAAGTGCGGATGGCAAGTATGTCAAAATATTTTCCCAATACAGGCGCTGCATCTTTTACATGCTCTACGGTATTGCCACTCATGATGGCTTCCTCTTCAAATTCCAATGCCCAGCCTTCCTGACCCACATTGAAAACAATGGCTTCCATTCCTAAATTTTGTGCAGCTATTTGTGTGCTCAGCCGGGTACGCATACTCGGGTTCAGGAATAAACAACCAATACGTTTATGCTCGCCCAGCTTGCAATCTTTTAAAGGATCTTTTTTATAAGCAAGTGCTTTTTGCACTAAGGAATTAATTGCGTCACCTGTTTCTTTGAACGAAGTGTTGATACAATCCTTTACAGAAGTAAAATTTTTCATAATTCACTTAAAGCGAAAAACCGAACGCTTAATGCTAAACGCCGGGTTTTCTAATTGATTAAATCAGGTTAATTAGCTTAACTTTTTTTTCATGCATTGTTATCTGTGCAAAGATAAGCGGGAAGCAGGGATAAGGAAGATGCAATGTATAGTTTCCTTTTATGGAATATACATTAATAGAAGTAATTGATTTTACGAAATGAACCATGCTCCGTATCCCTTCGGGCAAATACACCTTCAGGTGTAAGCTAAAAATCTTATTACAAGGGTTTCCAGTTGTGAGGCAGCAGTTCTGCTATGGTATTGATGGGATGATTATTGATGCGTTGCAATACATCTTTTAGCCATACAAAGGGGTTAATGCCCTGCTGCTTGCAGGTACCAAGCAAAGAATACAGCATAGCGCTTCGCTGGGCGGCCTCGTGTGATCCTGCAAACAAATAATTTTTTCTGCCAATGGCTACAGGTCGTATGCTGTTCTCTACCGGATTATTATCAATATTCAGTTTGCCATCCGTAGTATATATCGTCAGTTCATCCCACCTTTCTATGCTATAGCCCAATGCCTGGCCAATGGGGCTTTTGGGCAATACCTTTATGTATTCCTGTTTCATCCACCGGCCTAGTTGTTGTAATATAGGCAGGGCTTCGTCTTTACGCAACTTCAGGCGTTCAGTAAAATCAAGTTGCTGTTCTTTGGCTATTCGTTCTATGGCATACAGTTTTGCAAACTGCTCCAATGCATATTCAGCTCTTGTTTTATCATTATCTGTTGCATCATAAAACTTACGCCGGGCATGCGCCATGCAATGCAGCACCGTTATGGCTTTTTCCTCCTTGAAAAAATCATACGCTGTATAACCATCCACCTGCAAACGGCCTTTAAAATCTTTGAGCATCGCTTGCGGACCTTCTCTTCCTCTGCCGGGTTGGTATTCGAATAATATCATTTTTTCAATGCTGTTGTGATACGCCCAAAAATATCCACGATGTGTCTCGCCCCTGCCTGTGCGGCAGGCAGGTTTTTTATCCTTAGCTAAAACTTTTATGGGTGTTTCATCGGCATGCAGGTAGGTAATCACTGGCGAGAATTATTTTTTTATGTGCATCGTACAACGGCGAAATTAAATTCACTGTGCCCCTCACCCAATCGGAGATGGTGCTGTAAGCAATACTGATGCCTTCTCTTTTGAAACGTTCCATCTGGCGGTACAGCGGTAAGTGATCCACATACTTATCAATTACAATCTGCGCCAGCAGGCCTGCACCGGCAATGGCTTTGGGCAATGGTCTTTCCGGCATCGTAGCTATGATCACTCCGTCATGATCCGGCTTTGCATATTTGGGGCGCACATATTTGTTGACAAAAAGTTTACCCGGCTCATAATCCAATTCTTCTGTTATCTCTTCACCAATCTTTTTATAACCTTCTATGTTTTGCTGCGGTGCTATGATAATTTCTTTACGCTGTAAATATTCAGGAAGTTTATGACGACCGGGATGTGCTGTTTTTACAACTTCCGTTTTTACTTTGGTGTATTCTATCTTTTTTACAGAAGTAATATTGCACTGCGCCACCTCTTCGGCCTGTATGGCCAAAGCCAGTTGAGCGGGATTGTTGTTGGATGGAATAAATCGTTCGTGCCGGCTGCCGTAGATGAGCTGTTTGAGTTTTGCAAGCTCCTGCTTCAGAAAAGTTATTTCTGCCTGGCTTTGCTCGTATAAAGTTTTATAATCGGTATGCGCCTGGCTGATTTGCATTTTGACTGCTCAAAGCTATAACAATACATCTGTCAACAAACAGCCTTTAATAAGTTGTAGATAAATCACAGCAAAAAATAGTTTTAAAAAATTCGCTTCAAAAATGTGGATAACCCTGCTAATTTTTTATATCCGGCATTGAAAAACGTTTTTTCATTCTTATGCTCTTTAATTGTATGCCCTGCAGTATGAGCTGCAACTGTTGGGCGCTGAGGGTAACGGAAGATGACTGCTGTGCTGTATCGGGCAGTTCGTAAGTTCCCTGTTCCAGTCGTTTGTAATAAAGGGACAGGCCATCGCCTTCCCATAGCAGCAGCTTAACCTGGTTGCGTTTTTTATTGATGAAAATAAAAATGCTGCCGCTACCTACATTAAGCTGCATATGCTGCTGTACCAATCCGCTCAGGCTGTCGAAGCCTTTGCGCATATCCACAGCGCTATTGTAAAAATAGTAAGTGCACGAAGCAGACAGGTGCAGCATGGTTTATGCTATCAGCGCTTTTAAATAATCAACACCTATGGGCTGATGAAACAAAAGCTTTTTACCATCCGGCAATTGCAGTTCAATACAGCCGGCAGATAAACCGGTATTTAAAGTAACCGGTACAAAACCCGCAGTACCGGCACTGTCAGCCACCCTTTGAGTAAGGTATCGTTTATACCAGTAATGAAAATGATGATAAGCGATACTATTCTGTTCGCAATACTTTTTCTGCGACAAGCCGCTCTGCTGCCATTGCTCTATCATAGCATATTTTTGCTCCTGCAGTTGTTCTCTGGTTTGCATTTACTTTTTGTTGCAAAACTATCTGTCCAATTTATTGCAGGCAAGATGCTGTTGGCCGGAGGGATACCAAATTCCGAATGACCTGATTTCGCAGCCATCACACAGGGCTTTGGCGAAAACATGAGATGGAAAAAAACGGAAAAGATCAGATGTATCGGCACGGTTATTTTATATTATTAGCAAATCCTTGAATTTAAAGAATAGCTTAATAATAAAAAAAGGCTGACCTTTTTCAAGTCAGCCTACAGAAATTATATATCATAAAGCTATTGCTTCATAAATGATTTCCCCGCCCATTGTTTACCAATTAACACCCTTACATAATAGAAATCGGATTTGAGTGTGCTTACATCAATTGTTACCTGTTTAGATGCTCCACTGTACACATAGCGTTTCAACACATTCCCCATTTTATCCGTCAACTGAATTTCTCTAATACCGGTATTTGTGTTTTTTTCATTATTTGCCTGATTCTTTTCATCGTTAAGTTTTACCATTAGTTCTGTATGCGCAGGGTTTGGCGACAACATGAACATTTCTTCATTAGTACAGAAAAATACAAGCGGGTAGAAGTTAGTTGACCATCCGCATTCATTGTATGTATAGACCTTAATATTGTAAGTACCAGTCGTTGGGAAGCTAAATTCAACAGCGCCATCTCCACCAGTATAAAGCGTATTGTTGTACCCTCCACCCATCCGGGTTATCACCAATTTCTGATTGCCTATAACAAGGCTATCGGGAGCAATAAATATTTGCATTGGAATTAACTCATTTGGAACTATAGTGGAAGATGGATATCCAATATTCATTATTTTAGGATATCCTACTGCAATTTCATCTTTGTAGATTATTATATTATCATCACCACATAAATTTTTAATAGTAGCTTTTAACGTTATTATACCGTTATTATTTTTTGTCACTGTGGTTTGTGGTAAGCCTGGTGTATTAATTGTAATTATTCCGGGAGGGTCTGCTGTCCAGGTGACATTTGCTCCTGTGGGTAGATTGGGTATAGTGTAATCACTAGATGTCGTACAAACTTTGCTATCACCAGTAATAGATAAACCATAATTACTTGGGAAAGCATCCCCTACGCCTACAGCAAACCATGCATCTGTTACAGACTTAACTTCACAGCTATTTGCACCCCATTCCTGGGAGGCATAGGCAATGCTTGCAACCCTTACAGAAGTAAAATCTGAAGAAGGGGTAAGAGACATTTCTGTGTTATAAGCTATTTGTGCTGCTGTTGTGATACCAAGTCCGGTAACTTTGAATGGATTTCCAATTCCATTTGTTCCACTACCTCCTTGTGATAAGAGATAATACCAATGTCCTAAAACGGTAGCATTTACATGTGGATCATCATTGTTAATATCCCAATTAGAATCAAATCTTGTATCGGGATAATTTCCTTCAGTTAAAAAACTCTTCCGCCAACCTTCACCGGTTGGGTTTCTTAATGAACGTAAACAGCTAAAACCGTTAGCCATAATTTCTTCACCCAGAGTCCAAGTTTGTTTTACCCCGCCTATAGCTGACCAATTTTCAATAGTTACCCCCCATATATCGCTAAATCCTTCATTTAAAGACCTTGCTTCGCCCGTGTTATTGAAATCAACTTCATAATAAGCAAAACCATGTCCCAGTTCGTGGGCTACAACATCTAATGACGTTACTGAATTAAATGCTGACAACCCGTTGCCAAAGCTGAATGTAATAGTAGCAGGGTCGAAGTATGCATTGTCCATTGGCTTTGTCACATTTGGAGCAACCTGCTCCCACCTATTAGTATAACAAGTAATGGAATGCCCGTTATTATCAATACTGTTTCGGATAAATGTGTTTGAAAAATAATCTAAAAACAATTCGGTACCAAGATGTACATCTAATGCTCCAGCATTTGCACCGGCCGATGTCCAAGCAGTAGTAGGGTTAACAAAATCAACCGCATTAGTGATTATGTTATTCTGGTTATTGAGAGTGCTAATGTTAACACCTCTTCTTATTTCTCGCAGCCGTAATCCACCACCAAAGCTATCGCCAGTAAAATTCCTATTACTGCTATATAAAGTAGAGCCAGTACACGGAACATTTAAATTACATACCATCGGTACTGAAATCAAAATAGTGCCTGTTGCAGCATCTACCATAATTTGTTTCGACTGTAATGCATCAGGATAAACAACCTCTACTTGATATACATACCTATACTCATCTCCATCATTTTTTTTCCATAAAACCAATTCTGCTTTGGTTGAAGAAGGTATACTTGCCCTATTGACAGAACTATTACTAACAGCAATATTAATGGCTGTTGCCTCATTTAACTGAATAGCATTTCCTGTGCTTTTTATTACATTGAATTCGCCATTTGCACTTGTAAATATATCATTCTTAAAATGCAGGTAATAATAGCCATCATAGACAGGTACATTTTTATACATTTGCTGATACAAAATACTCTTTTGATTAACACGTTGTGTTTTAGTTTTTATCAACCTAAAACCGGTATTTCCTTCATTCTGAACAAAAATCGATTTTAGAATTGCAACAGCATCTGAGGTAGTTTTAACTGATGCTGTTGCGTCCAGGGTAAAATAGCGCAGATTGCCATTAGCGTCAGATATAGTGTCTTTAAGTTGTATCCCGTTTTGTGAAAAGGCAGTAAGCATCATCATCACAGACGTCACAATGACGAGAATAAATTTTCGGATAAGCATTGCTCGAGTTTTAAATTAGATAAAAGGAAATATCATTGCACTTTAGTGAAATAATAATTATTTACTCCTTCGCTACGGAAATAGTTTGCAAAAACAAGTGTGTCGTTAATCAACCTGTCTGCTACCCATTTATTAAGATAGTCATATCCATCATAGGCAAACATTAGAACATTGGATGAAATACCAGTTGTTCCAGGTAACCCCAAATATTGATAAACTAAGCTTTCTCTTGTTATGATGTTATTGGTTTGGTTGATTTGCATTATTGAATCAATCGGATAAAAAATAATATAACTCTCAATTCCTATTTGATTACTTCTTATAGTATCAACACCGGCAATAGTGAAAATTATTGAATATTGCCATTTCCATTTTCCATTCAAAAAATTTTTTAACTCTGACAACGACAAATTTTTAAGGTCTCTTGTACCACTTATCCCTTCATTATTCTTTTTGCAGGCTAATAGCAGGGTACAAACAAAAAAACATAAAATTATATTTTTCATAAATGGTATTTTAGGTTAAGGTTTTGAATTGAATAAAAACGGAAGACCTATTAGATACTCCATAGACATTAATAAAGGTATTGATTGTACTTTAATGTAAATAACATAAATCGTACCGTGAAATATTTTGGTAACATATGACATAATAATTTATTTTAATTCCAGAAAACTGTTTTCGTCAATTTTTCGTTTTGCTGGTTGGGGAAATAAGAGTAGAATAAATCTGCAAAACATAAGAGTCGTTTTAAAGTAATGACAACAAATATCTCTTATTTGTTCCGTGAGATGGCTGTGATTTCTTGTAAAACAAGTAGTTTGAATTTTAATTTGTTTCTACTTTTTTAAATGTTTGCGTTATAATTCGCAGAAAAGATAAGCATTCAGACTTCAGCCTTCCGCCATCAACATTTCACGTTCAGCCTGCACTGACTCAATAAACTGCTCTGCATCTCTTTTCCTCAACGCCAGCGATGGAAGCAAACGGACCACATTGGGTTTTGCCTCGCCCGTGAAGATTTTCTGATTCCACAATAAGTTTTTTCGCAGGTCTTTTAATTCTTCAGGTACATCAAAGCCGATCATCAATCCTCTTCCCCTTACATTTTTCAGTTGCGGAATATTTTCCAGTTCACCTTTTAAATACTTGCCGATCATCACGGCATTACCCATCAGCTTTTCTTCTTCTATCACTTCCAGGACGGCCAGTGCTGCTGCACAGGCAAGGTGATTGCCACCGAATGTGGTTCCCAGCATGTAATGCCTTGCCTTGAACTTCGGTGAAGCGATGATCCCCGCAACAGGGAAACCATTTCCCATTCCTTTTGCCATTGAATAAATGTCTGCATTCACACCGGCAAAGTCGTGGCTGAAAAATTTTCCGCTTCTGCCATAACCGCACTGTACACTGTCCGCAATGTACACGGAGCCATACTCATCGCACAATTCCCTGATCTTTCTTAAAAAACTTTCATGGGCAACATTGATGCCGCCGACACCCTGTATGCCTTCAATGATCACGGAAGAGATCTCTTTCCCGTTTTCCTTAAAGCAATCCTCCAATGCCTGTTCATCATTGAACGGAAGGAAAATGATATTATCAGTTTCATTTACAGGCGACAAATTGTTTTTATTGTCAGTGGCTGCTGCTGCCAGTGATGTTCTGCCGTGAAATGATTTGCTGAAAGCAATTACCTTCTTCCTTCCATTGTGAAATGAAGCCAGTTTCAATGCATTCTCATTGGCTTCAGCGCCGGAATTACAGAGGAAAAGCTGGTAGTCTTCTTTGCCGGAAACTGTGCCCAGTTTCTTTGCCAGCTCAGCCTGTAATGGTATCCTTACCGAGTTGGAATAAAAAGCAATTTTTTCCAGTTGCTCTTCGATCCGTTTCACCCAATGCGGATGTGAATGGCCAATGCTGATCACGGCGTGACCACCATAAAGATCGAGATACTGTTCGCCCTTGTCATCCCACACATAAGAGCCCTTTGCTTTTACAATGGTTATTTCATTGACAGGATAAACGTCAAATAGTTTCATGATTCCTGATATAAATTGCCGGCAATATTTGCCGAAAGTTTTATGCCTTTGATTAATGCTGAGCTCAATCCCTGGTGTTCCATTTCATTGAGGCCCGCAATTGTGCATCCTTTGGGAGATGTTACTTTGTCAATCTCCTGTTCTGGGTGTGTTTGGTTTACCGTCAGAAGTTTGGCAGCCCCCAAAGCAGTTTGTGCTGCTATCTTAAGAGCGTCGTGTGCATGAAAGCCTATTTCAACGCCACCCTGTGATGCTGCACGGATGGTTCGCAGAAAAAATGCAATGCCGCAGGCACAAAGCGCCGTGGCAGCGCTCATCATATCTTCATTGATGACAATGCTTTGGCCCAGCGTGTCAAAAATATTTTGCACCAGTTCAATATCTTTTTTGGTGGCATTGGCAGCAGCAAGGCATGTCATGCTTTCGCCGATTTTCATTGCAGTATTTGGCATGGCACGGATGATGCGCAGTTCATTTCCCAACCGTTCACGGAAAACATTAGTGTGCACTCCCGTTACTACTGAAACGAATAATTGATTTTTTACATCAACTGCCGGCTGTAGATCAGAAAGCACTTCGTCTAACTGCTGAGGAAGCACACAGACAAAAACTATAGCTGCATTCAATATCGCTTCACGGTTGTTCGTGCTTGTTTTAAACCCGGCTTCGGAGTGTGCGGTCAATGAAGCGGCATTTCTCCTTGTAATGGTGATTTCATTTTTTTTGCACAAGGCAGCTCTTGTCAGGCCTTCGGCCAAAGCCATACCGATATTTCCCCCTCCGATGATTGTTGCTTTCATAAATTTTAAATTTAAAATGCAGCAGGCTTCAATTCCAATCCTGTTTTTTCATTGATGCCAAACATCAGATTCATGTTTTGCACTGCCTGTCCGCTGGCTCCTTTTAATAAATTATCAGTAATGGAATGTATTACCAGCTTGGTTCCCACTTTTTCCAATTGAATGAGGCATTTATTGGTATTGACCACCTGTTTTAAAAAGATCGGATGATCGCTGACATGGGTAAAAGGTTGCCCGTTATAAAAATCTTTGTACAACTTGTTCAGCTCTTCAATACTCCACTCGCAGTTCAGTTGCGAACTGACAAAGATCCCCCTGGTGAAATCTCCGCGCCAGGGAACAAAGTTTACGGAGATATTCCCTTTGTGTTGCAATTGTTTCAGGGATTCGCCGATCTCATTCAGGTGCTGATGCGATAAGGTTTTATATGCCTGGATATTATTTGCCCTCCAGCTGAAATGAGATGTTTCTGACAAACTTTGCCCTGCGCCGGTAGAGCCGGTAACGCCTGTTGTGTACACTTCATTCAGCAACCCGGCTTTTGCCAGGGGCAATAATCCGAGTTGAATACAGGTGGCAAAGCAACCGGGGTTAGCAATGTTTTCAGCCGATTTGATCTTTTCCTTATTTAATTCAGGAAGGCCGTAAATGAAATTCCTGGCGAAAGATTTTTTATTCCCGGATGCAGGCGCCTGAAAAACTGCATTACTGTTCAGTCGGAAATCGTTTGAAAGATCAATGACTTTGATTTTTTCTGATATGGGATTTTCTTCTAAAAATTTCTTTGCATTGCCATGACCCAAACAGAGGAACAGTACATCAACATTTTCACTGAGTTCATTGGTAAATACAAGGTCCGTATCGCCCAGCAGGTCAGGGTGAGCGATTGACACCGGATCGCCTGCATGGCTTTTGCTGTGGATGAAAACGATCTCTGCCTGCGGATGATGGATCAATAACCTGATCAGTTCACCGCCTGTATATCCTGCACCACCAACTATTCCTATTTTTATTGACATACTTTTTTATTAATGATCAATAATCATTCATCACTGATCATTGATCGCTTTCCCTGTTGACCGAATGCCAGATACTTGTCTGGTTTCCGAAGATCTTAGAAAATCCTCTTACATCTTCTCCGGTCCACCCTGAATTCATTTCGCCATATTTTCCGAATTTACTGCTCATCAGGTCGTATTTGGATTCTATGCCTGTGATCTGAAAACGGTAAGGCATCAATTGCACAAACACAGTTCCTGTAACATTCTTCTGCGAAGATTCAAAAAATGCTTCGATATCCCTCATCACCGGGTCCAGTATCTGACCTTCATGCAGCCAGTTGCCGTAAAACAATGCCAGTTGATCTTTCCAGTTCAGTTGCCATTTGGTCAACACATGTTTTTCCAGTGCGTGATGTGCTTTCAGGATCACCATGGGAGCGGCTGCTTCAAAACCCACACGGCCTTTGATGCCGATGATGGTGTCGCCGACATGAATATCCCTGCCGATGGCAAAGGGCCCTGCAATGGATTGTAAATATTGAATGGCTTCGGATGGATGATCGAAATCTTTATCGTCAACAGAGATCAATTCACCTTTTGAAAAACCAAGCTTTACATTTTGACTTTTTAATTTTTCATTTAACTGAGTTGGCCAGGCTTCTTCCCGTAACATTCCGTTGGAAGAAAGTGTTTCCTTGCCGCCCACACTGGTTCCCCATAAGCCTTTATTGATGGAGTAAACCGCTTTCTGAAAATTCATTTGCACGCCTTTGCTCTTCAGGTAGGCGATCTCTTCTTCCCTGCTCAGCTTCAGGTCTCTTATTGGGGTCAGGATCTCAATGCCCGGGATCATGATATGAAAGATCATGTCAAAACGCACCTGGTCATTACCGGCACCGGTACTTCCGTGTGCCACTGCATCTGCTTTCAGTTTTTTTGCATGTTCCGCAATATGTAATGCCTGTATCAGCCTTTCTGCAGACACACTCAGCGGATAGGTATTGTTCTTAAGCACATTTCCATAAATGAGAAATTTAATGATGCGGTCGTAATACGTCCTGATCGCATTTATGGTCGTGTGGGATTTCACTCCCAGTTTATACGCATGTGTTTCGATTTGTTTCAGCTCTTCATCGCTGAAGCCGCCTGTGTTTACGATGATGCTGTGCACTTCATATCCTTTCTCCTCTGACAGATATTTTACACAGTAGGTGGTGTCCAATCCCCCGCTGAAACCGAGTACTACTTTTTTCATTTCTGAATCTGATTTTTCCTGTAAGATCAATAGATCAGGATCTTTGAATTTTTACTGACCGCTGCACCGTTTCCGTTATTGCTGCCGTTCTTTTCTTTTTTCAGGAAAGGCCTTAATAATTTCCATTGTTTGAAACGGAGCAGGCGCTCCAGTCCTTTTTTATTTTCTTCAAAAAATTGTTTTGTCTCTTCAGGCTTGTAATGATCCTTCGGATCGTAGAGCATGGCAGTGCACAAACAGTTCTTCCTTCCTTTGCTCAGCAATATCGGGTAGTTCACACAACTCTTGCATCCATCCCAGAAAGCATCATCCTGTGTCAGCTCTGAATAGGTGACAGGCTCATAGCCCAGTTCACTGTTGATCTTCATGACGGCAAGGCCGGTGGTTAGGCCGAATATCTTGGCATCCGGATACTTTTCCCTGGAAAGATTGAATATCCTTTTCTTGATGGCTTTTGCGACTCCGGATTTCCTGAAGGAAGGTGAAACGATCAATCCCGAATTGGCAACATATTCTCCGTGGCTCCAGGTCTCTATATAACAGAATCCCACCCAGGTGCCATCGTCAGTGACAGCGATCACCGCTTTGCCCTCATCCATTTTCTTCTCAATGTATTCGGGAGTTCTTTTGGCAATTCCGGTACCTCTTTCTTTAGCGGAGGATTCCATTTCATCAGTGATGGTTTTTGCAAAAGACTTATCTGCCGGTGTTGCCACCCTGATAATAATATTTTGATTTTCCAATTTGAAAAGATTGCTGTTAATGTGTGCGGATCACCAATCCAAATTTTTGAGAAATCTTCCTGCCTGGCAGGGATCGGGGACTTCTTCACTGACAGGGGCCTGGTTAACGGCTCGTCCTGTCAGCAACCACGTCGTGGTCGAACAAAAGTAAAAACATCAAATCCCACGGCATAGACACCGGTGGTCATTGGCCCGTGAAAGGCATATTGCTTTGTATGTTTCAGACTATTGATCATTTTTTAATAGCCGTTTTCGGATAGGGGACAAAAATATATAATTCTGAATTCAATAAGGTAAAAATTTTCTTTCAGGGCAGTTAAATTACCGGGCAAGCAAACAAAAGGTTGCCGGTACCTTGTGCAGATTGGGTTTTTGTTTTTTCCATTGGCCGATGGTTCGAGTATGAATTTCTTCTCCCGAGGAAGTAATACCAGCCGCAATACAAAGAAAGGTGGTAGGCTTACAGTTGTTGAGCAACGCATCCAGCAATTGGTTATTTCTGTAAGGCGTCTCAATAAAGATCTGGGTACAGTTCTTTTTGAGCGACTCTGATTCCAGTTCTCTGATCGCCCTTGCCCTTTCCTGATCTTTTATCGGCAAGTAGCCAACGAATTGAAAACGCTGGCCGTTCATCCCGCTGGACATCAAAGCCAGTATAATGGAATCAGGCCCTGAAAGAGGTTTTACCCGTACATTGTTCTCATGGGCAATAGCCACTAACGTTTGTCCGGGATCTGCAACGCCGGGACAGCCGGCTTCACTGATGATACCGATCTTTTTTCCTTCTTTCAATTTTTTGCGGAATGCAGATGAAACAGAAAGATCATCAGAGATCGTAAACCATTCATAGCGGTCAATAATAATATCTTTTTCCAGTTTCTTCAGGTATCTTCTGGCTGTCCTTTCATTTTCTGCAAAGAGAACTTCGCAATCTTTGATCGCTTTTAATACACCGGAAGGAATGCTTTCAATGTTTTCTTCATCCAGCAGGGAAGGTATCAGATAAACTATTGGTGAAGCCATTTAAGCATTTTTTACTTTATACAAACTCATATTGGCAGCGATCACGGCATAGGCAGGCGCCAGCACCCAGCCGATACCGATCGCCACATGCATCAGGTAAAATACAAGGCCATTACCCATGAGCAACCCTTTGTGTTCACCGGCGAATTCAATGCTCTCGTTCAACGGAGTTTTTTGCCGGGCAAAGCTGTAGTCGAACATGGAAAAACCATAGTAATAACATTCCAGGAATAATGCGATCAGCGGAGTGATCCATCCTACAACCGGCACCAACGTGAGCAGCAGAAGGATGAAGAAGAAAAAAGTTTGCCAGAGCAGGTTACGTCCTACGAGTTTGGTGCCTCTCCATGCATCTTTCCTTATGTTTTCACGGATGTTGACCGGCTCTTCATTTTTCAGGATGGCACGGGTCTTTTCACTCAGATAAGCAAACACAGGCGAGCCGATGATGAGGATGATGTATTTGAACAGTGAAAAATAAAATTGGAGTAACAGTATCCATAAAATAACCCCTGCAAAAGTGAATAGAAAGCCGATCCAGCTGTTTTGAAATTGCTGCAGTCTTTCGCCAAGACCTGTTGTAGTGATGAGGTAATCTATCACCAGTGTTGCGGACTTCCCGAAGAAATACATGCTGATCAAAAACAAAACGGCATAAGCGATCCCGGGGCCTATGATCCATCTCCGGAGTTTGTGCTCTCTGATAAAACGGTTCACTTCACCAAAAGACTGTATCGCTATGACGATTTCCTTGAGCAAGTCTTAAATTTGAATGAGTAAATATAAAAAGAACATTTTTTAAAAAGATCGGAAACCAATATGAAGAAATTGCCCCATTCTTTTTATGAGAGAGATAATGTGTTGCAGATTGCAAAGGAGTTGCTTGGAAAAATTCTGGTAACGAACTGGAAAGGCATTGAAACTTCCGGCCGTATTGTTGAATGCGAAGCTTACAATGGTGTGACAGACCGTGCCTCTCATGCATTTGGCGGAAGAAGGACAGCCCGGAATGAGGTGATGTATGCAAAAGCAGGTACGGCTTATGTATATTACTGCTATGGCATCCATCATTTATTCAATGTGGTGACCAATAAAAAAGATATTCCTCACGCCATTCTCATCCGTGCACTGGATCCGTTGATAGGTATTCCTGAAATGATGAAACGGAGAGGGAAAAAAGAATTGGATCATACATTGACCAAAGGGCCGGGAAGCTTGTCTGTTGCACTGGGCATCACGGTTTTCAACAATGGATTTTCATTGCGTAGCGAAAAGCTGTTCATTGCAGAGGATGGTTTTGTTCTTTCTGAGAACAGTATCGGAATTTCTCCAAGAATAGGAGTGGAAGGCTCGGGCGAAGCTGCGCTGTATCCTTATCGTTTTTATATTAAAGGAAATTCTTTTGTAAGTGGGAGAAAAAACTGATAAAACCGGAAGATTATTTCTAATGCTTAATTTCGGCAATCAAACTATCCGGTAACTCTTCCTTACAACACCCGGTTCATTTTTTCCCTGTCAAATTCTTTTTCATTATTGGCGATCCATACGGCAGCCACACTATTGCCGATAAAGTTGGTGATGGCCCTTGCTTCTGACATAAAACGATCAACACCCAATAGCAAAACAAGCCCTTCCATCGGGATCACTTTAATGGCAGTGATGGTAGTGGCCAGAACAACAAACCCGCTTCCCGCCACTCCGGCAGCTCCTTTTGAAGTGACCATCAAAATGCCGATGATAGTGAATATTTGTGCAAGAGATAAATGGATATGGAATGCCTGGGCAAGAAAGATCATTGCCATGGATAAATAAATAGTAGTGCCATCGAGATTGAAAGAATATCCGGCAGGGACCACTAAGCCGGCCACCGGTTTGGAGCAACCCATCTGCTCCAGCTTTTCCATTAAGGAAGGCAGTGCAGCTTCAGAGGAAGAAGTGCCAAGGACAATCAGTAATTCTTCACGGATATATTTTAAAAGTTTATAGATGCTGATGCGGTAATGCCTGAGAATAAGCCAGAGAACAAGAAAGATGAATATGAACATGGTGGCATACACTGCACTCATCAGTTTTGCCAGGGGCACCAATGCACTGATGCCATATTTACTGATGGTAAATGCCATTCCGCCGAAAGCGCCGGCAGGGGCAAGCAACATCACTTTATGCAAAGCGCTGAAGATGACTTTTCCTATAGGTTGTAAAAATGAAATGACTCTGTGGCGGTAAGAAGAACCGCTGAAAACGATACCTGCAATGAGCGCCAAGATCAACACCTGCAGGGTTGAATTTTCTTTAAAAAAATACACCCAGTCGAACCCACCGGTGGAAACAAATTGCGACACCTTTGCTTCATCTGCCCCATGTGTTGCCACGCCATGCCCCGGCCTGATGATCCATGCCACTATGACGCCGGCTATCAATGCAAAAGTGGAAACGACCTCGAAATACAAAAGCGCTTTTACTCCTATGCGGCCCACTTTTTTCAGATTACCCATGCTGATGATGCCCAGGGTGATGGTAAGAAAGATGATCGGGTTGATGAACAGCTTTACTACACTGATGAAAAGTTTTCCGAGGAATTCACTCAGGCTTACTCCCAGTTCAAGTTCCTGCCCAAAAAATCTTTTTTTCCATGGCTCATCCAATACCGGATACAGGGCGATCTGTGGTGCAAATTGACCGACAAGGATCCCTGCAACAATGGAAATGAGTACCCAGAATGTGAGATTGCTGAAAAGTTTTTTCATTGGTTCACCCTGCAAAAAAGAACCGACAAGATAGGAACGTGAAAGATATTATCAGAAAAAAAGAAGAAGAGATCTAAAATTTAGGACAGTTCAGCTTCTTAGCATTCGGATCGGTAGGCTTTTTAATGTAGATCAGGGATATCTCCACTCCGCCTCTTAGATTGGATGCAGGCTTCAGGCTGGATACATTAATATCATAGGTAGCGCCGAATTGAAATTCCCCGAACTCCAATCCTACATAAGGAATGATGGCATCGCCAAGCCGGAACCAGCTTCCGAGATACAGGTTTGTCGGACTTTCTTCATCGCCGGTCAGGTTCATCGCATAGGCGCCGCCGAGCATAGCATTATGAGCATTTGCCTGCAGGCTGTAATTGGCGCTGAAGTGAAAAAAGTTAATAGGTCCGACAGGGATCCTTCCACCGGCCTGAAATGTGGTACGGGCAGCTAAAAAGTATTGTCCGCCCTGAAAACTTTCTTTCGGCCTGTTGATATGATACATGGATGCTCCGAAATAAAAATTATTATAGCCATTGGTGGTTCCGTTATACAGCACTCCCGCATTCAGGTCAAAGTATTTTACGTTGATCTGGTTGCTGTTAAAGATCTCGCTGGTAATACCCGTAAAGCCAAGAGGAGTCAACTGATCCTCAAAAACAACTTTGGTAAGATCCAGCCTTTTATTCATGAATCCTCCCTGGAATCCGGCGCCTATCTGGTGATAGCCGTCTTCATCCAATGATTTGTGATAAGCAATGGAAAGCGCCATGGCATTGGACAATAAGACCCCATTGCCTGCTTTGTCCGAAAATCCCATGATGCCTACGCCAAACTGATCGTAATCGGGGATCCTGTTTTTCATGATGCCGAAGTCAACCGATGCTGTAGCAGTGGTGAACGCATTATTGATCGTAGGCCATTGATTCCGGTAATTGCCGGCCACACGGTACACACCATCGAACTTGCCGGTCATGGCCGGGTTTAAAGTAAGTGGTGAGGCAAAAAATTGTGAAAAATTTGGATCCTGAGCATTGGAGACACTTACCAAACCCACACAAAGAATAAGGATCAAGATTCGTCTGTTCATTCTTATATTCTCAGAAAGTGAATTGGAAAAATACAAAAAAGCAAACACAAACGGAAATAATAAATAGAGCAATTCCGTAAATAAAATGCTGCTTTAATTCTGGGTTTTAACGCCATAAGCAAGGTCGCCGGCATCGCCGAGGCCCGGCACTATATAACCTTTGGCTGTCAGTTCGTCATCTATATCGCCACACCAGATTTTTACGGTCGGTTGTTCTCTTTTTACGTACTCAATTCCCACAGTGCAGGCTATGGCGGCTGCAATATGAATTTCCCTCGGAGGGCCTTCATGTCTCAGATATTGAATTGTTTTTACCAGCGAGGAGCCGGTTGCCAGCATAGGATCCGAAATAATGAGAACACGGTCTGCAAGGTCAGGACAGGAAATATAATCCAGGCTGATATCAAAGGATCCATCCTTATTATGCTTGCGGTAGGCAGAAATAAATGCATTGTCCGCTTTATCAAAAAAATTCAAGAACCCCTGATGTAAGGGTATCCCGGCTCTCAGTATGGTGGCCAGCACCGGCTGTTCTTTTAAGACCTTACTGGTGGCAATTCCCATAGGAGTAGTTATATCCTTCTCTTCAAAAGGCAATGTTTTACTGATCTCAAAGGCGATTACCTCTCCGATACGCTCCAGGTTGCGGCGAAAACGCATACGGTCTTTTTGCACTTCCACGTCTCTCAGTTCGCTGACCCAGTTGCTGACAAGGCTGTGTTCTTCGCTCAGATTTCTGACCATGCTTTATGATTTAATTGAGTAAAATCTATTGATGATCCGTTTACCCTGTTTATCATACTCCATTCGTAAACTGTTCTTCGTAATTTGCCCGGCAAATCTAATCTTTAAAATTTTAACCGGAATGGTTTACAAAGTAATTGGCCTGATGAGCGGCAGTTCACTGGACGGACTGGATATTGCCTTCGTGGAATTTCATGAAAATGGAGGTAAATGGGGTTTTCAGATCCTCAAGGCGGATTGTTATCCTTATACTCCCGAATGGGTGCAGAGATTGAAAAATGCCACAGGTTTGTCTGCATTGGATTACCTTTTATTGCATACGGAATATGGACATTATATCGGCAGGGAGGTGAATCGTTTTATTGAAGAGAACGGGCTGCATTACCAGGTATCACTGATCGCTTCTCATGGCCATACCACCTTTCATTTACCTTCAAAAGGAATGACCGGAGTGTTGGGTGATGGAGCTGCGATTGCTGCCGAGACACATTTGCCTGTTGTTACCGATCTGCGTGCATTGGATGTGGCTTTGGGAGGCCAGGGCGCACCCATCGTTCCCATAGGTGAAAAACTGTTATTCACGGATTATGATTATTTTCTGAATATCGGCGGTATAGCCAATGTATCGGTAAGTGGGGAAAAATATATTGCCTTTGATGTATGTGCCGCCAACCGTGTGCTGAATATGCTGGCGAACCTGGTGGGAAAAGATTATGATGAAGACGGTAGAATGGCGGCAAACGGAATGGTTCATCAAAATGTATTGGATGCTTTAGACTCACTGGATTATTACAAGTTACCTTACCCGAAATCGCTGGCCAATGATTTTGGTACGGATACTGTTTTTCCTATCCTTCATCGTTCAGGTATTCCGGTAGCTGATGCATTGAGCACTTATTCGGAACATATAGCAATTCAATTAAAAAATTCCCTGGAAAGTTTTTCAAAACAGAAACCCGGTAAACGGAAAATGCTCGTTACGGGTGGCGGAGCCCTGAACAGTTTTCTTATTGATCGGATGAGGGAAGTTCTGGGAACATTGGATATTGAAGTAGCAGTGCCGGGAAAAGATCTGGTAAATTATAAAGAAGCGCTGATCATGGCCTTTATAGGAGTGCTTCGCTGGCGGCAGGAATACAATGTGCTTTCTTCCGTTACCGGCGCTGCAAGAGACAGCATCAGCGGTGCATTGTGGACAGGTCAGGAGGAGTAGCCGGTTCTTTAAGAGTTCAGGAACAGATCAGCTCTGCATGCGGCATACAGGAGTGATTCAGATTTCTGTTGTCTGAATCACAGATTTGTAGGATTACACGGATTGCACGGAAGAAGAAGAGTATAGTCTGTAAATTAAAATCTGTGTAATCCATTAATCAGTGTCAATCCGTGATTCAGACAAACAGACGAAATAAATTATATGGCTGAATTAAAATATAAAGACATAACGGAAAAAATTATTGGCGCTTCCTTTGAAGTTCATAAATTTTTAGGAAATGGATTTCAGGAAGTAATTTATCAAAGAGCTCTTGCGTATGAATTATTACAAGCCGGGTTGTCTTTTGAAAGAGAAATTGAACAGGATATATTTTATAAAGAACTTTCCGAGCCCATAGGAACAAGGAGAGCTGATTTTGTAGTGGAAGGAAAAGTCCTGGTTGAATTAAAAGCGATCATTGAGTTGGAAGATGTGCATCTCGCACAGGTGTTGAATTATCTGAAAGCGTACAAACTTGAAGTAGGTTTACTGATTAATTTTGGAAGTAAGAGCTTAACTTTTAAAAGATTTGTGCTGTAATATGCAATCAATGTAATCCATTAATCAGTGTCAATTCCTGCAGACGTGATTCAGATTCCTATTGTCTGAATCACACCTGCCCGACTGTGTCATTCAGGCGAGGATTAGAAGGATTACACTGATTACACGGAAAAGAAAGAATCCGTGAAATCCATCAATCAGTGTCAATCTGTGATTCAGACAATTTCTAATGTTGTGAAAGCATATGGAGGAGAATTGAATGTGGATAGCAAAGAAGGTGAGGGAACGGAGTTTGTGATTCCGACAATTAGAAAACAACCGAACAAATTTTATTATTCAATTATAACATACTCATGAGAAATAAATCACTCCTGTTATTATTGCTGTCTTTCACGGCAGTTTTTTGTGTGAATGCCCAATCTGGATTTGAGCAGCTTAAAGAAAAACTGGCGGCCCACCCTGCACAGGATACCGCACGGGTCAATATCCTGCTTGAGCTTAGTTATGTTGTTAACAGGCCGGCAGTTGAAACAGAGAAATATGCCCTTGAGGCAATTGATTTATCCCGTAAAACAGGCTATGCTAAAGGAGAAGGGCGGGGATTAACGATGCTTGCTTATATAAAAGCATTAACAAATAAAAAAACGGAAAGCGATTCCCTGTTCCTCCTGACGGAGGCCATAGCCAATAAAATCAAAGACCAGGATAATATAGCGTTTACACTTCAAATTCGCGGCACGGTATTAATAGGTGACAATAATAAAGAGGGAATTGAATTATTAAAAAGAGCGGAAATAATATTTAGCGAAACCGGCGATTTACGAAGAGTCTATAATTGCCAGAATAG
>WBZO01001286.1_pt1 | contig 21354 bp, 19 predicted proteins | sample 5204261 | NCBI WGS metagenome assembly WBZO01 (sample SAMN12412400, study PRJNA552823) | activated sludge metagenome | isolation source: activated sludge from anammox sidestream of wastewater treatment plant... | place: USA: North Carolina | collected 2017-09 | reverse complement strand
TGGATTGGGATTTGAGCAGCGCAGCCTGTATCGGCTTATACAGACTACGCCCGCAGGGAAGATTTACGCCTCCCTCCCAAACGCGCCTTACCGGGGGACCGAACGCCTGGTGGATGCCCATGATCGGCAGACGGCCATCCGGCAGTTAGCTGATATACGCGATCATATTCTGGCGATGGGAGCCTATCGCAGCGAATGGAAACTGGGCTGGCCCGGCAGTCGACTCTCCGACGTGGAGATGAGGGAGCGCCTGTTCGCTGTATTCTTCACCGCCTTCGAAGGACAATTCACGCACTTCAGCCGGCTGCTTCTGGTTGTGGACATTGTGCTCCAGGAGATGCTGTTGGGCGATCGTCAGAATCGGGAGATCAGCCTGATCCGCCTGATCCGGGAGTACGGATACCCTGATCCGCACAGCAGCTCAGTGCGGCAGCAGTTCAATGCTGGCAATTGAGGGGGTGCATGTGTCTTCTGTGAATCCACCCGGTGAAATGGCTCACGGCGTTCAGAGTGCTTCCGGGGCAACTCTGCCGGCTGGGAGCGGGCATCCGATTGATCGCGAGCTGGAAGCAGTGCGGCAGCTCCGCTCGCTTTACGATACACGATCGGACCCGGCGCTTCCGCTAGGATTCGGGGACTACCTGTCGTTGCTTTTTCGACTGCACGAGCACAACCATCTACTGCAGGAGGCTGGAGGTACCGGCAATCTGCCCCGGCGGCGCGACTGGTATACGGCCTGTTGTGGGGCGCTTTGCCAGGGGTTGGGCCTGGAACAGACTTCACTGGACACGGCAGCCACTGAGAAACCCTATGATCTGCGTCAGATTGTCAGCGGGCTTCGCCCCCTGCTGCGCAGCAAACATGGCGCGATCCAGGCGGCTTATTATGAGATTGCGCTGGGAGGGCTGCTGCGCCAGCGAGGGGATATTTTGCGAGCCGATCGCTCTGTGCGGTATGCGCAGGGCGGTCCCGGCAGCGGTATTACTGACGAAGCCCTCCGCGCGCGTATTGAAAGCATATATTTCACCCGCTTCGATCGCGATCTGCTGGAATTCAGCCGGCAGCTTGTTACGCTTGATGCACTGCTGCTCGATCTGATGCCTGTCACAGTGGGCGAGCCGGTCGCGATCGATCGATTACGCGCTGAATACGGATACCCCGATCGCCGGGATCCACAATGGGGCGGTGTGTTCTGAGCAGGGTGTGATAGGGCGACAGCCGGTTTGCCGTTGATAGCGCCTGGCAGTATGATTGATCAGCAGGTCATGAGGGGGTATGCTGGCGCCTCCTGACAGGAGGCGTAGCCGCGCCAGAGAATCTACAGCTCACATAGCCTGTCTTTACCGTAACGAAGACTCTGGGCCGGATGTCACAAAACAGGCCTTAGGATAAACCCTGTCTCTGGCCAGGCCCTGCCACGAGAACCGATCTGGGGAGAAATACCGATGAGCGAATTATCTGTTGCGGCGGCCCCACCTGTTAAGTCATTCAGCTTTATCGTTCGCTTGCTGCGGCACGCCGCCGTTCCAATCCTCTCGGTACTGACGGCAGTCCTGATCGGCGCTGTCATCATCGCGCTGGCGGGCTACGACCCGGTTATGGCTTACGTCGGGCTGTTGGATGGCGCCTTTGGCAATACCGCCGGCCTCACCCGCACACTGGTTAAAATGACGCCGCTGGTGTTTTCTGGCCTGTCCGTCGCTTTTGCCTTCAAGGGCGGCCTGTTCAATATCGGCGCCCAGGGTCAACTGGTCATGGGCTCAGTGCTGTCGGCCTGGGTCGGCTTTGCCGTTGCTGTCGATCTCGGCGACCCTGTGCTGTCCACGATCGTGCATGTGAGCCTGGCCCTTCTGGCGGGGGCACTGGGGGGGCTATTGTGGGGGGCTATCCCCGGCATCCTCAAAGCGTACACCGGTGCTCATGAAGTCATCACGACTATTATGTTCAATTACATCGCCACTAATTTCATTAGCTGGCTGTTATATGCTGGATCTCCGGCGGAAGGGATTCCGCCAGGCCCATTCAACGATGGCAACGGCGTTATCGCGCGGACCCCTACGATCATGCCTACTGCGCAACTGCCGGTTATCTACGACCCTCCCGGCCCGCAGTTCTTGCATCTGGGCCTTTTCCTGGCTTTGATCACAGCCATTCTGGTCGGGGTACTGGTCAGCAAATTGAAGTTCGGTTTTGAGCTGCGCATGGTCGGGCTGAATCCGACCGCCGCCCGTTACAGCGGCATCAGCGTCAAGCGCATCACGATCATGACGATGGTCATCGCCGGGGCGTTAGCCGGCCTGGCGGGCGCGATGCAGACACTCGGCGTCAACTACCGGTACGAGCCGAATCAGAGTCTGGGGCTTGGGTTCACTGCGATTACGGTCGCGCTCCTCGGTGGTGGCGATCCGCTTGGCGTGGTTCTGTCCGCCTTTCTGTTTGGCGTGATGGACGCCGGCTCCACGCGTATGCAGTTCAACAGCGGCGTGCCATCGGAAATCATTGTGGTGATTCAGGCTCTCATTTTGATGTTTGTGGCTGCTGAGCAGATGATCCGCTCGCTCTACCGAATCAAGGCCGAAGGTGATACCGGCCAGCGACTCAGTACCGGCTGGGGGCAGCGCTGACGCGCGCCGGCCACAGCCTCCACGAAGGAGCACAGGCTTCTATGCTCTCAATTCTGACAGGCACAGCAGCAAATCGCAGGACAGCGATCGCTTCCGGTGTTGGCCTCGCCGTTATCCTGGTGGTTGCCTTCCTGGCGGCTGGCGCGGTGGGGCCTGCAATTGTGGTCGCCGTGATCAACGCCAGTATTCGTAATATGGTCCCGATCGCTTTCGGCGCATTGAGCGGGATTTTCAGCGAACGCAGCGGCATCGTCAATATCGGCATTGAGGGGATGATGCTGATGGCTGCATATGTAGGCTTTATGATTAATGTGGCCCTCAGCGTCCCCGGTGTGTCGCCGATCTTGCAGACGGAGCCGGTCCGGCTGGGTCTTTCGATCCTCGGCGGGGTTCTGGCCGGCGGCATACTGGGGCTGTTTCACGCTCTGTTATCGATCCGCTACAGGGTAGATCAGATTATCAGCGGCACGGTAATCAATATGCTGGCCCTCGGGCTGACAGGTTATTTTTATCTGCCCGGCGCGACTACGCTGGGACGCCTGCCTCCGGTTGTGGTTAACCCGTTTTCGGCTGATTCAGGCATTCTTTTCTGGCTTGGCGAGATCCTGTTCAAGAAGGGTATTATCACCTACCTGATGTTTGCCCTCGTGATCGCTTCCACCATCGGACTGTTCCGCACGGTCTGGGGCCTGCGAACCCGCGCCGTCGGGGAACACCCTCGCGCGGCGGATACCCTGGGCATCAATGTACACCGCCTGCAATATCGCAACCTGTTCTTCAGCGGCTGCCTGGCCGGCCTGGGTGGCGTTTTCCTGACTCTAGAGGCGGTGGGCACATTCGAGCGCGGCATGACAAACGGCCGCGGCTTCATCGCGCTGGCGGTCATGATCTTCGGCAAGTGGCATCCCCTGGGCGCGGCTGCGGGCGCGCTCTTGTTCGGGTTTGCCACAGCTCTGCAAGGGCAGCTTCAGTTCTTCAACATCAATGTGCCGCACCAGTTTGTCGGTATGCTGCCGTACCTGCTGACTGTTATCGTGCTGGCAGGCTTTGTAGGCCGGGCGCGGCCGCCTGCGCATGTTGGTAAGCCGTATGAGATCGAATAGCAGCAGAGGCGCAAACTATGGCGGGGAATAACATGCGCAACGGGGATGTCGTGCTGGAGATCCGGGGCATTACCAAGCATTTTCCGGGCGTTCTGGCAAATGATAATGTCAATCTGACCCTGAAAAAAGGGGAGATTCTGGCGCTGCTTGGCGAGAATGGCGCCGGTAAATCCACCCTGATGAACATTGTCTACGGTCTCTATCGGGCCGACAGCGGTCAGGTGCTTCTTCGGAATCAGGAAGCACACTTCGCCAGCCCGCGAGAGGCGATCCATAGCGGTATCGGCATGGTCCACCAGCATTTTCAACTGATACCGGTTATGTCCGTCGCGGAAAATGTCGTACTCGGCGAGGAAGTGACTTCCGGAGCATTCCTGGATCGGAAAGAAGCGGTGCGCCACGTTCGTGAGCTGAGCGAACAGTACAAGCTCCGCGTTGATCCTGACGCAATAATCGAGGAACTCCCGGTTGGCACCCAGCAGCGGGTTGAGATTATCAAGGCACTCTATCGCCACGCCGAAATTCTGATTCTCGATGAGCCGACGGCAGTGTTGACGCCGCAGGAAGTAGACGAGCTGTTCAAGATCATGCGCGACCTCGCCGATCGGGGCGTCAGCATCATTTTTATCACCCACAAGCTGAAGGAAGTCCTGACAATTGCCCACCGCATCGTTGTCATGCGCGACGGTCAGGTTGTCGGTGAGGCTACCCCCGCCGAATCCACGCCAGAGTCGCTGGCTGCAATGATGGTCGGACGTGAAGTGCTGCTCCGCGTGCAGCGCGGGCCGGCTCACCCGCAGGATACTGTGCTGGACGTGATCGGCCTGAGCGCCCTGGATGATCGCCATCATCACGCCGTGCGCGATGTGAGTTTCTCAGTACGCTCTGGCGAAGTGCTGGGTGTGGCCGGGGTGCAGGGTAACGGCCAGACGGAGCTTGTGGAAGTGCTGACTGGTCTTCGACATGCCACAGCCGGGCGGGTCATAATCCACGGGGAGGACCTGACCAATACCAGCCCGCGATCTGTGACTTCCAGTGGGACGGGCCACGTCCCGGAGGACAGGCGTCGTTTCGGCATGGTAGATAACTACACTGTGGCCGAGAATCTGGTCCTTAACTCGTATTACGATTTGCCTTTTTCTGTCCCGCCGACCGCGCGTACGCTGCCGGTGGTGATGGCCGGGTATATCGGCATTTTCCTGGCTTTCTTTGCCGTTCTGGCTTCGATCTGGGGCGCTTTATGGTCCTCCGCTTTGTGGTCGCTGACGCTGGGATTGTTCGGTATTCAGGATGTTGAGTCGGCGTCTCGCGAGGCGATGAATGGGCCTAACATGGTCGAGCTGATTGTGATGCTGGTCATGGTGCTCGTGATCGGGTATCTCGCTCACCGGTTCACCATGTGGGTGCTGCGTCGGTTGCAGAAAGCTGCTGGCAAGCCGCTGCGCTTTGGCAAAAAAGATCGCGGCCTGGTGCTGGATCACCGCCAGATCGATCAGCACGCTGTCGGCCTGGTGGAGCAGTTCGATATTCGCACGCCTGATGTGGATACGCATGCGGGCAGCCTGTCGGGGGGCAACCAGCAGAAGATGGTCGTCGCCCGCGAATTTGGCCGCAAGCCCCGCCTTCTGGTAGCGGCGCAGCCTACACGTGGTATCGACGTGGGGAGTATCGAATTTATCCACCAGCAGATTATCGCGCAGCGCGACGCCGGGGCGGCTGTGCTCCTGGTCAGCGCTGAGCTGGATGAGATCGTGGCGCTTTCGGATCGCATTGTCGTCATGTACAAGGGGGAGATCGTCGCGACTGTGGACGCCGACAAGGTGACTCGTGAGCAGCTTGGTCTGTTGATGGCGGGCGCCAGCGCGGAAGATGTCCTCGGCGTACGGGCGGCATAGGACAAACGGTGGTTGGATACGGGCCGGCCTGACGCTACAATCCGGCCAGACTGTGAGCTTGGGGGGCGTCTCAGGGACTGCATGCGTTAACAGCCCTGGGGCGTCCTTTCTGTTCAGACACCAGGTGGGTCGTGAACGAACGGCGGAACCAAAATGAATCTGGCGGTTTCCTGCGTAAGGTCTGGAATCGCCTGCGAATGTTCGGGCGCAAGGTTTTCCTGCGCGGGGACCTGACAGCGCTGATTCTGGCGACGGGTATACTGGTGGTGCCGGCCCTGGCGATACAGGCTGCGGGGTGGACCGCCGGGCTGGGACAGTTGATCCCCGTGGCTGTTCTCAGCATCTGGCTCGGCTTCCTCCTGGCGCGAAGCCATTATGATGAGCTGGTGGCGCTCATCATCTCCGCTGTGTACAGCATTGGCTTTATCGGGCTGATCACAGCTCTGAACATGGAAGATGGCTCCCTGCTGGACCGCTTTGCCAGTCTGTTCACCCGCCTGCTGGACTGGATACAGGTTCTGTTTGGCGAAGGAGTCAGCCAGGATAACCTGATTTTTGTGTTGTTTCTATCCATCCTCTTCTGGTTCCTGGGCCATAACACGGCGTGGCACATCTTCCGCGTTGATCGCGTCTGGCGCGCTATCCTGCCCTCGGCGCTCGTTTTGCTCGCCAATGCCTTCTATTACACAGGCGACGCGCCGCTGGGCCTGTACATAGCGATATTCGCGGTGCTGGCCCTGCTTTTGCTGGTCCGCAGCACTATTGATAACCAGGAATGGGAGTGGTATCTCAAGCGTGTGGCCTTCCCCCCGCAGTTGCGGAGCCAGTTCATGCGCTGGGGCGCGGTCCTGGCGCTGGTGCTGGTGGGGGTAGCCTGGACGCTCCCCAATGGCTCCCAGAGCGACAGCCTCCGGCGCGTACAGGAGTTCCTGAGCAGCGATCCTCTGCAGGAACTCAACAGGCTGTTCAACCGCCTGTTCGCCTCGCTGGATAGCGAGGGCATGGCTACGGCGGATTACTACGGCGGCAACTCGCTCCAGCTCAGCGGATCAATTCAACTGGGCGATCAGGCCGTTATGCTGGTGCGCGTGCCGCCTGTCGCTGAGCAGGGGATACGTTATTACTGGCGATCGCGCACTTTCAGTTACTACGATGGGGGGCGCTGGACGCCAACAGCCTCCCTGCGGCTGACTGTCCCCGAGCCGGGGTACAGCATCCAGAATCCTGCCGCTCTGCCGGACACGCGCACGCCCCTGGATCAGCATTTCACCATGGTGCTGGACGCCTCTCGTCTCGTATATGCGGCTCCCCAGCCGGAGTTTATCAACCTGCCGGTCGCGATCGATCTCTCCTATGTCGATGAGTCTCGCCAGCAGGTGGATGTTTCAGTTATCAGGCCGCTCAACGTGCTCCATACTGGCGACCAGTACACAGTATCCAGCAGCATCACGGTGGCGAATGCCCCCTCTCTACGAGTTGCCGATACGAGTTATCCGGCCTGGATACAGGCGGAGTACTTACAGGTTGGCGGCAGCGTGACCCAGCGCACAAAGGACCTGGCCTGGCAGATCGTGACGGAAGCCGGGGCGGTGACGCCTTACGATCAGGCTAAGGCTATTGAGCGCTGGCTGCGCGCCCATATCGTGTATGACGAGACAATCCCCGGCCCGCCTCCCGGCGCCGATCCGGTGGACTGGGTGTTATTCGATTCCCTGCGCGGGTACTGTAATTATTACGCCAGCGCGATGATTGTCATGCTGCGTACGCTAGGTGTGCCGTCCCGTATGGCGGCGGGCTTCTCACAGGGGGAGTGGGATCCGACTACGGAGAGCTATCTGGTGCGCGAGCGAGATGCGCATACCTGGGTTGAGGTATATTTTCCCGGATTTGGCTGGGTAGAGTTCGAGCCGACGGCGGCGCAGGAGCCGCTCGATCGCCCGGACTACACCGTGCCGCCGCCGGCGGGTGTGCAGCCAACATCGACGCCATTCCCGACGAATACGCCGATCCCGACTCCTTCTCCGCTCCCGTCGCCCACACCTCTCGCGACCAACACGCCCGATGAGTCAAACGGAGTAGCGCCGGTCCTGCCGCCGACAGTAACCCCGGCGCCATCGCCCACGCCGACGCCTGTCGTCATGCCGACTATCGCAGGGCCTGTCGCCCAACAGGTGCAGCAGCCCAATCTTCTGTCGGTCATTATATCCGCGCTGCTGACAGTCCTGCTGGTGGTGCTGCTCGTAGTGGGGGTGGCGATCGCCATCCTCTTCGTGGTCTGGTGGCTGGAATGGCGCGGCATGGGAGGGCTGACGCCGGTCCAGCGCGCCTACGCCTTGCTGGGCCGCTACGCCGGATATCTGGGTATCCGGCTTTCAGACAGCTTCACCCCCCATGAACGGCGGCGCGTCCTGACCGATCATGTTCCGCAGGGCGAGAAGCCGGTGCAGGTGATTACTGACATGTATGTAGAAGAGACATACGGCCCGCCGCGCCCACGACGAGGCCGCTGGAGCATCACTGCTCGCCATGCGCTGGGAGAAGTGCGGAAGGCATTTTTGCGTGCGCGCCTGGAACGGGTACTCCCGCGGCGCTGGCGCCGCTCCACAAACCGGCGTCGGAAAGATTCTCCGTAGACTCTGGCTGGAGAGGTGAAGATATAGCGCGCCTGCCAGTCGATCGCCTGGCCCGCATAAGAGGCGGACAGGCTCAATAGTCGCGATCGACGGCGAAGTGAGTGAAAGAGATTAGCATCTCCCGCGCCTCATCGGCGGGCACAATGCTGAGTTTTTCGCGGGCCTGGCGGGCAAAATCCGCGGCGATAAGCATCGATTCTTCAACTGCTCCGCTGGCTTTGATAGCCTCAATAACGCTGAGGAGCTGGCTCTCGTTGGCGTCGCCGACAATCACGCGGTTAAACGCCCCGTTCGGGTTCCTCTGCTTCTGATGGTAGAGCATCACCGGCAGTGAGATGACGCCGTCGCGCAGGTCGTGACCAATGGGCTTGCCCAGCTTCTGAGCATCGCTGGTGAAGTCCAGGGTGTCGTCAATGATTTGAAAAGCCATGCCCAGCAGCCGCCCGTATTCGCCCATAGCCTCGATCTGTTTCGGGTCATCCGTGCCGAGCATTGCGCCTGTCTCGGCGGCAGTGCGAAAGAGGGATGCTGTCTTGCCGTAAATGCGCTGATAATAATTCTCAAATGAGGCGAAGCTGAACTTGGACTGGGCCTGCATCAGCTCACCATGACAGATCTCGCTGAGAGCGCGGGCAAACGACCGCACAACATTCATATTCTCGACTTCTGCGACCAGCCGCGCCGCCTCGGCAAAGAGAAGATCTCCGCTCAGCACAACCAGACCCAGCGGGAATACCGCGTTCATGGTTGAGGTGCCGCGCCGCTCCCTGGCGTTATCCACCAGATCGTCGTGGATCAGCGTAGCCGTATGGAGCAGCTCGATTCCTGACGCTACGGTCAGAGTATCGTCCAGATTGGCTCCGTAGATGCTGGCGGCACAGAGTGTCAGGCTGGGCCGCAGACGCTTGCCGCCGGCCCTGACCAGGTCGCGTATCTGATCGCCAACAGTGGAATCTGGCAGAGGAACAGCCTGAATCAGCCGTTCCTCCAGCAGAGATAGCTGGTGCTCAAAAGTGGCGGCAAAAGAAGTGGAAGTGGTGGTCATAGGATCACACAACGGCAGATGCCTAGCGCTGCGTTGGGCCAGGATCATAGTGCAGGCGGGTGCTGAGTTCCTGCCAGGCCTGTGCCCGCTGCGTTCGCAGCAAAATAGCGAACTGCAATAACACAGTATGGATGGATTTTAACTGATTCAGGCGCTGCAGCACCCTGTCGCTGCGCGCCCCCACGGTATCGTCTGGTCGATCTGTCACGAACGGATTCTGCTGCCGGCCAGCAGCGCTCTCCAATCGCTGCGCGATCAGGAGGGCGAAAACATCACCAGGGTTATCGATAAGCTCGTAGAACTTATGGCGATCGCGCGGTCTGTCTACGGTCTCGATCAGGCCTGTCTGCTGCAAGTTGCCAAGTATAACACTACATGTGCTTTTAGCGATCCCGATTCGAGCGGCGATTTCGTCCAGCGAGAGCGGTTCATCAGCCAGGAAGAGGAGCGCCAGGGCCAGCGAAGCGGACTTATTCAGCCCGAGCAGTTTCCCCAGCTCAGCAACTACTTCGAAGGTTGCCGTATGATTTTCCTGAGCGAGGTGTGTCCTCATAAGTATTATTCTCGGTGCTGCGACAAAAAAGCCAGAAGGATGTTGTTTTACTCGTTACGCGCTTCACAATAGTGATTATATCGGGAGCGAAACGAACTTGTCAATCGAAAATTCGTAAAATTCTGAAAGTTCTGAATGATTAATGCCGCTTCAGATTGCCGCGATACAGGAATACCCTCGCATTATTCGCGCGAGGGTTCTGTTATGCCGAAAAGCCCTGGTCAGAAGCGAGGGGAAATACAGGAGACAATCCGCGATAAAACAGGCGCAGCGAACAGCACTGTGACCATTCGACTGCGCCGTTTGCCCGGCTTCTTATAGATATGCCCAGTCCGTCTGGGCATGAGCATTGTATTCGGCCATCACCCCGTTAAGTTTGGCAAGCAACTCTTCACGGGCGACAGGCTTTGTCAGCAGGTCATTCGCGCCAGCCTGTATAGCTTTTCTCCGCGTGCCGTAATCATCCAGAGCGGTGAGCATGACAACGGGCACGTGTCTCAGCGCCGGTGTTGCCCGGAGGTGTCCGCACACAGTGATCCCGGATATATCGGGCATCATGATATCGAGCAGGACGATATCAATAGGAGTACTCTGGGCTTTGATCAACGCTTCTTCTCCGTTCTGAGCAGTAATAATCTTGAACGGAGAGGAGCGCAGCATCAATTCGACCATACTTAGCGCTTCAGCCTCGTCATCGACAACCAGTACGGTATAGCGTTTCTCTGTCATGGGATCATCCTCCGCCGGCTGCTGCGGTCCCCTGATTCCTGCCTACCCTGTTGAAATGTCCTTCCCCCCAGCCTGGTCCCTTAACATGTCTAACTCTATTTTACTCACACTCTATCACGATTTCATTTGAATTCATACAGTTCTCAGCTGGAATCAGTCCTCAGGTACTATCTGGCACCCGCAAAACTGCCGGATGAGCGCTTTATTAACGGGTTGCACCCCCGGCGGATCATCGAGGATAATCCCGGCAGACAGGCTGCCGCTCGCCACATGTACCCGGGCCGTACAAAGTGGCGTCATTTGTAGCAGGAGAAAGCATGATTACGTTGCTGGTGGGCACACAGAATCCCGGCAAGCAGCGCGAATATCGCGACCTGCTGGCGGCGCTGCCGGTTCAGTGGGTCGGGCCGTCTGAGCTGGGATTGGCCGCCCTTGACGTTATTGAGGATGGGCAGTCGTTTGAGGAGAATGCCCGCCTGAAAGCGCAGGCCTACGCTCATGCCGCCGGAATCCCGGCGCTGGCCGATGATTCAGGGCTGGTGGTGGATGCGCTGAACGGCGCGCCGGGCATTTTCTCGGCCCGCTACGCCGGACCGGGCGCCAGCGACGCGGATCGCTATCAGAAGCTCCTGTGGGAAATGCGCGATGTGGCGGACGATCGGCGCACTGCCCGGTTTATGTGCGTTGTGGCGCTGGCCCTGCCTGACGGCCGGTGGTATACGGCGGAAGGTGCCCTCGAAGGGACAATTGGCTACGCGCCGAAAGGCGATGAGGGTTTCGGCTACGATCCTGTATTTGTGCTGCCCGATGGGCGGCACCTGGCCGAGCTTCCTCCCGCTGAAAAACACGCAATCAGCCATCGCGGCCGTGCGCTCAAGGCGTTTGAGCCTGTGCTCCTGAGGGTGCTGAGCGGGCTGGAGCGCGATTTGTAAGCGCCAGCAGTGCCGGGCGGATATTGCAGGCTGCCGATCCCGAGAGTCCGGAGTGAGATACTATGATCAATGCCATACGTCTGATACTCACCAGCCCTGACAGCGACTCCGAGCCTGTCCCGACTTTTGTCCTGTTCAGCCGCGATCTGGCCGACGATCTGGCGCTATTGACGCGTTTTGTCCCGCTGGCTCGCGGACGGGCCGGGAAGGGGCCTGTCCGGATCACCTGGACACTGCCCGATCCCGAGATTCGGCTGGGTGAAATAGAGGTGACGCAGGCTGAAGCGGCGAATTACCAGGCTGTCAACCGATCGCGGCGCGGAATACAGCTTCTCCTGCTCCCGGATAACGCTCAGCATTCGGCGGCGCATGTCTTCCAGTTGGAGTCGTTCTATGTCGATTGGGCTGGCGCGCTGGAGAGCGATCCGGATGCCATCTCTGGTGAGGAGGCCAGCGCCTCAGCGCCGGTGACCGGGCTGGCATGGCAGACAGCCCGGCGCACCGCCCGCGATGACCCAAAAGCCGCGTTCAAAATCTTGCTGGATGATGTGCCCTTTCTGGTGGGGCACGATGGGCGCTGGGTGCGCCACGCCTCCTTCGCCCTTCATGAAGCTGCTCTCATTGCCGAAAGGAGCGGCCAGCTTGAAGCCTGGGAATACTTTGAGACAGTGGCCCTGATGATCTACCCCAACTGCCACGATGCCCTGATAGGGCTGGCTATGCGCGTGATGCCGGACCTCAACCAGGCGTTTCCGCTCTTCAGCCGCGCTTACGCCATCCGTCCCCATGATCAGGACCTGCGACTCTTCGCGCATACGTTGGCCCGGGCCGGCAAGCGCGCGCCAGCGGCTATGCGAGATCTCATCCTGGATCACAGCCAGAAGGTCGATCTGGGTCGTCCGGTCTTCAAGGATCAGACAGGCCGGGCGCTGGTCATTCCACCAGCCGAGGTGTGCGCTCGTTTTCAGGCGTTGATTCAGGCGTGACCGGGGCAGGGCGGCTTCATAGAAGCGGCCAGTCGCGAATTTGAACTGACTGGCAGAGGATCATGTCTTCGGCAGGACCTGGCTGGCAATCACGGCCAGGCTTAGCAGTGTGAAATTGTAGGCGAAATGCGCCAGGATGGCGGCGGCCGTCCCGTAGTAACGCCGGACCAGACCAAGCACCAGCCCGACTACGAGGATGATCAGCGTTGCAGGCGTGAGCTGATACTGAATATGGGTCAGGGCGAACAACACCGAGGTCAACCCCAGCCCCAGCACGGGTTGCAGCGCCCCCCGGAAAGCAAGTTCTTCCCCAACCGATGAGAACAGCGCAACCAGCAAGGCGGCGCTGAAGGTTGTGACGCTGCCAGCAATAGCCTGGCTGAGCTGGGTCTGCTGGTTGAATAACTCCTCCGGGACCAGGATCATCCAGACTGCCCCGGCGCAAAACTGGAAGCTCAGCAGGGCGATCGCTGCACCTATTCCGACCACGGCTTCACCTGCCGTTGGCAGGCGCAACCCCAGCCGCGCCAGCACCTGCGCCGGCGCACGATCCTGGTGGAATCCCACACCGGCCAGGGATACCGCGATCAGCATGGCAGCGGTGATGCCGGATGAAATCACGAACTGGGCCTGGCTGATGCCCGCCGCCGCCAATCCTCCCTGCCCGCCGGCAATGATGAGATCGGTTACCGATTGCAAGAGAAATAGCTGGGCCAGGGCGAGCGCGTAAGCGTGGATCGCCGCGTCCGGATCGAAGCCTCGCACCTGATCCTCCCACGGCGCAATGGCGTTGTCCCGGGGGGGCGCTGATGGGCGCGGCAGCAGCGGCAGAAAATACTCCCGGAGGCGCCTCCCGCTGACCAGAAGCCAGAGGTAGATCGCCCCGATAGCGGCCAGCCCTGATGCGGCTGCGGCGCGCGCGGGCGTGCTGGCGTCGAGCTGAAGCTGTTGGGCAGTGGCCGGGTCATTGTAGAAGATGTCTGCGGCTGACAGTGCGCTGAAAACGGTATAGGCGACAAACCCGAGCAGGATCGCCCCCCATGCCGTCAGGAAGGCAGAGCGCCGTTCCGGCTCCGAAGCGCTGCGACGGGCCAGCCAGGCGGTCCCGACGAACAGAGCCGTCGCCAGGAGGACGATGCCTGTCTGTAACGCCACGAATCACCCCCATTCATGTACGGAATGTTTTCCCGCCCCTGTGCCTTTGCCAGCGCGCCAGGAGCTGTCGTCAGATTTCTTCGGTAAACAACAACCAGCACCTGAGCCGCACGACTCGCGCAGATGCTGGTTGTTCGCAGCGGGGAGGGCGCTACCGCCCGACGCTCATCGGCATGATGACATGGGTGAAGTCATCGCGCCCTACCGGCCTGACGACGCCGGGCGCTGTCGGACCGTTACTCTGCAAGACGACTTGCTCCTCGCGGATGACGCTCAGGACATCGATCAGGTATCGCACATTGAAGCTGATTTCCTGCGAGTCCCCGTTGACGGTGGCATCTACAATAGCATCGGCATCCCCGCGCTCAAGAGACGTTGCGCTCAGACGCACAATCCCGGGTGCGGAGGGGTTGTCCGCGGGCGTTACGATAACTTTGGCGTTGTTGTTCGCGTCGCGGGCGAAAATGTCGGCGCGCTTACAGGCGCGCAGCAGGTCCGCTGTATAAGCCACGGTGCTCGTAGAAAAACTGCGGGGAATGATGGTGTTGTAATCGGGAAACTTGCCATCGAGCAGGGTGGAGGCCACATCCACGTTCTTGAGATAGAAGATCACCTGGTTGCGCCCCTGAGGGATGCTGATCAGGACTTCTTCGTCTTCATCGCTGATGGTCCGGCCTAATTCGGTCAGCGTACGCGCCGGAATGATCAGCTCGATTGGCCGGGGCGTCCCCACTTCGAGGGGCGTGGTGCGGACCGACAGCCGGTAGCCATCGGCAGCGGCCATCACCAGCGTATCACCACTGATCTTCGTGTAGACGCCGGTCAGTATGGGCCGGTTGTCGTCCGACGCGGCGGAGAACACAGTCTGGCTGATCATTTCGCGCAGCACGGAACCGGGGACAGCGATCCCGGGGTCCTCTCCGGCCTGCGGAATCAGCGGGAACTCGTTAGCATCAATGCCCTTGATGTTACTGTTGGTCGCTCCACAGTGAACCTTGAGCATCTGATTTCGTACATCCAGGGTCAGGTCTACGCGCTCTGGCGACAGTTGGTTCACCAGGTCGATAAATGTCCGGGCGGGAATAGTGATAGCGCCATCTTCTTCGATCTTCGCCCCGATCCAGGCTGTGATCCCCATTTCCAGATTGGTGGCGGCGAGCTTCAGGCGGCCTTCCTCTGTCTCCAGAAGTATATTGCCCAACACCTGCATAGTGGGGCGTGTCGGGACTGCCCGCCCGACGATGCTCACGCCCTTGGCGAGATTTTCCTGCAAAACAGAGACCTTCATGACGCGGTGCTCCTTGTCGAACCCTGGGAACTGTTTCCGATTCCGCCAACGAGAGTCTCCGGCCACGGCCGGTTGGATAGCTAGGTAGTATACTGGCTGCAGAGGGCGTCTGGCGGCCCGTGATACCGCCCGGGCAGACCTGCGAGGCGCCTCGCAGTGGATAGTAGTATACCGAAGAACAATGCACAACGAAAGCGGTAAGCTGACTATGCGGGGAAGGTCTTCACTGTGCTATAATCGAGCCATATTTTTGCGGCAGCCGTCAAAAGGGAAACCTGATGACCAGAGGGAAAATCCACGATGTCGTGATCAAGCCGCTCGTCACGCATTCCGATGAACGTGGCTATTTCAGAGAGATTCTGCGTGATGATGACGAGCTGATGACTCGCTTTGGCCAGACCAGCTTCACGATGACTTACCCCGGAGTCATCAAGGCTTTTCACTGGCACCGAAAACAGGATGACCTGTGGTATGTGGCGCTCGGGATGGCGCGGGTGGTCCTGTACGATCGGCGCGAGGATTCGCCTTCCTTCGGGTTGACGCAGGAGATTTTCGCCGGTGAAGATAACCCGCTGTTGATCCTGATTCCGGCAGGAGTGGCGCACGGATATCAGGTTATTGGGAACCGGCCTGTGTACCTGTTTTACCATACGACTGAGAGTTACGATCGGTCCGATCCGGATGAAGAGCGCATCCCTTACGACGATCCGGGCATTGCCTTTGATTGGTCCATCCGGTTCCGCTAGGCCGGTGTATGCCTTATCCCAGCTTGCCAGCGAAGCGCCATCACCGCATAATTAGGCCGGGGATGACCGTGACGCCCGGATCGGCATGGATCCGCGCTTCCGGCACAGCCTCATCGGTATCCGCTCTGCTGTATTAAGGATTCGCTGTGTCTGATACAACATTTCGCTCGATACTGCTCCTCACCGCGATGACACTCATTCTGGCTGCCTGTAGCGGAGGGCCAGCCCCGGCTGCAGAAGGACAGGCCCCGGAAGTTACCCCGATCCCCGCGGCCAGCCTGACTCCTTCGGCACAGGCTACGGAGGCGCTGGCAGCTATTGTCAATGGCGAACCCATTACGTTGGCCGAGTTTCAGAATCAACTGCAGCGCGAAGGGGAGCGGTTAGCGGCGGTTGGCGTGGTACCGGCGGACCGGAGCGCCTTTGAGCAGACGGTGCTCAACAACCTGATCGATCAGGTGCTGATTGAACAGGCCGCTGCGGTGCAGGGGATTCAGGTAACTGACGCGGATGTGGATGAGGAGATCGCGCTCAACATCGAGATGGCCGGCGGTGAGGATGCCTTTGAGGCCTGGCTGGCGGCGAACGCCTTTACGAGGGACGGATATCGCGAGTCGGTTCGATCGGCCCTGTTGACAGCCCGGATACGCGACCAGGTCATCACGACGGTGCCGCAGACAGTCGAGCAGGCGCATGCCCGCCATATCCTGGTCAGCACGGAAGCAGAGGCGCAGCAATTATATGAGCAGCTTATGAACGGAGCCGATTTTGCCCAGTTAGCTATGCAGAACTCGCGGGATGTCAGCACACGTGAGCTGGGCGGAGACCTCGGGTGGTTCACTCGCGAGCAGCTCACCGAGCCGGTGGTCGCGAATGTAGCTTTTACCCAGGAAATTGGCGTGCTCAGCCAGCCGGTAGCCAGCCGTCTGGGGTATCACCTCATTCAGACGCTGGAGCGTTCGTCCGATCGCCCGCTGGATGAGGCAACGCGCGCGGGTCTTTATGAGATGGCCTTTGAACGGTGGCGACAGTCCTTGTGGGATCAGGCTGAAGTGCAGCGTTTTATCGGCGGCTAATCCCGAGAGTGAGGGTGACTATGTTTGGCGAAGGTCCCAATCGCATCTACAACGCCATCACTGTTTTGTTTCTGATTTTCACGGTGATCTGTATTGTCCTCACGATCCTCTTTGCGGCGGGCCTGATGCCGGTGCCCTTCCTGGCTCCCAGGTCGATGGCGATTCCGCAGGCGGCGGTCCTGCCTACGTCTACGATCACCAATACGCCGCCACCGCCTACGTGGACGTATACCCCCACCAAGACGCCGACCCCAAGCAGCACGCCTACCGAAACTTCGACGGTGACACCTTCGTTAACGATTACGGCTACCGCCGGGCCGACTGACACCCCGTCTATTACGCCCACCGCCAGCGACACCCCTACCGCCACGCCGAGCGCCTCTTTCACGCCTTCGATGACGCCGACCGGCCCCACGCCGACCTTCACCTTCACCCCGTCGCCATTCCCGTTTGCCGTGCGGGGTGGGGCGAGCGGCGTGGTGTTTACGGCCAACTTTGCCAATACGGCCGGGTGCGCCTGGCAGGGCGTCGCCGGGCAGGTGTTCGATCTGGGGAATAACCCCGTGCATGGCTACCAGATTCGAGTGACCGGCTCCGGGCTGGGGCAGGGTGGCGCCGGTGTGATTGTGGGGACAGGCTCCAACACGATCTACGGGAATTCCGGATGGGAGGTCGCCGTTTCCGGGCAGACGAGCAACAATACCTATTTCGTGGAGCTGCTTACACCCAGCGGAACGGTTGTCTCCCCGGCTGTGCAGATTACCTTCCCCAATAATTGCGCGCAGAATCTGGCTCTGGTCAACTTTGAGCAGACCCGGCAATATCCCTAAACGGACACGCCTGTCATGAGCGATCGTAACCCCTATATGCCGGAGGATGTGACGCCAGAGGCCGCGACTGACGCGGCCTCCTCTGGTTCCACCGGGGCGGGATGTTCACCGAATGGAATTACGCTGATCTTTATCGTCCTGACCGGCCTGTTTATCGTCTATTTCGCTATTTTGATGGTCAACCCCTACGTGCCGATCAATCCGTTCCCTCCGCGCACCCCGCTGCCGATCTATGTTGTTGCGACCGCTGATCCGTTCGCGATCAGGGATACACCCACGCCCACCAAGCTGCCGGAGACGCCGCGCCTGAGCGCCCCGCTGCCTTCGCCGACGGCTACAATTGCCCCTTCAGATACCGCCGTGGTGGTGACTCCGCCGCCCCTGTTGACTGACACCCCCCTCCCGCCGACGGCAACGCTCATTGGCGGGGCGGAGGGCGCCGAGGTTGTTGAGGGGGCCTACACCCCGCCTCCGCCGGTCGATCCTGCCCTGGTCACCCGTTCGCCGCTGCCGTTCACGGTTGCCGATGAACAGGTCACGTACATGGCGAATCCTAACGTTCAGGGGTGTCGTTGGGCGAGTATCGCCGGTTCCGCGCTGGACCTGAGCGGCAATCCGATTTCCGGGCTGGCGGTCCGGGTGAGGGGGGAGGGGATAGACGAAATTCGCTTCACCGGCACTGCGCTGACATACAGCACGGGCGGCTACGAAATCTTCCTCAACGGAGCGCCGTTGCAGGCTGAGTATATTGTGCAGCTCCTCAGCCGGACCGGATCGCCGATTTCGGAGGAGTTCACGGTGATTACATCGCCCCTGTGCGAAGAGAATGTCGCCATCGTCGATTTTGTACAGAATCATCCTTACTGAATAACCCCTGCCCGCCGCTCTCTGTCTGGACGCCCCATACAACTATGAGGCAGATGATCGCGGGGGGGTGTCTGCCATGCCTGAGGATTGTCTCAATGCCGCTCTACATTGTCCCTACGCCTATCGGTAATCTGGAGGATATCACGATGCGCGCCCTGCGAATTCTGCAGGAGGTGGCTCTGATTGCCGCGGAGGACACCCGTGTATCCCGCGTGTTGCTGGATCATTACCGGATTGTCAAGCCGATGATCAGTTACCACGAATACAGCGGCGCGGCGCAGATTGAGGAGATTCTGGCTGTTCTTCAGCGGGGCGAAGATGTCGCCCTGATCTCTGACGCCGGCACGCCGGGGCTATCGGACCCGGGTTATGAGCTGATCAATGCGTGTCTGCGGGCCGGGGTAGACATTATCCCGCTCCCCGGCCCAACTGCCGTGGTGACGGCCCTGGTTGCCTCTGGTCTGCCAACCGATCGCTTCACCTTCCTCGGATTCCTGCCTAAGAAGACCCACGCGTTATACGCCTTGCTGCAAGAAATGCAGGATGCGCCCGAAACGCTGGTAGCTTATGAAAGCCCGTACCGCCTGGTGGAGACACTGGAGTCAATCTGCGCTGTACTGGGCGCTTCGCGACCGGTATGTGTGGCCCGCGAGATCAGCAAGATGTTTGAGGAATTCTTCCGGGGTACGGCTGCCGAAGCGCGCGACTATTTCTCTGTGGAGCCGGTGCGCGGCGAAGTCACCCTGTTGATCGGCGGCAAACCTCAGAGCGCCCGAAGCTGGACCGAGACCGATGTCCGGGCCGAACTGCGCCGGCGTCTGGAAGCCGGCGAATCGCGAAATGCCGCGGCGAAGGCCATCGCAGCGGAATCCGGCTGGAAGAAACGGGATATTTACGACCTCACTTTGTAGCGGATACACCATGGCAGATTCGCAGTTTTCTCCAGCGCGCAGCCGCCGGCTGACTGGCTGGCTCCAGCCCTTTCTGGCCTTACGGCCGGTGCCCCGGCGTATGGCGCTGGCTCTGTTTTTGTGGGGGCTGGGCGAAGGGATGTGGCTGTACATTCGGCCGCTGTATGTGGCTGAACTGGGCGGAAGCCCGGCTCAGGCCGGGCAGGTGCTGGCGGTGGCCGGCCTGGCTCCCGTGCTGCTGATGCTGCCGACGGGGCGGCTGATCGATCGCATTGGCTCGCGCCCGCTGCTGATATTGGGATGGTGGATCGGCATTGTTGCCGGCGTGATGCTGGCTCTGGCTCCGAACTGGCAGTGGCTGATCCCCGGCTTCTTCCTGTATGCGGTTTCGTCAACTGTGATGCCGGCTGTCAACGCCTATATCGCGCAAGATGTGCAGTTGGAAGCGCCCGGCAGCACTATGCAGAATATCCAGTCGGTTATTTCAATTGTGTTCGCCGCTTACTTCACCGGCATCATTGTCTCCCCGGTGATTGGCGGCTTGCTCGGCGAGATCATGGGCCTGCGCGGCGTATTCTCGATTTCGATCGGATGGTTCCTGCTGTCCACGGCGGTTATCATGGGCATGCCCCGGCTGCCGGCGTACACCCATCTTCACCTGAATCGCGGCGATGCCGATGCTGCTGTGCCGCTGAAGCCCTGGTGGCGCTTCAGCAGGGTGCAGCTCCGGCTTTACGCGGTCCTGCTGCTGCTGTTCTCTTTCATGTCGCTGGGCTATATTCTGGTTCCCAGCTATGTGGAGAATGTGCGAGGGGTGCCCCTGAGCCTGATCGGCGTCCTGGGGGCGGCGACGGCGTCGGGAGGAGTCGTGTGGATGGTCCGCCTGGGCAGGCTGCATTCCCGGAAGGCGCTGGCCGCCGCTGCCGGGCTGATGGCGCTGGCCTTTGCCGGGCTGCTCTGGCTGCCAGTTGGGCGCTGGCAGTGGCTGCCGCTGATCGGGGTGTACTTTTTGCTGGGCGTCTACCTCACAGTCCGCACACTTTCGCTGGGGATTGTCAGCGAACACGCGCCGGTCGCACACCGGGGCACTAACTACAGCATGGTCGAGACAATGTTCGGCATATCCGCTTTTCTGGGTCCCTGGGTAGCCGGGATGCTTTACCCGGTGTCGCCGCAGTTGCCGTTTCTGGTGGCGCTGCTGGCTTTACTGCCGCTGGCAGGCCTGGTCTGGGTGACGCTGCGATCTCCTGCCACGCCCCATACTTCGTAAAAGCGCAACAGCGGCAAGCTGGTGTTCGGCCTGCCGCTGTTGCGTATTGGTATTTCTGCTGTCTTCTCAGTAGGACATTGAGCGGACAGGATGCGCCCGCACAATCAGGCGCGAGTCGAATACCCCCCGGAAGGCATCCCACGATGTGCAGGTGAGCAAAGTCAGCGTCGCGCTCCTGGTCGGGTAAGTCACGCCTACATCGTGCGGATCAACCACATCGATCTGATCCACCACATACTCGTAAAGAGTGCCATCGGCGGCCAGAAAGATCGAATCGCCCACCTCCAGCAGGTCCAGATCGCGGAAAGGCCCTGGCTCGTTTGTGGTGATCTGAATGTGACCGGCCAGCACCGTATTGCCGCCTGCCTCGGTCATAGCTTCATCAACCCAGGTAGTGCCCTGCAGGAAGCCGATATTTTGCCCCAGATCGCGGACATCCCAGGTATTGTTGCGCAGGGGCAGGTTCACAATCGGAACCGATTCGCTCAGCCCTAGCTTGGGTATGAACAGCTCCCGGCTGGTCGTGGGGCGGAAGGGCGGCGTCCCGGTTGGCGCTATTGTGGGGGGGAGCGTGCCCGCCGCGGTGGGTATTGGGATAGCTGTCGGCGCGATTGATGTTGGCGGGCCGGGTTCTGTCGTCACTGTGGGCAGCTCAGCCGGGGTTTCACCTGGTGCCTGGGCCAGGCTGGAGACCGTCTCAGTAGCCTGAAT
>WBZO01002874.1_pt1 | contig 21356 bp, 15 predicted proteins | sample 5204261 | NCBI WGS metagenome assembly WBZO01 (sample SAMN12412400, study PRJNA552823) | activated sludge metagenome | isolation source: activated sludge from anammox sidestream of wastewater treatment plant... | place: USA: North Carolina | collected 2017-09 | reverse complement strand
GCACGGCGACGAGTCGTACATCATGCGGGCCCTGGCCGCGGGGGCGCGGGCCTACCTGCTGAAGAGCGCGACCGATGAAGACCTGATTCCTGCCGTGAAGGCGGTGGCGGCCGGCAAGCCGTTCTTCAGCCCGGCCGTATCCGAAGTGCTGGTCGAGGACTATGTGCGGCGGCTGCAGCAGCGAGGCCTCACAGATACGTATCACCTGCTGACCGACCGCGAGAAGGAGGTCCTGCAACTGCTGGCCGAGGGGCGCTCCAACAAGGAAGTGGCGGGCCTGCTCGACCTGGGGCTGTCGACGGTCGAAACCCACCGTGCGAACCTTATGCAGAAGCTGAACCTGCACAACACGGCCGAGATAGTGCTCTACGCAGTCCGCAAGGGCCTGATTGTCTGACCTCTCCCCGATCAACCGGATGGCACGCCGGCCGGGGAGATTGTCTACTGGGGGCATGCCACAGACACTCCCCATTGCCGGAAGCGTCCGGACGTCGGTGCTGCCCGGCAGCGTCGTCGAGCCGGGACCGATGCTCGTTGTCGTGCAGCGCGACTGGAACGGATGGCGCAAGGCGCTCGTGCCGGTGCCGGCCCTGGAGGACGTGCACTGGCGGCAGCCCGCAGGGGCGCCCCGTCCGCTGGTGCATGCCTACGTGTCCTGCGACTCGCTCCTCTCGGGAGAAGTGCCGCATGACTGTGCCGGTGGCGGCTCGCACCGCCTGCTCGTCTGCGTCCTGCGGCAGCACACCGTGCCGGTCGTGTTCGACCAGCTCGTCCAGCAGGCGGATGAGGCGGCGCGCCTGCATACCTGACGCCGCGTCAGTGGCTCAGGCTGGACGGATCCGGAAATTCCGCATCATCCCCATGTCCTCGTGTTCGAGGATGTGGCAGTGATACAGGTACAGTCCCGGGAACTGGGAGAAGGTCACCTGTACCCTGACGGTCTCGCCTGGCAGCACCAGTACGGTGTCGGTCCAGCCGCGGTCGTGAATGCCCTCGCGCAGGGGGTTCGCGTCGGCGCCGTTCCGTGAGAGCACGCGGAACTGCCGGCCGTGGAGGTGAATGGGGTGGGCCATCGCCATCCCCATTGGGTTGGGCTGGTTCACGAACTCCCATATCTGCGTCGAGCCCGCCACGACCGTTTCGGCAGGGGTGACGGACTCCATGTCGAACGTGCGACCATCGATCAGCCAGTTCATCTGCATGAAGGTCAGCGGCACCCGACGCACCGGTGCGTTCGGCGCTGGCTGGAAACGGTCCACGGTGAGCCGTGCCGGCGTGGTGTGGCGTGGCCCCTGGCGATTTGACACGCGCAGGGTGGCGAGCACGAGGGCGGCGCCCTGCGGAACCGGTGAGGTTTCTCCCATCATGCCGGCCCGGCCGACCGCATCGGAAGGGAAGGGCACGCTCTGCAACTGGAGGCTGGTGCCGCCGGCGACTCCGGACAGGTCGAGCAGGACGTCGGCGCGCTGCCCCGGAGCCAGCGTCAGGAAGCGCTGGGAGACCGGCTCGCCGAGCAGCCCGCCGTCGGTGCCGATCACCGTGAATGGCGCCTGGTGGCTCCAGGCCAGCTTGTAGATGCGCGCGTTCGAGCCGTTGAGGAAGCGGACGCGATACGTGCGGCGGTCGACATCGACGGTGGGCTGCACCCGGCCGCTGACGAGCATGCGGTCACCAAGCCAGCCGTTCACCACCTCCATCATGCCCATCATGCCGCCGCGGCCCATCCCGCCACGACCCATGCCACGTCCCTGTCCGCCCTCGGCGGCGCCGCCCGCGTAGACGAACTGGTTGCCCGCATCGAACCGGCGGTCCTGCAGTACGAAGAGCAGTTCCCCGTCGTCTGCAGGCAGGCTCAGCGCGCGTTCTTCCTCGTCTTCGACGACGAAGAGTCCGGCCAATCCGTGGTAGGCCTGATAGGCCGTGCGCATGTGGGGGTGCGGGTGATACCAGTTGGTGCCGGCCCGATTCACCACCTCGAAGTCGTATACGTACTCGGCGCCACTGCCGACGGCGAGGCGCGGATGTCCGTCGGCCCTCTCCGGCACGTCGAGCCCGTGCCAGTGCACGATGGATGGCTCGGGCAGTGCATTGCGGAATCGCACGCGCACGCGCTGCCCGCGTCGCACGCGGATCACCGGTCCGAGGTAGGAACCGGGAATGGCCTGCAGGGCGGTCGCCGGCCCTCGCACGACACGACCGGTGTAGGACCACAGGTTGGTCTGGGCGCCCGGCAGGATCGAGACAGCCCTCGGTGCGGCGGTCAGCTCCAGTTCCACGTCCGGCTGCGTGGCCGCCTGCGAGAGCGCAGGGAGCGGCTCGAGACCCGCCGCCCGCGCGGCGGAGAGGAACGGCGAGAGGGCAAGCAGACGGAGAATGTCGCGGCGCTGCATACCGTCATTATGCGCCTGCGGCCGAGCTGCGGGCCGCTCATTCACGACTGCAGAGTGAGCCATAATTCGCCATGCTCTGTCCGATTCGGCCCTCTCGGCTTTCTGCAGCCGCCATCCTCGCCACCTGCATCGCCGCCCCGCTGCCCGCCCAGACCCGTCGCGAGCCGGACTGGCCCCGGTTGCGGGCCGAGACCCTGCAGCACTATCAAGCGGTGCTTCGCGTCGACAGCAGCGACCCGCCCGGCAACGAGAAGGGTGTCGTGGACTACCTGGAGCAGGTGCTCTCGCGAGAGGGCATCCCGGTGCAGCGCTTCGAGGCCGAGCCGAATCGCGTGAACCTGGTGGCGAGGCTCACGGGGACCGGGAAGAAGAAGCCGCTGCTGCTCATGGCCCACACGGACGTCGTCACCGTCGACCCGAGGAAGTGGACGTTCCCGCCCTTTGGTGCCACGCAGGACGGCGGCTATGTCTACGGTCGCGGCGCCATCGACGACAAGTCGCACGTGGCAGCGTTCCTGATGACCATGCTCGAGTTGAAGCGCCTGGACGTGCCACTCGACCGCGACGTGATCTTCCTCGCGGAGGCGGGCGAGGAAGGGACGACCCGAGTGGGCATCGAGTACATGGTGAAGCAGCACTTCGCCGAGATCGACGCCGAGTTCTGTTTCGCCGAGGGCGGGACCGTGGCACGGTCCGGCGGCCGTGTCCAGTACGCATCCATCCAGCCGGCCGAGAAGATTCCGCATGCGCTGGAGCTGACCGCGTCGGGCGTGTCGGGCCACGGGTCCGTGCCGCTCGAGGGCAACGCCATCGGTCATCTGTCGGCTGCGGTGGCTGCACTGGTGAACTGGAAGCCGCCGATCCGCCTGAACGACACGACGCGCGCGTACTTCACGCGCATGGCGCAGATGACGGCGGGGGCGGAGGCCGCCCGCTACCGCGCCGTGCTCGAGCCGTCCTCGGCAGCCGCGCAGGAGGCCGTCGACCACTTCGCGAAGAACCAGCCGCGGTTCGCGTCGATGCTGAGAAGCTCGCTGTCGCCAACGATGATCCAGGGGGGCTACCGGGTGAACGTGATCCCGTCCGAGGCGAAGGCGACCATCGACGTCCGGTTGCTGCCGGGCGAGAGCGAGAGTGCGTTCCTCGCCGAGGTGCGCACGGTGGTCAACGACCCGTCGGTCAGGGTGGAGTGGGTGGCGCGGGACGTTCGTCCGCCCGCGCCCGCGACCCGGCTCGACACCGAGGCGTTCTCGTCGCTGCAGACGGCGGTGGCGCAGAACTACGACACGGTGCTGCTGCCGACGATGAGCACGGGAGCGACCGACATGGCGTACCTGCGGGACAAGGGGATTCAGTGCTACGGCACCGGTCCTGCGGTGGATGTGGAAGATGCGGCGAAGGGATTTGGTGCGCACAGCGACCAGGAACGGCTGCTCGAGGAGGAGCTGCACCGGTTCGTCAGGTTCTCCTGGGACGCGGTCGTGAATCTCGTGCGAGCACGTTGAGCCGGGCGCGTGCACGAACCGAGGGTCGCGTTCCTGTTCGTCGATGGGCTCGGGCTGAGCGATGCCCCGGAGAGCCCGCTGCACGCCGAACCGCTGCCGACCCTGCGGGCGCTGACCGGCGACTTCGGGCGCGCGGCGTTCGACCGCGAGGGGCTCGCGTATCGCGCGCTCGACGCCACGCTCGACGTGGAGGGGTTGCCACAGTCCGCGACGGGGCAGACCACGCTGCTCACAGGTGTCAATGCGGCGCGTGAACTGGGGCGCCACCAGGGTCCGCATCCGGGGCCACGGTTGCGGGCGCTGCTGGCTGAACAGAGCCTGCACGTGTGGGCGGCTGCGTGCGGCCTGTCGGTGCACCATGCGAACGGCTATCGGGCCGAGTACCTCTTGCGGGTGGGCGCCTCACGGCGGAACATGCTCTCCGCCTTTGCGATCGCCGCGCGTGCAGCCGGGTGTCCGCTGCTGGATCTCGCACACCCGGAAGCGCACTGGCCCGCGTACTGGTCCGACGCGCGTGCCGCGGGACAGGCGCTGGCGGTCACCTCCGAGGCGCACCACCTCACCGTGCTGGAACACTGGGCGCTGGACTACGCCGGCCATCGCGAGCGCGAGACGATTGCGCTGCGCCTGCGTGAGTTGGACGCGTTCGTGTCCGGGTTCCTCGCTGCCGGCACCACCACCACGCTGGTGCTGACCTCCGATCACGGCAACGCGGAGGAGCCCTGGCATCACCAGCACTCGCGCAATCCGGTGCCGCTCATCGTGTGTGGGCCGGCGGCCGCGAGTGTGCCCGCGACGCTCGACTCGCTGACAGGCGTGACCCCGTGGTTGCGGGAGCTGTGGTCTGCCCAGTCCGTCGTCGGCGTCGAGCCCTCAGCGCTCGGCGGTGAAGGGCAGGTATCGGAGCCCGAACTGGAATGACGATTCGCGGTATGTCTCGGACGTGACGACATCCGCGGTCGCGGTGAACGACAGCTGCCTGGTGAGCGGCAGGTCGGCGCTGAGCCGAGGGTGGTGGTAGAGCGTGCCGCGGTCGTCCAGACCCTGCAGGAAGCCGAACCGGATGGTCTTCTGGCGGTCTCCGGCAAACCGCTGCGGTCGGAGCATCCATGTGTATTCGATGCCCGCGTCCAGCCGCACGAAGCGCTCCGGGCTGAAGTACGCGGGTGACCGCTGCCCTGTGCGCGTGACCTGCGCCCAGAACAGGCCTCGCAGGGTACGGAATCGTTCCGTGAGCACCGCGGTGGCCGATGCCTCGATGCTGTCGCGTCGGTTGCCATCCGACAGGCGGGTGTGTCCGAGGCGCAGCTCGGCGTCGCCACGCGGTGTGGCCCGGCGCAGGCCTGCGAAGGCCCCGGCCGTCGTCATGCCCATGCGGACGGTCTCGGCATTCTCCAGCCACGGCACGGTCTCCACGCCGCCGTACGTGGTCAGGCGATCGGACAGGCGCAGGCGCGCGGAGACCCGCGAGTCCGGGCTCGTCTGGTCCGCAATTGTCCAGGCACCGGCCTGTGCGTCGATGGTCACCGTGGATCCGACGTTGATGGACGCGGTTGCCGCAAGCCGATAGCCCGCGAGAGACAGACCGGGTGCCAGGGCCCGCGTCCGCTCGGCGCTGGCACCGAGGCGTGCCGAGTGTCGACCGCCGTGTGTGGACTCGTACCCCACGCCCTCACGATGCACATCGAGCAGGCGGGCGCCCTCGAAGCCCGAGGCCGACCGGCTGTCACCCACGAAGAAGACCTGGGGCCGGCGCGCGTCGAACTCCTGGCGGAGCGCCTCGGCCGCCAGCCGGTGACCCGCGCGCAGGCTCAGGTCGCGCAGCGATTCACGCCATGCCGCGGGCTGGCCCGCCGCGAGCATCGCCGCCGCACGCTCGAAGCGGGCTTCGCTGCTGTCGGGGTCTGCGGCGATCCAGTCGGTATAGGCGGTGACCGCGTCGTGCCAGCGGCCTTCGAAGAAGGCCCGCTTCGCGCCGGCTTCGGCGACGATGGCCGCGTCCTGGGGATGGGCGCGCGCGAGGCGATCGTAGTCGCGGATCGCGCGCGTGTGCAGTCCGGCCCACCCTTCGACGCGGGCGCGCTGCCGGTCGGCCTCGATATCGCTCGGTGCGTGAGCCAGGTAGGTATCGTACGCCTCGATGGCAGCGGAATGGCGGCCGGACCAGCCCAGCACGTCGGCACGCAACCGCAGCAGGGGGAGCGCGTTCGGTGCGGCCGAGAGGGCGGCATCGAGAGTGGCAAGGGCCCCGTCCCAGTCTTCGAGCGCCGCGTCGAGCCTGGCACGTGTCATCGCGAGCGCCTGCGTGCTGCCCGTGAACGGCCGGCTGCCGAGCGCCTCGAGCATGGCCGAGAAGGGTCGCACCGTATCCGCGCCAGCGGTGCGGACGAGGCCGGCCACGTGGTCGGCGACCGCCAGGATGACCGACGGGTGCCTGGACGCGAGCCGTGCGAGGCGCGCACACAGATCCGGCGCATCTGTGGGAGTGGTGGCGAACGTGGCCTCGACCAGGACGATCCACGCGTCGTGGTTCGATTCGTCGAAGGCGACCAGATGGGCCGACTCCCGAATCGCCTCGGCAGGCCTGCCGGCACGAAGCAGCGCGCTGGCGTACGCGGTGGCGAGCGGCTGGTGGTCAGGCAGACGTTGCCGTCCGCGGGCGAGTACGTCGGCGCGGGCCGCGGGCTCCTGCTCCAGGCTGGCCCAGGCGAGATAGAGGGCCGGGTCGTCGTGTTCGTCCGCAGCGGTGCGCAGCGTGTGCCGCGCGTCCTCGGTCATCCCGAGGTCTGACTGCAGGGACGCCTTCAGCAGGAGCGCGGTGCTGTCGGGGAGCCGCACGTCGGCCAGCGCCTCGAGGGCGCCCCGGCGATCGCCCGTGCGCTGGAGCGCCTGCGCCTGCAGGATTCGCATCTCCAGCGTCGGTGCCGGGAGCACCGGACTACGGAGCACGCGCACGGCGTCGGCGGCATGCCCACGACCGAGCAGTGCCCGGGCCACGATGACGTGTGCCGCCGTGTTGGCGCCGTACCCGGGGGTGCGAGCGGAAAGCACGGCGCCGCCCGGGTCTGGTCCAGTGAGCCACTCGAGCACGTCGAGGCGGGCCCGCAGGTCGATACGGCGAGGTGCGGCCGCGCTGAGCCGGCGCACGAGGGCGAGCGCCAGCGCCTGTTCGCCAAGCGCCTCATGTGCGGATGCCCGGAGTTCGTCGACACGGGCCTGCTGGAACGGCGCCGGACCGGAGACGCCGCGCAGCGTTCCGAGGGCCGTACCGGGTTGTCCCAGTGCCATCGCGGCCTCGGCCTCGGCAACGCGGCACCACCAGGTGTCGATCGCACAGATGGCGGGCAGCAGGCGCGATGCGTCGGCTGCGTCGCCCTCCGCGCGCTCGAGTACGTAGCGGCGCACCATCACGTCGACCCACGCCCTTGCAGTGTGTTCGATGGTGCGGGCGAACTGCCATGCAGCCCGGCGGCCAGCCGTGGCCTGCGTGGCGTCGAGGCGGGCCAGGGCGGCCTCGGGGGTCATGCGTGCGGGCTCCAGCCGACCGAGCGCGTCGAGTGCCCCGGCCGCATCACCGCGGAGCAGGAGCCCTCGTCCCCGGATCTCCTGGGCCACCGCGGGGCTGGCGAGACGATGAGCGCTGAAGGCCAGTGCCAGGTCGGTGCGCTCGGTGTCGAGCGCGACGGATGCGAAGTCGCGGATACGATCGGCTGGTAGGTCAGGGCTGTCGAGCAGTACGGCGAGGAGGTCGGCCGCCCGATCGAGCTGGCCGGTGGTCCGCAGGGCGTCCACGAGTGCCACTCGCACCTCGAGGTCTCCTGGTACCTGCTGGATGGCGGTGGTCAGGAGATCGATGGCTGGTGCCGACGCACCGGTCCAGTGCAGCAGCAGGCCGCGCTGCCGGTCGAGCGCGGGCGTCCGGCGCTGCATCCGCGCGAGTACCTCGAGCGCCTGAATGAAGCGGCTCTCGGCGACGGTCCGTTCGACGGCCCGCAACCCCCAGCCAGAGTCGGCGCAGGTGCGGCGCAGTGCGGCCCGGACGATCCGGTCGGTGCCTGGCGTGCCGGGGATCCGGTCGGCCGGCTCGAGCAGGTCGTCGCCGCATCCGGCGCTGGCATCGATGAGTGCATCGAGCAGCGTGAGTGCCGCGTCCTCGCGCGCGGTTCCGAGGGCGTGACCGACGAACGCCAACTGCTCGCTGCGCGTGGCGCTGCCCGTTGCCAGGAGCGCCTCATAGAGCGGCAGCACCTGGCGCGTGAGCGCGCCGCGCGACGCGAAGCCGAGCGCACGACGGAGCCACGGCGCCGCATCGGGACCGGCCAGCAGCGGGTCGATCGCGTCGAGCGCCAGGCCCGGCTGCCCCGTGCGGTCGTGCAGGTCGACCAGCCAGCTGCGGACCAGCGTATCGTCCGGGTGTTCCCGCAGCCATTCGCCGAGCCGCGCCACCGCAGCCTGGGGTTGACCTCCGAGGGCCAGCGCCTGTAGTTCGAGACGGCGCAGGTCGATGCGGTCGGCTACGGCCTCGCGGGGGACGCGCGTCCAGGCCTCGACCGCTTCGGCGTTCCGGCCCGACGCCGTGAGGGCAACGGCAAGATTCAGCCGGTCGTCCGCAACCGCATCGCGTTCGCGAGCCGCTGCGGCGAACGCGTCTGCCGCCTCGCTGAAGCGCCGCTGCCGAATGCGGCCCTCGCCGAGGTAACGGTACCAGCGTGCAGTGCCGGCGCGAAGCATCCGGCCCTCTTCGGCGAATGCTGCCGCCGACTGCTCGTCACCCTGGTCCAGTGCCGTGCCGATGGCTCCCTCGCGCACGCTGTCGGTGTCGGGGGCGCGGCGGAGGATGTCGTGCGCCAGGGCGAGCGCGCGCGCGGGTTCAACGGTCCGCAGCACCCAGAAATATTCGGCAAGCTCGGCGACCGTGAACTCGCGTCGGGCACGCGCCGCCTCGAAGTGCCGGGTCGCCTGTGCCGGATCGCCGGCGTCGCGACGAACGCGCGCCAGGCCCAGGAGGGCCTCCGTGCGGACGTCGTCCTGGGCACGCACCGTTGTGGCGAGCGCCAGGACGAGGAGCACAAGAAGGACGACGCGGCGGGTCATGGTGCACCCCCGTCCGTGGATTGCAGCACGGCCTGGTAGCGCTCGTCTGCACGCCGCAGGTCGCCGGCGCGCCGGAAGGCATCGGCAGAACGGAGTGCGAGCGTGGCGTCGCCCGGGTCCAGCCGGACGGCGGCATCGAGGGCACGCGCTTCGAGGTCGAACTCCCCGAGCGCCTGGGCCTGCCGCGCCAGCAGCTCGAGGGTGTCGCGCGTGAGCTTGGGCCGGCGCAGCACCTCGTGCGCGGCAAGGACGAACTCGTCCCGCGTGGCCGGGGAGGCCGACGAGGCATAGACGCGGTGGCGCACCGTCAGGAGGTCGCGGTACCTGACGGCGAAGATGGCCCCTTCGACGACGAGCCCGATCACGATGAGGGTGACGAATCGGCGCAGCACGCGATCCTCCTCAGGCCGCCTCTTGGGCCTGGAATTGCGCCACGGTCGTCTCCGGCAGGGCGTGTTCGAACCGTACGCCGGTCACCCAGCTGTCGAACCCGTGTCGTGACGCGCGCAGCTCCGTGCGGACGACCGACACCGCGCCGTTCCAGCCATGGCCCGGTACCGTCATCGACACCCGCATCTGATCGCCGACGGCGACCGGCCATGGCATGAGCAGGCTCATGCCGCTCGCGCTGATGTCGAGGGCCGTGGCAACCGCGCGCCGCCCGGCATGCTGCAGGCGGACGGGAATCTGGACGATCTGGCGGGGTGCGCGCGTGCGTGCCGCATGGCTGAAGCGCATCCGAAGCGCCCTGACGAGCCGGAGCAGCGCTGGCGGCTGCGAGAGGGTGGCAAAGAGGTGCGGCACCACGAGGGTGTAGATGCTGTCGTTCAGCAGGTCGCGCTCGGGCTGCGACAGACCGTCGAACGACACGCCGTAGCGGTACCAGCCGTCGCCCGCCTCGCGGTAGGCTGCGCGTACGGTGCCGGTCCAGTCGGCGACATGCGGGCCGAGATGCAGCCGCAGCGGGACCATCGCTCCGGTGGGCAGCGGTCCTGGCCAGAGCAGGGAACAGCCGCCATCGGAGATGTCCTCGGTGACGCCGAGGGGTGGTTCGCCCGAGTGTCCCCGGCCCTCGACCGGGAAGTGGGCTCGGAAGCGCTGGTCGGCGCGCTTCTCGCCGGGGCGCGTGCCGATCCGGAGGATGACCAGCATCATCCCCATGTTGAACAGGGTCCAGAAGATGGCGGTGCCGACACCGAAGTAGTCGTCGGTGATACCGAAGCCGAGCCCCATGAGGCTCCACCCGATGGCCAGCGTGCTGAACGCGAGCAGCACCAGGTGCGGCATCACGGGGCGCAGGTCCTGTTCGGCCGCTCCCTTCTTGCTGGTGACCGCGAAGACGACCGGAGCGCCGCGGCCGAAGATGACGCGCTTCACGGCCCGGACGAGCGTGAAGAACGACACCATGTTGTACAGCTCGTCGAGGAGCAGCCGCCCCTTGCCGCGGCTGGCCACCTCGTAGGACACGATGAGGGCGGTCAGGAACGCCAGGTAGATGCCGAGGAACGTGGCGTCGTAGTTGGCGATCGGGAAGGTGCCCGTGAACAGCATCCACGGCGGCGCCATGTAGTACACGAATTTCGGCACACCGACCGTCCAGTGGTAAAGCGACGCCGTGTACGAGATGCGCTGGTGCAGTGTCAGGTTCGGGGCGGTCAGCGGGTTGATGAAGCCGGCCACCTTCATGTTGCCTTCCGCCCAGCGCAGCCGCTGGATTTCGTAGGCGCGCAGGTCGGACGGGGCCAGGCCGGTGACGAGCAGTTCGTTCAGGTAGACCGATTTCCACCCCTGCGAGTGCAGCACGAGCGAGGTGTGCAGGTCTTCGGTGATCGTGTCGGTCATGATGCCGCCGAGCGGCTCGAGGGCGCTGCGCCGCAGCACCGCGCCGGTGCCGCAGAAGAAGGACGCATTCCAGTGATCCTTCCCGGGCATGACCAGCTTGAAGAACGCATCCTGCTCGCTGTACATCTGCCGCCGATGCCAGCTCACCCGGTGCTGGACCGAGTCCAGGTTGTGATACTGCTGGGGCACCTGGACGAGCGCCACCCTGGAATCGTGGAAGAAGCCGAGCGTGCGGTCGAGGAACTCGGGACGTGGCACGTGGTCGGCATCGAAGGTGGCGATGAAGTCGGCGTCGGTGACGCGGAACGCGTTGTTCCAGTTGCCGGCCTTCGCATGGGCATTGTCGCGGCGCGTCAGGTATTCGGCGCCGAGTTCGAGCGACATCGCCTGCACCGCCGGCCGTCGCCCGTCGTCGAGCACGAACGTGCGGTGGGGATAGCGGATGCCGACGGCCGCGCGCACCGTCCGACGCAGGAGGGCGATGTCCTCGTTGTAGGTCGTGATGAAGACGTCCACCTTCATCCCGGGCGGCGGCGCCACCACCCGGCGGCCCCGGACCGCCCAGACCGCGTGAAAGAAGAAGAAGAGCGACAGGAAGCCGTGCACTTCCGCGAAGTACATCAGGCCGGAGAAGACCGGCGCCTCCGGGTTGAGCGTGTAGAGCAGGCGGTACGCCAGGTAGGCCGTGTAGATGCCGAGTGCGCAGACCGCGACCACGCGGATGGCCCAGCGCTGGGCCGGCGAATCCAGGTAGGTGAGGGTGTCGTCAGCGTTGAAGGCGACGGCGGTCGGGTTCGTCGTGTCTGCGAGCGGGAAGGTGTCGGACATCGGCCGGCTGTTCGATTTCGTAATCGGCTGACCGAAACCGCCCTTGAAGTCCTGCTGCGCTCCGGATTTTCAGCTGCTGGTGCATAACGGCACTATGCGCAGGCGACGGTTGGCTGCAGGACCTGCGGAAGGGCTCGACAACGATGTCAGACCGCGAAAGAGCGCTGCGCACGCCGCCGCGGCAGCAGCGAGCGTCGCTCGGCAGGCGCGGTCCGCGTCCTCGGACTTCCGGCTGTGTTGACCGCATCGCGGCCGACGCGGTGGTCGCCAGCCCGGCCGGAAGCGGCTGGCCGGCATCGTGCAGAACTGCGACAGGCGAAGGCAGGCGAATAGCGTCGGACACAGAGCCGACGGGTCGGCGGATCGGAGGTCATGGCATCGAGCACGCGGGCGATCAGATTCGCCATCGCCGGCAACCTGCTGATTGCGGTCACCAAGTTCGTGGCCGCGGTCATTGGCGGCAGCTCCGCGATGATGTCCGAAGGCGTGCATTCGCTCGTGGACACGGGCAACGGGGTTCTGCTGCTGGTGGGCGTCCGGAAGAGCAGGGAACCGGCCGATCGCGAGCACCCATTCGGTCATGGGAAGGATGTGTACTTCTACTCGCTGATGGTGGCGGTGCTCATCTTTGGCGTGGGTGGCGGCGTCTCGGCTTACGAGGGGATTCTCCACGTCCTGCACCCCAACCCGATCGACGACCCCACGCTTTCGTACATCACGCTCGGGATCGCTGCTGTGTTCGAGGGGATCTCCTGGTCTGTCGCGGTGCAGGAGTTCCGCAAGAGCATGGGCACGCGCTCGGCCTGGGCGACCGTGCGCGGGACGAAGGACCCGACCCACTTCGCGGTGCTGTTCGAGGACTCCGCCGCCCTCATTGGCATCCTGGTCGCCGCCGGGGGTGTGTTCCTCTCGCACAGCTACGGCATGCTTCGGTTCGACGGCATCGCGTCGATCCTCATCGGCACCACGCTCTGCCTCGTCGCCTCGGTCATGCTGCGCGAATCGAAGGGCCTCCTGATCGGCGAATCGGCCGCCCCCGAGGTCCAGTCCAGCATCGAGACGCTGCTCGCGGGCGATCAGGACGTCGATGAAGTGCACCGGGTGCTCACCATGCAGCTCGGACCAGGCACAGTGCTGGTGAACGCCGAACTGCGATTCGTCCAGCGGTTGTCCGGGGAGCAGATTGTGGCGGCCGTGCAACGCCTCGAACGGCGACTTCGGCAGGCGCATCCGCAAGTGCAGCAGGTGTTCGTGGAGGCGACGGCGCTTCGGCCGGAAGTGCGGTCTCCGGACCGGTCGTGAACGGCGAGGCGCCCGCGCGGACGGTCGGATGACGCCGGACCGGTGGATGTGGGGAACGATGTCGAAGTGACCCGGGCGGGGATCGTCGGTGATTACCACGCGACCTTCGGAGGTCGGTGGTTGAGGGGAGACCGCGCAGCCTGATGTGGTTCGTTGGCGCAAATGGGCCAGAATACCGGTCGGGCCGTGTGGTTTCTGACCTCGCCCGCTACAACTATGGCCGAGTGGATTCGACCTCAGGACTCGAGGAGTGCCATTAACCGCGCCGGATTGACCTTGGCATCATGGTGGCGAGGGTTGCCGAAGCGACGACTCGTCGACATGCCGCCGGAAGAGAGCGACCGCGTTATCCAATCCGTAAGGGTCCTGAACGACTGGCGAGCCTCGCACGCCATGCCATTGCTGACGTTCCGGATGGTGTTGACCGGTCGCGCGAGGCGTGTCGATTCTAAGGTGGTGATCGCGCAGAGAATGAAGCGCATGGTCTCGATCGTTGGCAAACTCGCCAGGGAAGAGACGATGAAGCTGTCTCAGATGCAGGACATTGGCGGTTGTCGCGCCATCCTTTCTCGCCCTGACGATGTCCGCCGGCTGCTCTCGATGTACCGAGGCCCAGAAGGTCTACTGTTCCCAGAAGTTGTGCCGTGGACCTTTGACGACTACATGGACCGCAGCCCCAAGCCGGACGGCTATCGAGGCGTTCACATCGTGGGACGCTACGATGCGAAGGCCGTGAGCAACGAGCCCTGGAATGGGCTTCGGATTGAGATTCAGCTCAGGACAAGACTGCAGCACGCGTTCGCCACGGCGGTCGAGACCGTCACAACGTTCACGCGTCAGCCGCTGAAGTTCGGTGCCGGTCCGGAGGACTGGCGGAGGTTCTTTTCGCTGGCCGGCGCGGGTTTCGCTTTTTTAGAGAACACCACTGCGGTGCCCAATACGCCCACCAACTTCGAGGCTCTCCGCGAGGAGCTTGTTCAGGCGGCAGCGCGGCTGAACGTCAGGCAGAGGCTTGAGGGCTGGGCCAGCGCACTGAAGCAACTCCCACGTCGAAATGTGCGCAACGCGGATCTGCTGCTGCTCGTTCTTGACACGACCGACAACACGATTCGGGTGACCGGCTTTTCGGGCCGTGACGAGGCGAATGATGCGGTTGCCGCCATCGAGCGGGGAGCTGAGGCGGGCAACTTGGACGCCGTCTTGGTTGGTGTCGAGTCTGCCAGAAATCTGAAAAGCGCATTCCCAAACTATTACGCTGACACGCATGCGTTCCTCGAGGCACTCGAGTGTCGCATTGGAGCGCCGGCCGCCTCGCCGACGAGGCCGACGGTCGTAGCGACCCGGCTCGCCGCTGCCGGCAATGGAGCCCCGTGTTCCGCCAGTAGAATCGGCTGTGGATCAACCAAATCAGGGCCAGGTCGTTCTCGCGGCACTGGACGAGCTGGCGCAAAGACGCAGGGAACTCCTCGAGACCGGCCGACGGCTGTTCGGATCTGACGGGGGCCGGATCTACAAGACGGACCTTTTCACTATCGGCGCCATCAAGCGGGCGGTGAGCTTGAGCGCTGGCTTCGACGTGCTTGTCAGGGCTCGCAATCTGGTTTGCGCGCGAGCGCTAATTCGATTGCAGATGGATACCGTGCTTCGCTTTTCGGCGTTAGACCTTGTCGCAGACGCCGACGGCTTCGCCGACGCCGTGCTCGGCGACGAGCGAGTCGACAAACTGAAGGATCGGTACGGCAACCGCCTAACTGACGCGCACCTAGTGGAGAAGCTGAATGCGACGGTGCCCTGGGTGCGCGACGTATATCGACGGACATCGGGCTACGTTCATCTTTCCGGGCAGCACATCTACTCGGCGGTGCATGCGATGAATGATTCTGACCGCACCATGACGATGGTTGTCGGAGAGCAGGACACAAAGTTCCCCGACGAAACCTGGCTCGAGATGATCGCGTGTTTTATAAGCCTGGATGCCCTGTTCATTGATCAGGTCCAGCGCTGGCTGACGAACAATGGTCAGGTGCCCAAAGCGCAATAGAGCATTCAAACTTCGGCAACCAGACGACCGTTCTATCGTTGCGCGTCGTCGTAGAATCGGCGTCGATGTGCGTGGTCATGGCGGCCGTTGATGAGAGCGCCGGTCAGGTCGGAGGCGGGTGGTTCTACTACTGTGGCTTAATCGGGCCAGAGGCCGACTGGCGGACCTATTTCGTTCCCGCTTGGGAGCAACGAATCCTCAGTAGTCCTCCCTCGATCCCATATCTTCACATGACCGAAATCCGGAGTCGGGCATGGCGCCGGAGGCACGGACTGGCGGAGTGGCACGGTGATCAAAAGATCGAGGAGGCGATGCGGGTGATCTTCAGCATTGGGAGCCTGTATCCAGTTGCTGTTCGTGTCGATGCGGGACGCTTCGGAGGGGCTTTCAAGGGGATCAAAGTGATCACGCCGAACGCGCCAGGTGTCGCACCGTTCAACTTTGAAGCCGACTACTTCTGCTTCATCGCATTCGCCTTTTCCGCGCTGCGTGCCGCCAGACAGCGTCATCCGGATTGCACGCGAGTCGACTTCGTTGTTGAAGAGAAGATGAGGATAAGCGAGCGACTGCCGCATTTTCACGAGGCCATCACCGCGGGGTTGGCAGCGCTCGGGCATCCCGAGTACGGTCCGCTCGTCGGAGAGTTGAGGATCGGCACCAAGCGGGATTCCGCACTCCAGGCGGCGGACGTGTTGTGTTGGTTCACTCAACGGCCGGAGCAACACCGCCTCACGTCTGTTGAGCGTCGGCAACTCCACGGACTCGCGACGAGGAACGGGTTCCGCTGGGACGTTCCACCAGACGAGATCGGTGCGTTCGCGGAACGGGCGCATCACTCACCTAGCGCGTTCGTCAATCGCCGCTGGGTCGGGACCGGCCGCCCGCTTGGGACCGATAGAAGAAGGAGTTAGCACAATTGCGGCAGTCGAGATTCCGCGCTGTCCACCGGCTAGAGTCCATTTCCGGTCTACTGGTGAGCGAGCATCAGCGGCCGCGGCGTCGATGCTGGGTCTTCACTTGCCTCGGCGACGACCATCGTGTTGACCTCCATGCGGTTTAACGGGTGGCAACGACTTTGGGTGGTCGTGACCGTAGTGTGGCTCGCCGCGGTTACAGACTTCACGTGGTCAACCTGGCCGCCCAGGCCGACGTCCTACGTGTCGCTGTTTCCGTCTGGCGTTCCCGACGCCACTGGGAAACTCCCGATGATCAGCTACTTCGATGCTTGGGATCGGCTGAACGACATCGACTCTGTGGGGCATGAGGCGCATGCCGACCCTCGCCTCGCGCGGAAACTGCGCGGATCAGTTCGAATTCGAAGCTGAAGTGGAGGTTCCCCTTATCGGAACAGTGGTATTCCCATGCTCAGTGAGCGAACAACAACTGTCGACGAAATCTAAGGAGCTGTACGAGGCACATGCGCGGAAAATCGCGGAACTGGCGCAACTATCTGCCGCGGAACACCGCGTCAGGGTGGCCCGCCTTCTTCGATTGGGGCTGGGCGTGGCCGCCTGTGTTCCATTGTTGCTATACGCAGGTGGCGTGGCCCTGAACTGGGTTCGGCTAGGATTCGCCAAGAACGGCACCGATTCACTTTGAGAAGGATGTAACCGGATCTCCGATGGCGATGAACGCGCACCTCCCAGGAAGGCTGTCAAATAGCAGCCTGAGCCCCTCCCATGGTCTGTACCCGGTCTTCGAGTCGGTCGTAAATTCGATTCACTCCATCGACGAGGGCGGTGGAGCCGGCAGCATCACGATCACCATCAACCGGGCGACGGACCAGCCGGACGTCCAAGGCGCCGGTGCCCTCTCCTACGCACGGATCGAGGGTTTCACCGTCGTTGATACCGGTGTCGGCTTCAACTCCAAGAACTTCTCCTCGTTCGAGACCATGGATTCCCGCGCGAAGGCGCAGCTGGGCGGCAAGGGGGTGGGGCGCTTGCTCTGGCTCCTGGCATTCGAGCGTGCTCGGGTGACAAGTGTCTTCGACGAGGACGGCAAGCGCTGGAGGCGCTCGTTCGAGTTTGAGCCCACGGTGGAGGGAATAGTCAACCATTCGCTCGTCGAGGTTGAAGACGAGGCCGAGGAGCGCTCGACGACTGTTGAGCTCCTCAACTTGTTCCCGCAGTACGCCGACAGGATTGCTAGGCAGGCATCCGTGATCGCCCGGCGCATCGTCGATCACTGCCTCGCGTACTTTGTGCTGGGAACCTGCCCGCCGATCAAGCTGATAGATAGCCAGACCGCCGAGCAAATCGATCTGCTCCAGCTGTTCCAGGCAGAGGTTATGGGCGGGGCGACCAGCGAGTCGTTCTCAACGAAGGGCCGGTCATTCACCGTGACGCACGTGAAGGTTGCGGCTGGTTCAAACCTCCATCACAAAGTTCACTTCTGCGCGCACCAGCGAACCGTCAAGAGCGAGCAGCTGATGGGCGTGATTCCTAACTTGACGCCGACCTTGAAGGATGACGGCGAGGAGCGGCCATTCGTTTACTGCGGATACGTCTCCGGGGGCTTCCTGGACGCGCGGGTTAACCAGGACCGGACGAACTTCATGATCCCGGACGAAGATGTGTTTGGCGAGGGCGTTGAACCCATCTGGCCAGACATCCTGGGAGGCGCCGTGGAACACGCGTCGTCGTTCCTCTCGCCCTACACCGCGCCTATCGGGGAGAAGAAGAACGAAGTCGTTCGCGTGTATGTCGAGACGAAGGCACCGAAGTACCGGCATGTCCTGAAACATCGGCCGCAGGTCTTGGATCGGATCCCGGCGACCGCGAGCGAAGAGCGGATGGACCTCGAGCTATACAAGGCCCAGCAGGCCTACCAGCACGAGCTGCAGGTGCGGTACCAGCTGCTGCTGAAGGAGAACGACCCGAAGGCGATTGCCCTCGACAAGTATGAGAAAGCGTTCGTCGAGTTCATCGAGGAGTGGAACGAGGCCGGGATGGCGGCGCTTGCCGAGCATGTGATGCTCCGGAGCGCGACGCTGCGATTTCTTGACTCGAGGCGCGCGATACAGGACTCAGGGAAGCATCTGCTCGAAGAGGCGATCCACCAGGTGGTCTTCCCCCTAAAGACGACGTCGGACGACCTGCCGGCGGAGAAGATGAACCTCTGGATCATAGATGAGCGTTTGGCCTACCACCACTATTTGGCGTCTGACATGCCACTCTCGTCGATCGAGATCTTGGAGAACGACAGTGACGACAGACCGGATCTCGCCATTTTTAACCTGCGCGCTGCGTTTGTGAATTCGATGAGCCAGTACCAGAGCGTGGTGCTCGTGGAGTTCAAGAAGCCGGGTCGGAATGACTACGACGAAGAAGCCAACCCGTTCACTCAGATCTACCGGTACGTTCGCAAGATCAGGGAAGGGCGCGCGAAGGATCGCCGCGGCAACTACATCCATATTGGCGAGAACACACCGTTCTACGCGCACGTTGTGTGTGAACTGACGCCGACATTTCGGCAGCAGGTGGAGAACTACGACTTCACCCCTACGCCAGACGGCGGGGGGTACTTCTTCTTCAACTCGCAGCTGCGCGTGTGGATTGAGGTCTTGTCATTCGACAAGATGATCGACGATGCGAAGCGACGCAACGCCGTCTTCTTCGAGAAGCTTGGCGTAAACCCGCTCGGCTAGAAAACCTGAGTCTGTCCAGTTGAGAGCGTCAGGTAACTGCCATCCCCCGAGCGACTGGTGAGTGAATCATGGCCAAGGACGGGGCCGGCACCATCGACGTGTTCGGCGACGGGAGAGTCGTCCGGACCGACATCGCAGTCGAACTTCCACCCTCTATCGACGACGGACTGACGAGCGCGATTGCGGAATTGCATGGAGCGCTCCCGGCACTAGACGTTGCGTTTGCCGTGCCGCTGCCCGCACTCGAGGTGTGGCCATTATTTCTAACCCACCGATTTCAAGATGGAAGCGAGATCTATCCGGAGGGATTGACGGGCGCAAGGCCCGTGGGTGCCGGGACGCAGTATGTGATTGGCGTGACTGCGCCAGCGCTGATGACTTTCGCGACGGCGACTCTGATAGGTCTGCTAGCGCATGAATTTCTTCACGCCGTGCATATGACCCTGAAAGCCGAGCGGCGACGCCGGGCCAGGCAACCCATTTCAAGTCCATCATCAGGCGAGTATCGCAAGTCGTTCGAGGCCAATCGACAACTGGATCGCGGCAACGAGATGAGGGTGAGGCCGGATGTGTGGCTTTCCCCGCAACTGATCGATCTGTTGAAGCAGTACGAGGACGGCAGTCACATCGTGACGGCGGGCTCTCGAGAGCGAATGTGGGAGTTCTGGGTCAATCAAGGGCTGCCGACAGCACTCCACCGCGGCGGATTCACATCGCCTGAGGACATCGCCCTAAGCGCGGAAATACTGATGCGCGCTGAGTCACTGGGTGAGCTCTAAACTTCGAGGCGGCACGCTTTGACTACCGGGTCACCGGGCTTCGAGCTTTCGTAGACGTTCCAGTAGCTGAGGCGGCATCACCCCAGGGGCATGTGGCTGATCACGGAAGCGTCTCAGAACTGCAACTTCGTCGTCGACTCGCTTCTGTTTCCGATACAGGATCGCGAGCTCTCTATACGCGGCGGGCGCCACGCCCCAACCGCGCTCCTTCGCTTCCCGCTCGATGTCGTTCACGCAATACAAGAGCACGCGCTCCAAGTCCTCATGCGCTTGTGCTCGCTTCAGTGTCTGAATATCACCCCAGAGAGTTGTGTGGGGCAGCCCGGCTGTTTCAACCTTCGGCACGGTCACGAGCGCCGGACGAGACGACCTGGAAGGTGTTCGTGGTCGCGGGACCGCGGCTAGCGCCTGCCGCAGTTCTCCGAACTGCAGCACGATTCCAATGTGGGGCTTGTCGGAGGTCCCTCCATGCAATTGCGCGAGACAGGGCTGCGGACCTAGCTTGAGCAGCGCGTGTTGCCAACGCCCGGCCAAATCTCTGGCCAGGTACCCGACTTTGTCACCGCCAGACGCAAGGACCGCCACCGCCGCCGGGTCGAACTGGTTCTCAGGTTCCGGCGCCAGCGTCACCGCGACTCGTCTATCGGGTGCGCTTTCAAGGAGACGGCGCAGTGCATCTTGGTAGTGCGACTCTCCTACGACCGCCAGAAAGTCGTCACCGTCGACCCGAACCTTCTGTGTGATGGAGACAGCGACGTCCAGATCCGGAGGCGGCTGGGTTGCCGCCGTCCTGGCCGCCGGCCGGCGGCGGCTGATGACGACTGCGAGCAGGGACAGCGCGACGAGGGCTGCGAGCAGAGGGAACGGCATGGCGCGGGATTCTAACTGAGACTAGGCGGCCCGTTGATCTGGCCGGGGCGGAGAGGCGCAGTCCGTCACGCGTCGTACTCCACCGCGAAGCCGTTCGGATCCTCGCCGGCCTCACGGAGAAGTCCGAGCCAGGCCGCAACGACCATGTCGGAAATCGCGGCTTGCGCCTCACTGGTTTTGATGAACAGCGCGTCGTAGTCACCGCCGGCAATCTCTTTCACATAACGAGAAAACGCCTCCGCCGACTCGTAGAAGATGCGGTGATACATCAGGTCACCGTCGACCTGCACAAGTGTGTGACTCACCGCATCCGGATCGTCGACCACTGCAGCGAACGCCTCCTCATCCCAATGGAACCCGACCTTGTCCCGAACCTTCAATAGGACGTTCTGCGCCAGCGAAGCGGCCTCCATGGACAGCAGATTCTGAGCCTCGCTGAGGGAGCAGGGGATTGGATGTCCGCCGGCCACGCCATGCTGCAGCAGCGTCATAAACCTGGGAACGAGGCTGGGCTGCTTCCAAGGGTTCAGCATTCGGACCACCTCGCCCAGGTATCCGATGCTTGCCAGCAAGCCATGGGTTCGGCTGAAGCGGCTTGCCGCGTCTTGCGGTCCGGCGGCGGACATCAGCATTAGCCGAATCGACGCATCCATCGCATTCACGCCGGCTCCGACGCGAAGCAGCATGATCGTATCGGCTCTGTGTGCCTTCAAGAACGCTGACGGAACGATGATTCGAAGTCCCATGGATCCTTTCGTCTACCTTCCGTGCGCGACGGACCCCGCTGAGGCGACCGAACGCTACGCGGTCGTTCTTCGTGGCCGGCGTGCTGTGTGAGACAGAGGCTGACCGCTGAGGGTCTACATCAATAGCGGCTCACCGGGTGGCAACTGTTTCCTAACCCATCGGGCTTGAGCGGCGAGTTCGCGCAGTGAATTGCTCCCGCGTGTGGCGTCGGCGGCCATCAACTCACCTGAGTCGGCCCGGTCAAGCAGTTGTGCCGACGTCTCGAGCGCACGCTCAACTTGATCGATGAACACACGGAATAGTCGGATC
>WBZO01002870.1_pt1 | contig 21367 bp, 20 predicted proteins | sample 5204261 | NCBI WGS metagenome assembly WBZO01 (sample SAMN12412400, study PRJNA552823) | activated sludge metagenome | isolation source: activated sludge from anammox sidestream of wastewater treatment plant... | place: USA: North Carolina | collected 2017-09 | reverse complement strand
TTCCCCCACGGCCCGGATTTCCCCGCTGGCCCATATCGAGGATTCTGTGCGCGGCACCCGCATCGAGATTGGCGACGAGGTCCTGATCGATTCCTTCGTGCGCATCAATCCCAGCGGCGGCAGCGGCGACCTGATCATCAGCGCCCGCTGCTATATCAATGCCGGTACCGTGATCTACACGGGAAACGGCATCTTCATGGGTGAGGGCGCGCTGATTGCCGCCAACTGCACGCTGGCGCCGACCAACCACGAATACCGGTTGCGCTCGAAGACGCTGTTACAGCAGGGATTCCTGCCCTCGAAGGGCGGTATCAGGATCGGTGCAGACGCCTGGATCGGGGCCAACAGCGTGGTTCTGGACGGTGCCGACATCGGGCAGGGTGCGATCATCGGGGCGGGCAGCGTCGTTTCCGGCGTCATCGAACCCTACAGCATTAACGTCGGGCATCCCCTGCGCAAGATCGGGGAGCGGCGCTAGCACCGGGCGATGCGCAAGAACCTGATTGCGGCCTACTCCGGCATGCTGCTGAACATGCTGTTGCCGCTGATTGTTACGCCTTTCGTGCTCAAGGCGCTCGGTACGGAAGCCTATGGCCTGATCGGCATAGGCCTCATGCTGCAATCCATCCTGACCTTCCTGGAGGCGGGTCTGTCCGCCTCCCTGTCGCGCGCGTTCGCGGAAAGAACGGCGAAGCCGGACGATACCGACGATCCATCAGGCATGCACGACCTGCTGCGCACGCTCGAATATTTCTATTCTGTCCTGGTCGGGCTGGTCTGCCTGCTGGTCTTCCTGGCCTCCTCCTTGATGGCGCGATACTGGATCACGGACCACTCGCTGCCCCACGATATGGTCTGGCAGTGCATCGCCCTGATCGGCTTGATGATCAGCCTCCGCTTCTTCGTTTCCCTCTATGGCGGCGGGCTGGTGGGGCTGCAGCGCCAGGTCACGCTCAACGCGATCTCGATAACGCTGAACGTGTTGGGAAACTTCGGCGCCGTCGCCGTCCTTCTCTGGCTCTCCTCCGACCCGCGCGCCTACTTTTCCTGGCTTGCGTTCATGGGGGCGCTGACCGCCGTCGCCCTGCGCCTCGCGCTCGTTGTCGCACTGCCTGTGCCGACCAGGCCGGCCCGCTTCGACTGGGCACAATGGCGCGGCATCAGAAAGTTTTCCGTCGGCATCAGTTCCCTGACCGTCACTTCCCTGGCAGTGACGCAGGCCGACAAGCTGCTCCTCAGCCGCTTGTTGCCGCTGCGGGATTTCGGCTTCTATTCGATTGCCTCGAACGTGGCGAATTTCGTGCAGCTCATGACCATTCCAGTGCAAACGGTCTATTACCCGAGGATGACGCAAAGCCAAGCCAAGGACGACCGGGCAGAATTGCTCAATACCTATCGGTTTGCCTCGCGCCTGGTGGCCCTGTTGGTATTCCCGCTCGGCCTCACGCTGGCGCTGTTCAGCCGCGACATCCTTGTCCTGTGGCTGCGCGATCCGTTGGTGGCTGACCAGGTCCATTCGATCCTCAGTCTGCTGGTCCTCGGCACCACGCTGCTCACCAGCCTGATGATGATGCCGTATGCCATGACGCTGGCGCATGCGGACACGCGCATCACGTTGAGAATGCATATGGGGTTGCTCTGCATCCAGGTGCCGGCCGTCATCCTGGCCGCCATCGGGTACGGCGCGGTGGGTGCCGCCAGCCTGTGGTGTGCGCTGTTCTCCATCTACGGGCCGCTTTACGCTTGGCGGGTCAACCGGAAATACTTGCCTGACAGGCACATGCGCTGGCTCTGGGACTGCGTCCTCAAGCCGGCACTGCCCGCCCTGGCGGCGGTTGTCGCAGCCAAGCAAGTGGTGGTTGCCTGCGCGATTTCCGCTGATTTTGCGCTTATCTACCTGCCCCTGGCCTGGGGCCTGTCACAATTGGCGGCATGGCTTGTTGCGCCGCTGCCGGGGTTCAGGCTGCGCGGGTTCTTGCGCGCGGCATGAGTTCAGTGCAGGACGGGTCGACGGCGTGCATGGATGTGGATCGCAGAGTTGCAACAGGATATAATTTCGTCATATTTCGGATGGTATTTGAAGAATGTGGAGCAGGGATGCGCCCCGGGTTGCCGGACTGCCTGTTTCCCACCTAGAACATCGTGGGTGTCGCAGTGAATAAGCAGGATATGACGGTTTCGGCCGTGCAGGGCAAGGTGACGATCACCACCGTCATCCCCACCTTCAATCGCTCGAAACTGCTGTCGCGCGCTATCGAAAGCGTAAAGCGGCAAACTTACCCGGACTGGAAGCTTGTCGTCGTAGATAACGCATCATCGGACGATACTGCCGCCGTCATGGCGGAGGCGATGCGGGACGACCCACGGATCCGTTACCACCGCCATGCAGAGAATCTCGGCATGCTGGCCAACTGGGAGTTTGCGCTTACCCAGGTGGATACCGCCCACTTCTCGCTGCTCTGCGACGATGACTACCTGCTGCCCGATTTCTTCGAGGCGGCGGCCCGGGAGATGTCACGCCATCCCGAGCTCGGGCTTTGCTTCGGGGTCGCCAACGTGGTCGACGAGGAAGGGAAGAAACTCTCGGTTGCCCCGAATGAGATGGCCACGGGCTACTATCCGGCCGGCACTGGCGCGGCTGCCATGATGCGGCTGCAGCATCCGGCGACGCCGGCAATCGTGTTCAGGACGGAATGTTTCAGGGCGGCGGGCGGATTCGACCGACGCTCCCTCTATGTTGCCGACCTGGACATGATCCTGCGCGTTGCCTTCATGTATCCAGTCAAGTTCTTCGAAGAAGAATCCGCCTGCTATGTGGTGCACGCCGGGAACAGCTTCAAGGACGTAGGCGGATGGCATCCCGGCTTACTCAACCTGGTCAGGAACCTGAAGAGGCTGGAGTTCGCCGACGCGTCGCACCTGCGGAAGGTATTCCGCAGTTTCGGCAAGCATGCCGTAGTGCCGCTGTTTGCCCAGTTCCTGCGCAGTCCCAGGGGCAGGTTCAAACCCGATATCCTCCTGAGCGCTGGCCGATGCCTGGTTGAGATGCGGCAGGTGTCGAATACGCTGTTCGGATTGGGGCAGGTCGTCTTCCGGCAGACCGGGTCGGCATTCAAGTGGCGCCTGAAATATGCGTGGCAGATGATGCAGGTCTGGTGGATCAGCAAAGGGGCGGGGAAATGGCGCCTGCGGAACCTGCTTCAGGTGATGGGAATTCTCTTGAAGGGGTTCGGTAGACCCGGCAACGGGCAGCAGGAAGCCCCCGCGAAAGGTGTGCGCGGGCAGGGTCTGGCGCTGGCGCTTACCTGTTGGATGGGGCTACTGGTGTTTCTCGTGGTGTACGGGTTGGCCGAACTGGTTGTACATTTACTTGCCAAGCCGTTGGAGAGTGTGCGTGTGCTGCTGTCCAAGCGCAGGCCGGGTTCTGCCGGGCTGAAATGATTGTGATCGACCATCTTTCTGCGCTGTACCGTGCCCTGCCGATGATCCTGTACTTCGCGTGGGGTGATACCCGTGCCCGCTATCGCCGCAGCGTGCTGGGCCCCTTCTGGCTTGTGATCGGTACCGCGATTGGTGTGGCCGGCCTGAGCTTTCTTTGGACCGGGCTGCTCAAGATGGACCGGGCAAGCTTCGTTCCCACGATGGCCATAGGCATCGTCGTCTGGCAACTGATTTCCGGCTGCGTGACCGAAAGCCCGTCCGCGTTTACACGCAATGCCGCCGTGATGCGGAACCTGAAAACGCCCTACCTGATCTTCCCCCTTCAGCTTCTGCTGCGGCAGTTGATCAATTTTGCGCACAATCTGGTGGTCGTTGCCGTCATTCTGGTGATCTATACCCCGGTTATGGGAGCTGCGCAGCTCCTTGTCGTGCCGGGGATGCTCTTGCTGGTCGGCAACCTGTTCTGGATCGCCATCCTGTTTGGCATGCTGGGGGCGCGCTTCCGCGACCTTGAGCAAACCATCGCGGTCCTGATGCCCATGATGTTCTTCCTGAGCCCCGTCCTTTACCGTCCGAACCAGCTGGGCACCATGGAGCCGTACGCTTGGCTGAACCCCTTCAGTCACATGATCAGCCTGATACGCGATCCGATCCAGGGAATCGTGCCGGACCCGTTCGTATACCTGGTCTCGGGCGGCATGCTTGTCGTGGGCTGGGTGGCAGCACTCTGGCTGTACGGCAAGCGGCATCGCCGTATCCCGTTCTGGGTTTGAACGATGGCACATATCCGATTCCGCAACGTAACGGTTCAATACCCCATCTACAACGCCCAAAGCCTGTCCCTGCGCAACCAGCTGGTGCGGATCGGCACCGGCGGTCGTCTGGCGAAGGACAGTTCCAGCATTGTCACCATCACCGCGCTGGAAAATGTGAGTTTCGACTTGAACGAAGGCGATACCATCGGCCTGGTCGGCCACAACGGTGCGGGCAAGACAACCCTGCTTCGTACCATGGCGGGTATCTATCCGCCTGTCATGGGAGAGATTCAGCAGCAGGGAAGGGTGTCCACCATCATTGAGCTGGGCGCCGGTCTGGATACCGAGCTGTCCGGCTACGAAAACATCGTCCGCATGGGCATGCTGCTGGGCTCCTCGCGCAGGGAAATGGAAGCCGCCATATCGGACGTGGAAGCGTTTACCGAACTGGGTGACTTCCTGTCCATGCCGGTGCGCACCTACTCCTCCGGCATGGTCATGCGCCTGATGTTCGCCGTCGGCACGGCCATCCGCCCCGAGATATTGCTGATCGACGAGATGTTCGGTACCGGGGATGCGGCGTTTCAGGAAAAGGCGCAGGCCCGCATGCACGAACTGATCAGCGCCGCGAAGATTTTCGTCTTTGCCAGCCACTCGCCCGACCTGATCCGGAGGTACTGCCGCCGCGTTTTCTCGCTCGAGCATGGCGCGCTGACCGAATTGAACGCGCCGGTCAGCGTGGCCTACAGCCTGCCCGCTCCTCCCTCCGCGGCGCCCGTGTCCGAAGCCGGAGAAAGCGGGCAAAAGCCGGACGCCAGCGTGGTTGTCGCGAATCCGTCCTACGCCCAGGATGGCCTTTATACTTTGCATTGCGCCGACTTCATGAAGGACGAGCGCTTTGCCAGGGCCTATGCCGCCGGAGAGGCCACGGGTTCCTGGAGCGGCGCGGCGGTGCATTGGCGCGTCTATGTGGCCTGCTGGCTGGCCGAGCGGGCCAGCAGACTGGAGGGGGACCTGATCGAATGCGGGGTGAATCGCGGCGGCATTTCCCGTGCGATTGTTTCTTATATCGGCACCCGGCTGCAGGGCAGGCGCTTCTTCCTGCTCGATACCTTCGAGGGCATCCCCGTTTCCGTGCTCTCGGAACGGGAAATGCGCCACAACAAGTATTTCGAGGAAAATTACACGGAGTGCCATCAGCAGGTGTTGGAGACATTCAGGGCGTATCCGGAAGTCGTCGTCGTCAAGGGCCTTGTGCCGGATACGTTCGGCCAGGTGGATTCCGATCGCTTCTGCTTCGTGCATATCGACATGAACAACGCCGTCTCGGAAATTGCCGCCGCCGAGTACCTGTGGCCGAGGCTGGCGACTGGCGGGATCATGCTCCTCGATGACTACGCCTGGCAGATCAACGTCGACCAGCGTCAGGCTTTCGATCGCTTTGCCGCGGAGCGGGGCATGACGGTGCTGGCATTGCCGACGGGCCAGGGGCTTCTGATGAAGGCCTAGGTGAGCGCGGGTTGCGGTGAGAATCAATTCATAAGCATTTGTGAGGGGTCGTATGAAAGCAGTCATACTTGCCGGCGGTCTGGGTACGCGCATCAGCGAAGAGTCCCATCTGAAACCGAAGCCCATGATCGAGATCGGCGGCAAGCCGATTCTCTGGCACATCCTCAAGATCTATTCCCATTACGGCATCAGTGATTTCGTGATCTGCCTCGGCTACCGGGGCTACGTCATCAAGGAATATTTCGCCAACTATTTCCTGCACATGTCCGACGTCACCTTCGACATGGCCAACAACCGGATGGAGGTGCACCAGCAATACGCCGAGCCTTGGCGCGTGACGCTGGTCGATACCGGCGAGGCGACGATGACGGGCGGACGACTGAGAAGGGTGCGGGACTACGTCGGCGACGAGACGTTCTGCTTTACCTACGGCGACGGCGTTTCGGACATCGACATCGGCAGGACCCTCGACTTCCACCGCCAGCACGGCAAGATCGCGACCGTGACCGCCATCCAGCCTCCCGGGCGCTATGGAGCCCTGAACATCGACCAGGCAATCGTGAGAAATTTCCAGGAAAAACCGGCCGGCGACGGTTCCTGGATCAATGGCGGATTCTTCGTGCTCGAACCACGGGCCCTGGACTACATCGACGGGGACCAGACCAGCTGGGAGATGCAGCCGCTGCAACGGCTTGCCGCCGAGGGGCAGCTTATGGCTTACGAACATCGTGGATTCTGGCAGGCGATGGACACCCTGCGCGACAAGAACCACCTCGAAGAACTGTGGGGCACAAACCCGCCCTGGAAAGCCTGGAAATGACGGCGAAACCGAACCCGGCAGGATTCTGGCCCGGGAAAAAGGTCTTCCTCACCGGACACACGGGCTTCAAGGGAGGTTGGCTCTCGCTTTGGCTGCAGAAGCTGGGCGCGGAAGTGCATGGTTATGCGCTCTCCCCGCCCACCGAGCCCAACCTATATACCGCGGCGAATGTCGCACAAGGCATGGCCGGGAGCACGATTGCCGACATTCGCGATGCCGGACGGCTGGCCGAGGCGATGCGGGCCTCGCGGCCGGACATCGTATTTCACCTCGCGGCCCAGCCGCTGGTGCGCCTTTCCTACGCCGAGCCGACGGAGACTTACGCCACCAACGTGATGGGCACGGTCAGCGTGTTCGAGGCGATCCGGCAAACAGCCTCGGTCAGGGCTGTCGTCAACGTCACGAGCGACAAGTGCTACGAGAACCGCGAATGGGTCTGGCCCTACCGGGAAGACGAAGCCATGGGCGGCCATGATCCCTATTCCAGCAGCAAGGCCTGCTCCGAGATCGTGACCGCCGCCTACCGGCGCTCCTTCCTCGAGGCGGCGGGCGTCGGCCTGGCCAGCGCCCGGGCCGGCAATGTCATCGGCGGCGGCGACTGGGCGGCCGACCGCCTGCTGCCGGATTTTTTCCGCGCGCTGGACGCCGGCAAGCCCCTGGTGATTCGCTCGCCCAATGCGGTGCGCCCCTGGCAGCACGTGCTGGAACCGCTGTCGGGCTACCTGGCCCTGGCCGAACGGCTCTTCGCCGACCGGCAGGCCTTCGCGGAAGGATGGAATTTCGGCCCCGCCGACCAGGATGCGCGGCCGGTGAGCTGGATCGTCAAGCAACTGACGGCGGCTCGCGCCGGCGCATCCTGGCAGCTCGACAGGAACCCGCAACTGCACGAAGCGAATCACCTCAAGCTCGACAGCAGCAAGGCGCGCGCGCGCCTCGGCTGGCAGCCCCGCTGGAACCTGCAGACGGCGCTCGCCAGGACGGTCGAATGGCACGACGGCTGGCGCGGCGGCCGCGACATGCGCGCGCTGACGCTGTCGCAGGTCGCCGCCTACGAGACGGGAGAGTAACCGTGTCCCGCTTCGATGTGATCGACACCCCGCTCGCCGGCCTGAAGGTGGTCCAGCGCAAGCCGATCCGGGACGCGCGCGGCTACTTCAGCCGGTTTTTCTGCGCCGAGGAATTTCGCCAGGCCGGGCTGAACAGCCGCATCGCCCAGATCAACCATTCCCACTCGAAGATCGCCGGCACCTTGCGCGGCATGCACTACCAGCGGCCGCCCCATGCGGAAACGAAGTTCGTCAGCTGCATCCGCGGCGAGATCTTCGACGTTGCGGTCGACCTGAGGCGGAACTCGCCGACATTCCTGAAATGGCACGGCGAAATCCTCTCCGCCGAAAACCAGCGCAGCCTGCTCATCCCGGAAGGCTTCGCGCATGGCTTCCAGACGCTGACGGAAGATTGCGAACTGCTCTACCTGGTCTCCGCCGCCTACGCGCCGACGGCGGAGGGTGGCGTGAATGCGCAGGACCCGATGTTGAAGATCGAGTGGCCCTTGCCTGTCACCGAGATGTCGGAGAAGGATCGAAGTGTGTTGTTCTTGTCGTCCGATTACCCCGGAATTGATATGTCCGAGGCGAGTTAGTCAACTGCCCAAGCAGCGCGGCACGGCATCCCTACTCCCCCCTGACTGCCTGTAAGACGGAACGAGGGAGGCTATCGATAAGCGTGCCTGCCCAGTGCGCAGTAGCTTCGGCACTCGGATGAACGCTGTCACGAAATTCATTGTCCGGGATAGCCGCAGTCAAGTCGACAAAGCTGATGCCGCCATCCTGCAAGTGTTGTTCCATTCTAGCCTTTAGCTTGGTCTGATAAGGTGCGAAGAAAGGGCTTTTTTCCCTGTGCCAGGAAGGGAGGGGCATGTCCACAATGACAACGCGCAACCCCAAGGACCGGACTTTGTCGATCAGTGCATCGAGCTTGTCGAATTGTTCATTGTGCAATACCCCCTTGGGCTGGCCCATGTAATCGGTAAGAAAATCCATTTGCCGATGCGCCATGACCAGATATGGTTCCTGTGGAACGGGGGGGGGGGCTGCAGAAGGCTTCTTCTTGGTGGTAAATGCCTTGTGCAACTTGAGCGGATCCTGTTTCCAGATACTCTTGCGCAGAAGCGGATCGCCCGGGTGGGTAGGCAAACGACGCACCACAGACTGAAAAAAGATGTAGCGTTCCTTGGCGAGCGTTACCAGCCAGCTAGGGGCAATTCTGAAAAAGAAACTGTCGGAATTGCAGGCATGGGGGCAGCGTAAAGCTTCTCGCGCGACGTCGGTAAGAATTTCTTCCTGCTTGATTGCCTCCGGCGGTACAAAAACCGGATCCCGCCATCGCTTCTGATCAGGGACGAACATCGCATAGCTGAGCGCCAAGACAAGTGCAGAACCATTTGTGAGTTCAGGCGTCAGCTTGGACTTGAATGCGTGCTCGATGATCTGCCCAACTTCTGAAATATTGGCACCGCCCATGGAAAGATTATGGGTGAGGAGTTCGGGCATGACGTCTTGCATTGATCTGGGTTGGAATCCCTCTTGCGCGGCCGATGCGCCCGCAATCACTATGACGGGTTGTTTAGATTTGGCGAGACCGGGGCTGTAAACAATCGCTCGCCTCGCTTCCTCAGCGAAGCTAACTCTGGGATGGCTCAAAACCTCCACGGGCCAGGGGACTGATGGCCATCCGTAGGCGCTGACAATGACGACTTGCAATAGGCAAGAAGCAAGTACGGCGAACAGTGCAGTCAGGCCGAAATAGCGCATCAGAATTGCTCGTAGAAGAAAGCGCCGCCGATCGCCGGGAACAGGAAAACGTAAGCATCAATGGCTGCGCACTGAAAACCGGCGACCATGGCAGCCTGCAGCCGCGGAAGGGACGGGGGCCACAATCTTGACAGCCGCTGTACCCCAGGGAGCGCAACCAGCAAGAAGATGAACAGCACCAGCTCGGCAGCGATCAAGCCGGACAGCTTGTGGGTGATGACGACATTCCTGATTTGCGCGATGCCAAGCCACAATGGAATCACGCTGAAGCAAATGTAGGTAAAGGCCAGCGCTGCAGCGGCCATGGAATATGGTTTCCGGCCTGCGAGCATCTCCAGACGCTTCTTCCCGAGTTTGCGCCGCATTACGTTTCGATAAAGCTGATTAGCGCTCGCTCCAATTCCCAACAGGAATCCGCAAAGAACGAAAGCCCACGTCGTGCCATGCCAGAGACCGACGAGAAAGAACGTCAGGAAAAACGCGATGACACCATGCAAATCGGACAGCTTGGCACTTGGCCAACGCTTGACGAGCACCATCAGCACTGCGTTGAAAACGTAGGTCTTGAACCAGTTGGACATGGTCATATGCCAGCGGCCCCAAAACTCCAGAAAACTTTTCGACTGCCAAGGACGATCGAAATTTTCAGGGAGTTGCAATCCGAAGAGCAGAGCCGCGCCGATCACAATATGCATGTATCCGGAGAAATCGAAAAACAGATGGATCAGGAAGGCGATTTGTGCGCCCGCCAGGGCGATCGGGTAAGCACCGGCAAGGCTGATGTCCTGCAACCCAAGCCAAACATGCTTGGTGGCGTCCGCTAGCACGAGAACGAAAAAGAACCCCTTGACCATTCGCAGCATCGCGGAGAAGAACACCTCAGTGCCCGGCCTGAAGGATTCCATTGACGAAACCTGAGCACTGAAATCCTGGTATCTCTGAATAGGCCCGGCTATCAGACCAGGCCAGGAGGTCGTGAAGCTGAATATTTGCATGAGGCCCGGACGCAAGGATGGCGTATCAGCGATATCGACGAGCAACTGCATCGAACGTATCAGCATGTATGAAAGCCCGATTGTCACGGGCACCTGCCCGGCCAGCGGGAGAAAAGCCAGAAAATCGTAGGCTTTCATCCATCCAAATACAATCAATACAATCGACAGGACGATTGGCCGTACCGAGCGCGCAGGCCATTTGGAGACAGCGATTGTGGCAAGCCAGATCAGCAGGACAAAACCGAGCACCGCCAGGGAAGCAGCCGGGGAAGGCATAACGAGCCACATGAAGACAAGCGTCGTCACCGGAAAGACGTAGTTGGCGCGCAAACGTCCCGGAGCAAGGCTGAATGCCAGGACGGAGACCACCAGAAAGGCGATGAAACTCCAGGAGGTGATCGTCATGGCTGGAAACGTTCCATGCTAAGAAGACCGCTCGGCTTAACTTTTTCGACGCGAGCGGGAACGGAAGGTGGATTGGTGGCGGTTACCTAAGGCGAGCGTGACCCCTGGATAAAGGGGGCACATGTTTTCACAGCTTCTTCTCGATCACCGCAACGAGCTCGCCGACGTTTGCCAGATTGCTGATTTCGCTGGTGGAAAACTTGATACCGAAAGCCTGCTCGATGGCCACCATCAGGCGAATATGTCCAAGGCTATCCCACTCGGCGACCTCTTTCGCTGTCATTGCCGGATGCGGCACGATACTGTCGTCATCGAAAACATCCCGGAAAATTGGCGCGAGCTTCTCAAGTATTGACACAGTCCACCTCTAATTATGGTTTGAAGATTCTTCGGCTTCGGCGACGATGCGAATGGGCGCATTGTAGGGACGGCGCTGAGTTAGATCAAGGCGCCAGTGCGTGGTACCGTCGTCCTCGGCACGGAGAAGGGCAAACCCCAAAGAAGCGTAGTGATCCTGCACTAGCCCGTTTCGCTTGGTTGGGATATAGCTGCCGAAGACCTCGGTTGCGCCTCGATTCCCTAGTTGCTTGCTGAGAAAATCGAGCATGGCATTCTCGACACGCCTGCCAAGGACGCGACAGCTCATGAGCCACGTGTCAATCACCCAGCGTTCATCCAGTATGCGACAAATGATTACGTTGATCATTCCATTGTCGCCGAAACAATCAATAAGCCGAGCCTGCAGGGTTATAGCATCGGGGTCATTCTCGAAGGTTGCGATCTCGGCTTCGGTGTAACGCCTGGTCGTCAGATTGAACTGGTTTGATTTGTTGATGAGTTGCGTTATGCGCGAGCGCCCAATCTTGTCGAACGGCGAAATGTGCAAGGTCATGTCGAGGGACCTTAGGTAGCCCTCAAGGTCGGAAGTGGACTCCTGGAGCGCCAGGCGTTGAGCTTGTGTTCGGTAAAACTCGGAGCGCTTCTCATCATCTGCGGAGAACGCGACTGCGTCGAAGTATCCCGCCAAGGACAAGTAGAGCGGAAAGAGCGCCGGATCATCGGGCACCTCGGGAACCGCGACCTCCGGCAATTCGCGTCGTACCATGTGCCTCTCGGTGGGATTGTCATCGAGGAAGACGAGCGCATCCGTGCCGATGTTCAGCATTTTCGCGATGGCGCGAAGATTGGTGGCCTTGTCCACCCAGTTGGCCTGGAAAACCGCTATGTGCTCTTCACGCAGAACCATGTCAGGGTGGTTCTGGAAAGGCTGCCGGGCGATCTGATCGTTGTTCTTGGAGCATACGGCGAGAATAATGCCACGTTTGCTCAAGGCCAAAGCGTGCCGCTGCACAGACAAATGAGCCTCGCCAAGGCCGTCACCTTGGCCCAGCTTGATACCGTCTATACCGTCGTCACCGATTACGCCGCCCCATAGCGTGTTATCGAGATCCAGAACCAGACATTTCCGGCTTTTTCCTCGTACTGCTCCGAGAAGCCTTGCAAGCGCATCGGCATACAGAGGAACGAATCGTTGCGAGAACGGCAACTTGGCCGTATGCCAGGCAACAGGATCATGCCATTCAGCGAGACCTACTGTTTCGGCCAGGGCCGCCACATCGAAGATGATGTCCGAAGATCCGGGGATCGTCTGCCTCAAATGCGAATTGAAGTCGTGGATGGCGCCACGGATACTATTGGGCGAGACGAAGTCGAAGCTGCCAAGCAATAGCTCGGGCGGCCGGGGAACCGTTTGAATAATTGTCGGGATGCCGCCCTTGCCGGCTATGCCTTCCCTTAATTGCGCCAAGGTTGCAATTGCACGGTCAAGAGAAGGCATGTCGTGCAGTCCGTGTCCTCTGTGGTCGAGCATCAGCAAGACCACATCAAGACGTCCGGACCACAGGCCCGAATCGGGGTCGGTGACAGCCTGCATGACCTGCCCGAAGGGCGGAACGATTACTTCGACCGCCAAGCCATAGCGCAAGCCGGACGCGATGATTGCCGGTAGCAGCAAATCGACTGTTGCGTTGCTCAGTATGCCAAGACGGATTGGGGTTAGACCGAGCGAGTCGGGATGTTTGGTGAGAATTTTTGCGTAAGCCCTTGCCAGCGAGTGCAATTGATTGTTGTCGAGCGCGCAGGCGGCCGCTCGCAGCAATGCAGGGCCCGGATTCTCGGCGAGGTTGGGCAATGTCGCGCACAGTTGCCGAAAATTCTCGGGTGGCTTAGGAAGCCATGGAAGCGTGGCCGGATTCAATTTCGTTTATTCGAGTGAGTGGGCGGAGTGGATAAGCTCGATTAACCCGAACCCTCCGACGTAATGAAATGAAACAGGCAGTCCTGAAAACAGAATCGCGGGCTTGGCTTCGCTGACGGTGACCACGGCGAGCCCATCGGCGGCCATTGCCGCAAGGGAGCGATTGGCCGAAGCGGTGACATAACAAAAATGATAGATCACGCTGTCTTGGCGCTTCAGCATATTGCTGATAGGGCCGCTCTCATCGCCAGCGAGCACAATTTCCAGAGGAGGCTGCCCTGCAGCGCGGCAAAGACCCACCTTCACCTTCTGTTCGGGGTCGAATACTACGGGGCCGATCGAGTATCCAAGCCCAGACAAAAAAACCCGCGCCTGATCTTCGTTCCGCAGCGCTATTCCGATATGGTGAAAGGTGAGACCGTAACTATCCAGCTTCATTTGCCCAGTACATACGCGACATTGATTGGCAGATTGAGCGCGACGCATCGCTTCAGGTCGTACCCAGGGTGGGGCACATGCAATTGGTGATGTACCGTGAAGCCAGCCTCCAAAAATAACGCTTCAATATCGTCAGCCGAACGGAAAAGATAGATATGGTCAACGGCGGGCGCATTGATGCAGGTCGTAATGAATATGTGGGCAGACGGTGCTGCCAGTTCGGATATTCGGTGCAGGAAGGCGGCAGGTTTTTCCACATGCTCCAGGACTTCGCCCATCACGATTGCCTCAAACTGCCCCTCCAAGCCCGGCTTGGCCAGAAAATCCATTTCAATCAGTTCCAGATCCCCGCGTCTGTCGGGCAGGACATCCTTGACTATGCTGTCGGTCAGGGCAATGCTTGCCGGGCTGATATCGACGCCAACGAATTTGCCGAATCCAGACTTGCGCATTGCCTGAACCAGGAAAAAGCCGTGCCCAGGGCCGATTTCGAGATATGTGCCGGAACTTGAGGTTGGCAGCATTTCAGAGAAAAAGCGGCGAATCATTGTGTGGTTTGGCCAGAAAAACGAACTGAGGGCCAAACCAATCATGTACCGCTTCATGTAATGGTCATCGAAATAAACGCTGCTCGCCACCTCCGCAAAGGTTGAATGCCGATAGCGCCCGGATCTGAGGAACTCAATCTGGCATTCGAGCGTATCGTCGACGATTGTCTTATAGCAGTCTACGAGGAAGTCATTGGTGCTATGTTCAAGCAAATGTCCGATATAGTCGTCCGCCTCGGCAATCTCGGCCTCATTCAAGATATCCAGTGCGTGGCCGATGAATTTCGCATGGCTTGGCATGCGCTCCAATATGGCTTTAATCAGCCTGGAGAAGTCGTTGTCGGTCAATTGCATTTCTTCCTCAAATCCAAATAGGCTTCCAATATCCGCTTCCCGTGAAGTTGCAGTCCTTGCGGTGTCAAGTGAGATGTATCGATTTTTGGCAGGCCGATCATGGAAGTGAACAACTCGCAACCATCGGAAGCGGCGATCCGCTTTTGGGACTCGACTACCACAGGCTGATTCCTGACCCATGGATGCTGTTCGTCGACACCAAGAACGACTGGCAGTTTTGGGTTGCTCGCAACGCTCAATCTGAAATCCCTGATCAATTTTATTAGACGGAGTTGGTATTTGTCCGCCATTTCCTTGGTCTCGGCATCGCTTTCCCCCTGTATCCAGATAAGCGCTTTGATTGTTACCTGGTTTCCCGTACTTTGAAGGGCAACAATTGCCTTACGCAGCTCGACAAGCATTTGGTCATACATGCCATTCTCGCCGGGCCCTCTCCAGTTGTTAGCCAGGCTTGTTGAGCCAAGAGAATATTTAAAAATGTACGGATGAATTCCGCGCTCCACCAACCCCCTGGCAAAGGTTACTTCTATTCCAAAGTGACCATGCGGGAAGATGCCTCCTTGCGCGCGCATCCTGGTCCATCTGCCATTCGATGAACTGATGCCGGGCGCGACCCAATAGAACGCGATCTTGTCGTCCAGCTCGCCATGCTGACGGGGATAGTGTATTGCGTTTCCTCCATAGCCAAGCATATTCGACTGGCCAGCCAGTACGAATAACTCGACTTCACCAGCCCATAGGGGGAGGGGCAGAAAAAGAACTGCCAGAATAAAAAGCAGACGCTGGGCGGAGTGTATGAACATCAATTCGTACGCGGCAGCGACTGCATCATAAAAAACGGGATTTGATGAACATTCCGAACCTGTTCTTCAGAATGCTCATTACAGCGGTGACGAGATTGATTCGGAATATGGAGGTCACCCACTTCGGTAACCATCCCCGGCTCAGAATCTTCAGCGTTTCCTGAAAGTTGTCGTGAAGGCGGGTGTTGTCCCGGTCGTCGATGACGTTCTTGATGTAGGCAAGCAGGAAAAACACCGACATCCTGATGCGGGATCTTGAGAAGCTGAAATTGGCGGCTTTTGCCAGGGCGCGCAGTTCCATGTCGTTCTGGGCCCAGCCGATGACCTTGGCGATGTCCTGGCAGGCCATGGCGGACCACTGCGCGTCCGATTTGCCCTGCTTCGTCGTCCAGACGGTGTAGTTGGCGAGGGCGCTGTTTTCATAGGCGACGCCGCCGTACTTGAGCAGGCCCAGGCCGATGCAGGCATCGCCGGCGTATCTGACGCCTGCGTCGTGGAAGCCGCCGCACTTGAAATAGGCGTCCTGGCGGATCAGGGCGCCGGTCATCCAGGCGCTGGTGTCCCTGCAGATGAATTTTCCGAAGAGGCGGATAGCCTCGGCGTTGGTGAGATAGCGCGAGGGGTAGGCGTCGTCTCGGTAGCGGGACACCTGACCGCTTTCGACTTCATGCCTGCGCAGGTCGCAGAAGGCCAATGCGGCGTCGGGATGCCTGTCCATCACCCCGACCATGATGTCGAGCCAGCCCGGCTCCAGCCAGTCGTCCGAGGGCAGGAAGCTCAGAAGTTGTCCCCGGGCCTGGAAACCGGCAAAGGCGAAATGCTGGATAAGCTGCAAATGGCAGGGGGGCCTGATGAGCCGGAGCCTGGGGTCGCCGATGTCAGACAGGAAGGCCGTGCATCCGTTCGTCGAGTGGTTGTCCGAGACGATGATTTCGAGGCGGGGATGCGCCTGGATCAATGCGCTCTCGATGCAGCGGCGAAAGTATTCCTCCTTCTGATTGAAGACGGGAAGGACGAGGGTGAACAGGGGATCCATGCAGCGGGCTAGATTCCGAAGATTTTTCTGGCAAGCTTTTTCATCCAGGGCGGCGCCGTGTTCACGAAAAGCTTCATCAGCACGAACAGCGGCGCCAGCAGCATGCCGGGATGGACGCGGGCCGAGAGCAGGATGCCGAGGGCGTCGAAGATCCGCTTTCGTTCTTCAGGCGTCGGCCCGCTGCCGGTTGCCAAGGGCGTGGTCCAGAGAATGGCCAGCTTGATGAACCGGCGCCTGATTCGCCCGGTGCTCCAGCCGGCACGCCGGCAGAGCGCCCTGACCAGAGGGTCCGTCTGGATGCAGGCGAGGATTCTGACCATATCCTCCAGGTTAACGGCCTGGCGCCGGCCGTCCGATTTGCCCTCGTCCTCGCCCCAGATGCGGTAATTCACCAGTTTCTGCCGCACGTAGAGTGCATCGCCGCGGGTCAGCAGGCCGAGCGACAGCGGGTAGTCCCCGTTGTGGATGGTGGCATAGCGCGCGATGCCGCTGACGGCGAAGTAGTCGCCCGCCCTGATGAGGGCGCCGACGATCCACCAGCTGAACATGTGCGAGGTCCACTCGATCACCTGGCGGGCGGCGTCCTCCGGGGACATCAGTTGCGTGGGAATGGCCTCGTCGCGGGCCGGCCGGGACTCGCCCGTCTTTTGAAAACGCAGGGTCAGGTTCGGATAGGCAAAGCTGGCGCTTGGCCTTGCCGACAGTTCGGACATGACGGCCCCGATCCAGCCCGGCTCGGCCCAGTCGTCGGAACCCATCATGGACAGGTATTCGCCCCGGGCGTGCGATGTGGCGTAGGCCCAATGCTGGACCATCGGCAAATGCCGGGGAGGGCGGATGACGTGCAGCCGCGGGTCGGCAAAGCTCTCGATCACCTCCCGCGAACCGTTGTCGGAATGATTGTCCGAAACGATGACTTCAAGATTCGGATAATCCTGGCCGAGCACGCTTTCGATGCATTGTCGCAGGAAATCCCCCCTCTGGTTGAAGACGGGAATGACGACGGTCACGAGGGGCGGGGTGGTCGCAGGAACCATGCAGATCAGGACTAACGCTTGACGATGATGCCCTGCCCGGTGGGGAGAAAGAGCACGGGGATGCCGATATTGGCGGCGAAACCGTCGATGGCCGCCTTTTGCTGTTCGCAGGTCTGCCAGCCGTAGTCGTCGATCAGCACGATGGCCCCCGGCACCAGCCTGGGCCAGAAGTGCCCGAGCGCCGCCAGTTCCGGTTCCGCGACATTCATGTCGAGGGACAGGTAGCAAACCTTGTCGATGCGCACCGTGCCCAGGGTGTCGGGCACTTTCCCGCGCACCAGGTGTACTTTCGGCCAGGGCGCAAAATTCTTCCTGGCGAGGTCGTAGCAGTCGAAGTAATACTGGTTTTTCTGCCGGATGTTTTCCGCGGATTCGCCGTAGCCGGGCTGGTCCTCGGGGATGCCGTTGTAGGTGTCGAACAGGAAAAAACGCTTGTCGAGGGAATTGAAGTCGAGATAGTGGCAGATGGCCAGCGACAGGATGCCGGTGTTAACGCCGCATTCGACGAAATCACCCTCGAGGCGCGCCGCCTGCCGAGCCGCCCAGAGCGCCGTGTTGACCCTCCACTCGATCTTGAATTTCTCTCCCTTCTGGCCGAAGTGATGGCCGGAGTCCGCGGCCAGGTCGTAGGCCCGTACAAATCCCGGATCCGAGAGGAAGTCGACATTTTTCGCCCACACCGCCAAGCCGTCGCCGTGATAGTTGGCGCCCTCCAGCGTCAGGTCACGAAGGTGCTTCTTTCGCCGGATGGAGATTCGTGTGAGCCAGGGACGAAGCGCATTGCGCAGGGGAGTCGGCATGGATAAATAAAATTTTCTGCGATTGTTTAAGGAATTATGTCATTCTGCGAGGGGGAGTTTAAGGGCTGGCGGTCCCGCTGGCGATCTCTTTTTTCATGACCACGCAGAGAATCTGCTTCGTCGTTTCCAGCTCCCTCACGGCGAGGGCGTTCCTGACCGGGCATTTCGCGGCGCTGGGCCGGCGTTATGCCATAGATCTGGCCGCGAATGCCGGCGGGCAGGACGGGCTGGGCGACATTATGCTTCATGTCCGTGTGGTTCCGGTGCGCATCCTGCGGCGCATCGCCCCGATGGCCGATTTGGTGGCCTTGTACCGACTGTATCGCCTGTTCCGCCGGGAACGCTATGCAGCGGTCAGTTCGGTCACGCCGAAGGCTGGCCTCCTGACGCTGCTCGCCGCCGCCGCAACCCGCATCCCCCTGCGCATCCATATTTTCACGGGCCAGGTGTGGGCCACGCGCACCGGCTGGAAACGTCGTCTGCTCAAGGCGGCGGACAGGCTGATGGCCAGCCTGGCCACCCATGTCCTGGCGGACAGCCCCTCCCAGCGGGATTTCCTTGTAGCGGAGGGCGTGGCGCCCGTGGGTAAGGTTCGGGTATTGGGGGAGGGTTCGATTTGCGGAGTGGATGGGGAGCGCTTCCGGCCCGATGCTGGTCGGCGTACGGGTATCCGGCGCACTCGCGGCATTCCGGAGGAAGCCGTCGTGTTCCTGTTCTTGGGACGCCTCAACCGGGACAAGGGTGTGGCGGACCTTGCCGAGGCATTTGCCAGCCTGGATCATCCGGACGCGTACCTGCTGGTCGTCGGCCCAGACGAGGAGGGCATGCGCGAGGCTATGCTGGCTCGGCTGGGCGCTGCGGCGGAGCGCTGCCGCTTCGCCGGCTTCACCGACCGACCGGAGGACTGCATGGCGGCGGGCGACGTCTTCTGCCTGCCGAGCTACCGGGAGGGCTTCGGCATGGTCGTCATCGAGGCGGCGGCGGCGGGCCTGCCCGCGATCGCCTCGCGCATCTACGGCGTCATCGACGCCGTGGAGGACGGTGTCACCGGCCTACTGCACGCACCGGGCGATGTGGGCGGAATGGCCGCGCTGATGAATACGCTGGCGCGCGATCCGACGCGTCGCGCGGCGATGGGCCAGGCCGCGCGCGAGCGCGCGCTGAGGCTGTTTGCGAGCCAGACCGTCACGCAAGCCTGGCTGGACTTTTATCGGCAGTTGCTCGGCTGACGTAAAATTCCGCCGATGCTCAAGCGCGCTTTCGATTTCGTAGTCGCCCTGGGACTGATTATGCTGTTGTCCCCGGTGATGCTGGCAACCGCCGTGCTCATCGCGTGGCGCATGGGATGCCCGGTCCTGTTCCGCCAGCAGAGACCGGGGCTCAAGGGTCGGCCATTCGATGTGCTGAAGTTCCGCACCATGTCGGACAAGGTTGGCCCGGATGGGCAGCCGCTGCCGGACGAGGCGCGGCTCACGGCGCTGGGGGCCGTCCTGAGGCGCTTCAGCCTGGATGAACTGCCTCAGCTGTTCAATGTGCTGCGGGGGGAGATGAGCCTGGTCGGGCCGCGTCCCCTATTGATGGAGTATCTTCCGCTCTATACCAGGGAGCAGATGCGGCGCCATGATGTGCGCCCGGGCATCACCGGCTGGACCCAGGTGAACGGACGCAACGCACTGTCGTGGGAGGATAAGTTCGCCCTCGACGTGTGGTACGTCGATCACCGCTCCTTCTGGCTGGATCTGAGGATTCTGGCCATGACGGCAGGGCGCGTTTTTTCCGGCTCGGGGGTGTCGAAGGAAGGTTTCGCCACGACGGAGAAGTTTCGCGGCAGTGGACGTTGATCGGAGTACCCGCCAGCCGACCGCCCCGCCATTGTTTATGCAAATTCACATCTGTCCGGTAGATTTTGATGTCACTTGGCTGCAATCCAATATTGGCGCGGGTTTTGGCGTGATTCCTGATTCCGACGATTTGAAATCGCAAGCGGTTTTTGCCCCGTATCGTTGCCGGATTTCTCGGCAAACGGGGCAACGCCATGAATCGCGGCCAGACGATTTTCGCGCAACTGTTGAGTTTTGTGCCTTTCGGCCACTTCGAGCATCTGGTCGATCGGTTCGCCTCGAACCACGGCATCCGGCACTTCTCGGCCTGGAACCATTTTCTCTGCATCGCCTATTCCCAGCTCACCCGACGCGAGGGCTTGCGCGATCTGGTGGCCTGCCTGAACTCGCAGCGCACCAAGCTCTACCACATCGGGATTCGCGGCAAGATTTCCCGCTCCACCCTGGCCGATGCCAACGAGCGGCGCGACTGGCGTCTGTTCGAAGCCCTCGGCCATCGGCTGATTGCCATCGCAGTCGAGCTGCATCAGGGCGAGGACAGCGGTCTGGGTCTCAAGGAGCCGCTCTATGCGCTGGATTCGACGACCATCGACCTGTGCCTGACGCTGTTCCCCTGGGCGGACTTCCGCTCGACCAAGGCAGCGGTCAAGGCCCACACCATCGTCGATCTGCGCGGCGCCATCCCCGTCTTCGTCCATATCACGACCGGCAAGGTGCACGACGTCAATGTGCTCGACCTGATTCACTGGCCGGCCGGATCGATTGTTGTCGTCGACCGCGGCTACCTCGATTTCGCCAGACTGCAATCGCTGCATCAACGCCAGGTTTCCTTCGTCATCCGCGCCAAGGACAATCTGCGTTACACTTGGGTCGCCTCGCGCGAGGTCGACAAGTCGGCGGGCCTGCGCAGCGACCAGAGCATCCTGCTCGCCACACCGAAGTCGAAACTCGCCTACCCAGACCATTTGCGCCGCGTCTCCTTTCGCGATCCAGAAACCGACAAGTTCCTCGTCTTCCTGTCCAATCGCTTCGATCTGCCGGCGCTCACCATTGCCGAGATTTATCGCAAACGCTGGCAGGTCGAGACCTTCTTCAAGTGGATCAAGCAGAATCTGTCGATCAAACATTTCTTCGGCAACTCCCTCAACGCCGTCAAGTCGCAAATCTGGATCGCCGTCTGCGTCTATCTCATCGTCATCATCGCCAGGAAGCGACTGAACCTCCCGGCGTCGCCACAGCTCCTGCTGAACATTTTCGAGGTCAACATGTTCGAGAAAACCCCAATCGATCAACTGGTTGCCGACGCCATACTGAACTTCGACGACCACCCCTGCGATAACCAGATGTTTTTGTTCTGAAATCTACCGGACAGATGTGATGCAAATTGATAAAAGTTTTGACAAACTGCATAAATATCCGTAGGCTGGCCCCATGATCGCAAGGGATGTCGAGGAGGCGTTTCGCGGGCTGCTGCGGGGCTTCCCGGTCGTCACGCTGACGGGGCCGAGGCAGTCG
>WBZO01002869.1_pt1 | contig 21368 bp, 19 predicted proteins | sample 5204261 | NCBI WGS metagenome assembly WBZO01 (sample SAMN12412400, study PRJNA552823) | activated sludge metagenome | isolation source: activated sludge from anammox sidestream of wastewater treatment plant... | place: USA: North Carolina | collected 2017-09 | reverse complement strand
GCCGATGACGGCCAGCGCCGCCTTGGAGGTGCGCCGCGCCAGCCCGGCCGCGATGATGTTGGGCGAGGGCATCAGCCCGTAGCCGTTCTGGTGATGCTCGTTGACGCCGATACCGTCAAACCCCAGGCTCTCGGCGTACTCGAGCTGGTCCATGTACTCGTGGTACAGGTGGTGGCCCTTCTCCGGGTCATAGAGCGTATTGGGGATGTCCACCCACACGGAGTGATGGTCCTGCCGGAAACTGTCCGGCAGATGGGGCCAGGGCATCAGGTTAAACCAGACAAACTTCACTGAGCTGTCCTCCCGCGCGCGCAGCCGCGCCGCCTCCCCAGAGAGCACGGCCGCCCGCTGCTGTTCGCCGCACGGCGCCGCCCAACCCCCGGGCAGGGCGCCGTTCCCCACGGTCGCGCGGGGGCGGTGCCGCCTGGCCCCCGCACGATACGGGCACAATAACACCGCCGGTCAGAACTCACCAGTCGAGGGGCCAGGCAGCGGGCCGGTTAGGGGGTCCGGGAGCTTGCGCCGGGCCGGGGCCGGATCGTCGTCGGGTCACGACCCCCCGCTCGCTCCGCTCACGACCCCCCTGTTAGGGGGGTGAACGAGGGGTGCTGGCCACCCGCGCGATTCCCTAGCAGGGGGTCCGGCCGCCCATCGCGTTGGGGGTCCGCGTCGCCGTTAGCGGCAGGCGGCGCGCAGGGTGGCGAGAATCTGCTCGGGACCGGCGCCCTTGTCCACGACCACGGCGCCGAGGGAACGGGCGGTGGAGCGGCAGGCGGAACCATCGCGCAGGGTGAGCAACACGAGCCGGCGCGGGCCGGTGGCAAGCATGCCGAGGGTGTCATCGTATTCGCCGTTGGGGTCGGCCACCACCAGATCGGGGTTGAGCTCCGGACAGCAGCGCGCGGCCTCATCCATCGAGCAGGCCTGGCCCACCACCTCGAACTCATCGGTGGAGTCCAGCAGCGCTGCCAGCGCCTCGCGCACATCCTCGCGCGCATCGGCAATCAGTACCCGCGTCCGCGTATCCGGTGCTGTCATCGTGGTTTGTCCCCCTCGGCGTCGCTTGCTCTGTTGGTAGTGTCGGCGAGGTCCCCACTGGCGACAATGGCCCCCCAGGCGTACCGCCGCGCCCATTGGACCCTGTACCGCCGGTCTAACCCCCTGGGGGGTGCCACCCTGCGTCCGGTGGGGGTTTTGGGCACAGGCCCGGGTGAAACATCGCTCCTCCGCGGGCGTTACACCGGGCGGACCGGACGGTCCCGGAGGCCATGACATGAAACGTTCGCTCCCCGTTCTGCTGGCCATCGCGCTGCTGCTGCTGCTGGGAGCAGCCGCCCGCCCGGCGGCGGTGCGCGCCGAGGATGACGGCTGTGACCCCTCGCTGCCCATCGCCTGCCTGCCCCCGCCGGAGGAGGCGCCCCAGGAGGACCCCGCCGGGCGGGCGACGCCGGATATCCCCTCGGCCGCCGCGCCCGCGCCACCACCGCCGGTGCACTGCCCGCCCCAACCGGTGCGCTCCATCGATGGCGGCAGCGAGATCCCGGCCGCCCCCGCGCCACCGCCCGCCGGCTGCCAGACCGGGCGCGATGTGGCGGCGGCCGTCAATCGCGCCAACGCGGCCTATGCCCGCGCGGTGATGCACGTCAATGAACGCGAGCTGCTCGACACGTGGACCGGACCAGCGCTGGCGGAGCTACGCAATCAGATCGCCGTGCTGCGCGCCGAAGGCCGCTATGTCACGCCACAGTTGCTCTCCATCCGCCAGCTGGAGATGCGGCTGTTTGGCAGCGACGCGTACGTGCGCACGCTGGAGCACTGGGTCTACACCGAGCGGCTGAGCTGGTCCGGGGCGGTGTGGTACGAGGCGGATCAGTGGGTCGAGAACCGTTACACCCTGCGGTTCAGCAACAGCCGCTGGCGCGTGGTGCAAGATGAGATCATCCCAGCCGCCGCGCCGTATCACTCCCTCCAGGTCCGCACGGACCGCAACTGGTATCGCAGCGGCGAGCCGGTGGCGGTGACGATCACCAACGACGGCGGGCTGACTATTACCGGCGCCAGCGGCTGTGGCCTGGCCCGGCTGGAGTGGCAGGGCCCCGGTGGCTGGCAGCCGCCCACCTGGGTAGACCGCGATATCCCCTGCCCGGCCATCGCCCTGCTGCTGGCCCCCGGCCGCAGCCGCACGGAGCGCATTGCCGCCCCCGCCGTACCGGGCATCTATCGGGCGGTGGTGCGGTACAGCGCCGAAGGCGAGCCCGGCCAGCAGACCGCCGTCTCCGCGCCGTTTGAGGTGTGGTGATGGCCGCACTCGCTATCTGGGAGTATTCCGCCGAACGGGTCCGGTGCGCGATGCTAAGGGGCGAAGTGGCCCCACCCACCACCAATGATGGACAGCACCATGGACCCGCGGGCGGCGGAACTGGAGGCGCTCCGCCAGGCGTTGCGCGCAGCGGGCTGCACGGATGGACGGCAACCCATCGCCGGTGGGGGCCCGCTGGATGCGCCGCTGTGCATCGTGGGCGAGGGGCCGGCCGAACGTGATGAGCAGACCGGCCGGCCCTTCTCCGGCCCGGCGGGCGCGTTACTGCGGCAGGCGCTGGCCGAAGCCGGGGCCGACCCGGCCGCGCTGTTCTACACCAACGTGCTGCTGTGCCGCGCAGTGACGGTGCAGGACGGCCGGGAGGTGAACCGGCCCCCTACCGCCGGGGAGATTGCCGGCGCGCTGCCGGTACTGCGGGAGACCCTGCGGCTGGTGGCGCCGGGCGCCGTTATCGGCCTGGGCGCCACCGCCGGTGGGGCACTGCTGGGCAAGGGCTTTCAGTTTCGGCGTGACCGGGGACAGTGGTTCCGGCCACTGGAGGGACCGCCGGTGATCACCACCTACCTGCCCGCGTACGTGCTGCGCCGCCAGGGTCCGGACTACGTCACGGCATACGCCGCCCTGCTGGACGATCTGCGCACCGCGCTGGCCGGGCCACCCTAACGCGATGCGGTCACCCGGCGCGGCGGCCCCAGGGCGCCCTGAGCCGGCCGGCAAGCAGATCCTCCACCTCCTCGGCGGGGGCGGGCCGCGAGAAGTAATAGCCCTGGCCGCGGTCACAATGCACCGCCCAGGCGCTGGTCAGTTGCTGGCCGGTCTCGATGCCCTCGGCGGTGACCGCCATCCCAAGCGCGTGCGCCAGCGCTGTCACCGCCTGCACGATGGCAACGGTGCCCTCGTCATACGCCAGCTCATTCACGAAAGAACGATCAACTTTGAGCGTGTCCACCGGGAAGCGGCGCAGGTAGCTCAGCGATGAATAGCCGGTGCCGAAATCGTCCAGCGCCAGCCCAACGCCCAGCGCCCGCAGCCGCTGCAGCGTGTGGATGGTGGATTGGGCATCATGCATCATCACGCTCTCGGTGATCTCCAGCCGCAGGCAGGCGGGCGGCAGGGCGGTATCCTCCAGCGTCTGTGCCACCTTGTCCGCCAGGTCCGAGCAGGCGAACTCGCGCGCCGACAGGTTGACGCTCATCACCAGCGGCCGGCCGGGCGGCGCCAGGTGCTGCCAGGCGGCGGCCTGGCGGCAGGCCTGCTGCAGCACCCAGGCACCCAGCGGCAGAATCAGCCCCGTCTCCTCCGCCAGCCGGATGAACTCGATGCTGGGCACCAGCCCCAAGCGCGGGTGGAACCAGCGTAGCAGCGCCTCTACCCCCACCACCTCGCCGCTGGCGAGATCGACCTCGGGTTGGTAGTGCACCGCCATTTGGCCGCGGTCAATCGCCCGGCGCAGCTCGGACTCCATGTCCAGCCGTGCCCGTGCCAGGTCGTTCATCTCTGCCCGGAACAGGGTGGCCTGGGCCTTTCCCGCACCCTTGGCCTGGTACAGCGCGATATCCGCCTCGCGCAGCAGGTCATCCTCGGTGATCGTGTCACCGTCCGGCGCGGTGATGGCGATGCCGATGGAGGCGGAGATGAACACCTCACGGCCATCGATGATGAAGTGCGGGCGCAGTGACGTCAGAATCCGCTCCGCCACGGCTCGGGCGTCGCGCTCGTCCTCAATCTCACGCAGCAGCACGGCGAACTCATCACCGCCGAAGCGGGCCACGGTGTCACCCGGGCGGATGCAGCCGCGCAACCGCAGCGCCACCGCTGTCAGCAGCCGGTCGCCGGCGGCGTGGCCCAGGCTGTCATTGACCACCTTGAACCCGTCCAGGTCCAGGAACAGCGTAGCCATCGCCTCTCGCCGTCGCTGCGCCATCGCCAGGGCGTGTTGCAGGCGGTCCATGAACAGCGCGCGGTTGGGCAGGCCGGTGAGCGTGTCGTAGTAGGCCTGGCGGGTCAGCGCCGCTTCCAGGTGCTTGCGCTCGGAGATGTCACGGGCGTTGACCACGACGCCGGCGACCGATGGGTCATCGAGCAGGTTGGTGCACACCACCTCCAGGTACCGCCACTCGCCGTTGACATGGCGGGCGCGCAGCTCTACCGCCGGGATGGGATCACCCGTCTCCAGGCTGCCCAGGAACGCCTGCAGCACCGCCCCCTGATCTTCCGGATGGATGCCGGCCGTGATGGGCTGGCCGGTGACGCTCTCCGGGGTGGCGCCCAACACCCGCTCGATGGAGGGGCTGGCGTAGCGCACGATCCGCGTGGCATCAACCACCAGGATGACATCGCTGGCCTTCTGCACCAACGAGCGGAAGCGCTGCTCGCTGTGGCGGAGGGCAGCCTCGGTGCGGCGGCGCTCGCTGACGTCGCGGATGTTGAGCACAATCCCGCCAATGGCGGCATCGGCCAGCAGGTTGACGGACACGACCTCCAGGTCATGCCAGCCGCCCGCGGCGTCTGCTACCCGGTACTCGGCCTGGAAGGCGCCGCCGGGGCCGGCCACGCTCTCGGCGATGGCGGCCTGCGCCCGCGGCTGATCATCCGGGTGGACCCAGGTGAGCACGTTTTGCCCGGTGATCGCTGCCGGGGCATGGCCCAGCACCCGGCCGATGGAAGGGCTGGCGTAGCGCAGCTCCCCCTGCGCCGAGATGACGGCGATCATGTCCGGCGCGTTCTGCACCAGCGCCCGGAAGCGCTGTTCCCCGGCCCGCACGGCCTCCTCGGAGCTCCGCCGGTCGGTAATATCCAGTCCCAGCCCCAGCATCCGCAGTGGCCGGCCCGCGTCATCGAACAGCACCCGGCCATGGGCGTGCGCCCAGCGCACCTCACCATCCTCGCGCCGCAGCCGGAACTGCACATCCAGCTCCTGACCCTGCACCATCGCCCGGTCGAGGGCTGCCTCCCACAGCGGCCAGTCTTCCGGCAACACCAGCTGCTCGAAGTACTCCGGCCCGGTGACGAAGGTGGTGGCGCCCCGCACCCCGCCGCCATCCGGCTGGGTCAGGTCCGCAAGCCAGGTCAGCCGCTGCGTGCGCATGTCCCAGTCAAAGGTCACCATGCGCCCGGCGCTCAGCGCCAGCCGCAGCCGGCTTTCACTCAGCCGCAGCCGCGCCTCGTTGCGCGACCGGGTCACGGCGGTGGCGACAATGCTGGCCACCAGCTCCATCAGGTGGACATCTTCCCCGGTGAAGGCGCACGCACGCTGGCTGAGTGCGCCAAGCACGCCAAACGGGCGGCGGCGGCCGGAGACGAGCACCGACACACCGGAGGTCACTCCAGCGCTGCGTTGCTCCGGCGAGACGGCGAAGCGCGTTTCGGCGCCGGCGTCCACCATGACAACGGACTCCCCCGCTTGCACGGTGTAGCTGGCCAGCGCTGCCGCCTCGCCTGTCAGCTTCATGCCCGCCCGCCGCACGCTCCCCCAGCCGGTAGCGGCCCGCACATGGAAGGAGCCGTCCGGCTGCAGCTCCAACAGCGAGGCGCGCACTGCGCCCAGCGCCCCCGCGACGGTATCGGTCGCGGCCTGCATCACCTCATCGAGTGGCGCACCGCCCAGTGCACGCTGCGCCAGCGCCGTCACCGCCGCTTGCCGGCGAGCGAGCGCTTCGGCGGCGCGGCGGGTGCGGACATGCTCCGTGACGTCCACGGCGTGGATCAGCACGCCGGCCACGTCGCTGCCCGGCTCGGTGTACGGCAGCAGCGCCAGGTTGAACCAGTGTGCAACGGCTACGCCGCCGCTATCGCGGACGTGCTGCAGCACCTCGGCGCCGTAATACGGCTGTGCGGTGGCCTGCACCCCGTCCAGCGCGGTGAACCACGCCGTTGCGGTGGCTTCGGGGTACGCTTCACCCAGCGGCCTGCCCAATGCCGCACCGCCGAACGCCGCCTCAAACGCGGGGTTGAGATAGCGCACGTGGTGGTGTGGCCCGCTGAGCACGGCCACCATCGCCGGCATCTGCGCCAGCAGGCCGGCGGCGGCGTGGTGGGGTGCGGATACGGTCTCGCCGCCGGCGCCGGTCACCGGCGAGCCCAGTGGATCAGGCGGCATCATGACAAACTCTGGCCGAGCTGTTCCAGACCCGGACCATCCATTCTGGTTCTCGTATCGATCTGGCCAGCACTGAAGGCCCGCAGTGCGGAAGTTTGACGGCCGTTATGAGAATGATAGGTTAGTATGATGACATACCTGCGCCTGCGCGACGCCGGCGGCCTGCCAGCCGAACTCGATACCACCAATCCATCGCCGGACGGCCCGGCGCTCGACTGCTTCCGCTGCGGCATCTGCTGCGAACGCTGGCAGCCGCTGCTCACCGGAGCCGATGCCGCCCGCCTGGCAGAGGCGCTGGAGATGTCGCTGCCCGCCTTTTTTCAGGCGTACACGGCGCCGTACCCCTTCTCCGATGAGGAGCGGCTGCTGAACCGCGGCGCAGACGGCGGCTGCGTCTTTCTGCGCTGGCAGGAGCAGGGCGGCCTGCGCCGCGCCGCCTGCGCCGTTCATGCCGCCCGTCCCGCCGTCTGCCGCGACTGGGCGGCCGGGCTGGACAAGAAAGAGTGCCTCCAGGGGCTGGCCCGCTTCGCCTCCCCTGAGGGTGAGGTATCCTTGAGCGTACTGTACGGGTAGGCAGGCAGCCGGCAGCGACGAGGAGACCGGACCCCCGAGCAGGGGGATGCCCGCAGGGCTGGGGGGTCTGGCAGCGACCGGGCGTGCGACCCTCTACCAGGAGAGTGGAACGAGGAGCAGCCTCACGCTGATCACACGAGGTAGCGATGACCGAGATTGCGTCCCGCCGAACGGCGGCCACCATTACCGGGCCGGATGGTAGCGCCATGGGCGAGGCGCGGCTGTGGGCCGCGGGTACGCCCGGGCCGGACGGCGCGTGGAGCGGCTGGCTGTACGCCGCCGATGCTGGAGGCCAGTTGCCGCCCGGGCGCTACTCCCTCAACGGCGACGGCTGGATCGCCGCCATCGATATCCCGGCGCGGCCGCTGTCGCGCGTGTTTGAGACCGACCTGCAGCTCTTCACCGGCGTGGACGGCCTCCCCTGGCCCGCCGCTACCGTGCCGGTCACCGCGCCACCGGCCACCGGCACACCCTGGCAGGCGGCAGGTGAGCCTCCGGCCGTCAAGCACCCTGGTACGAACGATGCCTGAGCCCTAGCCCAGTACCGGCCGGCCACCGACCACGATGATACCGGCCAGCGTGCCCCGATACTGAAGGCTGTGGAACCGCGCGCTTTGCGCGGCCGGCAGCTGGAAAGCGCCCGGAGCGTAGTAGCCGCGCGTGTCCTCGGACAGCAGCGCCTCCAGCTTCTCCTTCTCCTCCTCCGGCAGCCGCGCCTCCGCCAGCGTCAGCGTGCTGAGCAGGTAGTAGTTGCCCGCGTCATCCTCGATCACCAGATAATCGCCGGTCTGGTCCGCCATGGATGTTCCTCCCTTGTGCACCGGGCGAGGGTCAGCCCCTGCATCTTGTATCCCTACCACGCCTCTGTCTGTCGCACAGCGGACGCCGCTCAAGCGCGAACGGCGTCTTCGATCATCGCCACAAAGCGGGGGCGGTGGATGGCATGGACGACCGTCGTGGTGGGGAGGTGACCGTGCACGCCGCGGCGGTCCACCACCGTTTCGCCGGTGGTCAGCTCGCCGTGCGTCTCGACATCGACGTGATACTGGCCGGCGTCCGTGACGGTGGCGGGGTCGAGCGCGACGGCCATTGCCGTGCCGTCCGGGCAGCCGGCGCCGGGCATTCCCCGGCGGACCGCCACCCGCAGTGAGTAGGTGAGCAGCCGGGCGGCCACCCGCGCCCGCTCCGTCCCCAGCGCGCCAATGGCGGCAATCTTCTCCGCGGGTAGCAGGTTCGCGCGGGCAATCTCGATACCGACCATCGTCAGCGGCAGCCCGGCGCGCAGGACGATGCGGGCGGCCTCTGGGTCCGCCCAGACGTTGAACTCGGCGGCGGGGGTGACGTTGCCGGGGGCGTTGGCGGCGCCGCCCATCATCACCACGCGCCGCAGCATCCCGCCGATGGCCGGCTCGCGCCGCAGTGCCAGGGCGATGTTCGTCAGCGGCCCGAGTGTCACCAGGGTCAGTTGCCCGGGCGCGGCGGTGATGCGTGCGATCAACGCATCGACGGCGTGACCGGGCGTAGCATCGGGGGAGCGCGGGCGCAGGCCGAGATTGCCCAGGCCGTCATCACCGTGGGCATCCACGGCGCGCCGGTGCTCAACGAGCAGCGCGCCACCGGCCCCGGCATAGACGGGCACGTCACCGGCGTCGCACAACTCCAGCACGTAGCGGGCGTTGCGGACGGTGTGCTCCATCCCGACATTGCCGGCCACCACCGTCAGCGCCTCCACCCGCGCCCGCGGATGGCGCAGCGCCATCATCAGCGCAATCGCGTCATCGACACCAGGATCGGTATCGATCAACAGCCGCAGTGGCGGGCTGGCCGGTTCGGTCATGGCGGTGTCCTCTCGGTGCATGGTAGCGGACCAACCTGCCGGTTGCCGCCGTTCGACGGCTCCTCAACCAGCAGCAGCGGTAATAGAGACGTTTCCTCGCGCGGATGGTTGCCCCTTGCCGCCCGGTGGCGCGCCCCGCGCCGGCGCGGTCCCATCACGTCTGCCGGAGCGCGTCATGCCGAGCCGTTGGGCCCCGGGGGCCACGCTTGTTGCCCTCCTCACCTCCCTATCCGTTTTCGTGTTTGCCGGTGCTCCCCCTGCCGCCGCCCAGTCCGCGCCGCTGCCCCGGCTGGCGCACACAGCCACCGCTGAGCCGCACCCCGTCACAACGGGTGCGCTGCCGTCGCCCCTGCGCGAAGGTGTCCGGCCGGACCCAGGCACGGCAGAGCTGCCGCCACCGCTCCGCCGCACGCCGCGCAAAGACGCCCCAGCCGGGCCGCTCACCACCGGTAGCAGCCGGGCGGACTCGCCCCGTGCCGAGCGCGAGACGCTCAGCACGCTCCGCCAGTTCGACGGCTTTGCCGAGAGCGAGGCCCGGCGGCTCCCGCCCGACCCGTCCGTAGCCGTGGGGCCAAACGACATTGTGCAGACGGTCAACGCCTCGTGGAAGGCGTTCAGCAAGACCGGCGCGGTCACCCGCGGGGCGGTCACCTTTCGCGCCTGGTTTGCGGATCTGAGCCCGGCGCTGGACGGCTTCTTCAATCCGCGGGCAATGTACCGCGATGGCCATTACTACATCGTGGTCGCGTACCTGGACATGGCCGCCGAGCGGTCGTTTCTGGCCGTGTCCGTCTCGCAGAGCAGCAACCCCAACGGTAGCTGGTGCAACTACGCGCTGAACGGTGTGATGGGGGCCACGCGGGACGAGTTCGCCTATGCCGACTTCCCCGGCGTAGGGCTGACCGCCGGCGCGCTGGTGATCGGTACCGACCACTACCGGTTCAGCGATGGGGAGTTCACCGGGGCGATGATGACGGTAGTGCCGCGCGGCGATCTGGAGCGGTGCGGCGCAGCCACAGTGCGCCAGTTCACCGGCTTCGTCAACGAGGACGGCGGCCGGGCAATCGGCCTGCAACCAGCGCTCGATTGGGACAGCTCCGGCCCGATCTACGCGGTCAACTCGCGCAGTCCCTTCGCCTCGTGGGCAAACAGCATCAGCGTCTGGCGGCTGGACCACGCCCTGACCGACAGCACCTGGGACCGGTTCACGGTGGGGACGCAAGGCTACAGCAATCCGCCCGATGCCCCCCAGCCCAACACCGGCACGCGCATCCCCACCGGCAACGCCGCCATGCTGGGGGCGCAGAAGCGCAACAACGTGCTGTGGGCGGTGCACGGCAGCGCCGTCAATCCCGGTTGCGGCAGCGCCTGGCAATCTGGCGTGCACTGGCTGGCGCTCAACGCCCCGGCCACGGGCGCGCCGTCGCTCCAGCAGGATGGGCTGCTGTACGGCGCCTGCGGTGAGGCGTACTTCGCCCCCAATCTGGGCGTGGACGGCGCGGGCAACCTGGCCGTTGCGTTCAACCGCTCCAGCAGCAGCGTGGCCGTGCAGGTGCGCTATGCCGGCCGTCACACCAGCGACCCGGCCGGTACGCTCCAGCCCAGCGAGCTGCTGATCCAGAGCGGGGCGTACACCGAAACGCGCTACTGGTGGGGCAACTTTGCCGGTGTGCACGTGGACACCGCGGACCCGGGCACGCTGTGGATCACGGGTCCGTACCTGCGCGGTACCAACTCCTGGGGCACCCGCACCGGTCAGGTGAGCGTGACGGGTACGGCCGCCGCGCCACCGGCGGCGCCTGCCAACCTGCGGCTGGGGACGGTCACCGACAGCAGCATCCAGGTACGCTGGGATGACCAATCGTCCACCGAGACGGCATTTGAGGTGCAGCACACGCCCGCCGGCTCGACCAGCTGGAGCACCGTCAGCGTGGGGGCAGGGGCGACGTCATGGACCCACACCGGGCTGACGGCGGGGCGGTCGTATCAGTACCGGGTACGTGCCTGCAACAGCGCCGGCTGCTCGGCGTACACGGCCACGCTCACGGGCACGACCACCGGCGGCGCGCCGCCTGCCACACCAGCCAACGTCCGCCCCGGCACGGTAACGGACACCAGCATTCAGATCCGGTGGGATGACGCCAGTAGCGATGAGACCGCCTTCGAGATCGCGTGGACGGCCGCCAGCCCGATCGGCTACAGCATCGTCTCGCTGGCGGCCGGCACGCAACTTTGGACGCACACCGGGGTGACGGCGGGCAAGGCGTATTACTACCATGTCCGCGCCTGCCGCGGCGCCACCTGCTCGGCCTGGACCGGAGCGCTGACGGTGACCGCAGGCAGCCCGCCTGCCACGCCGGTGAACGCCCGGCTGGGCACGGTCACCAACAGCAGCATCCAGGTGTTGTGGAACGATGTCGCCGGCAACGAGACGGCCTACCACGTCACCTGGAGCCGCTCGGAGCCGATCATTTGGCAGACGGTGGCATTACCGGCGGGGGCGACAAGCTGGCAGCATACCGGCCTGGGGCCGGGGGAAACGTACTACTACTTTGTCCGCTCCTGCCGGGGCGAGGCGTGCTCGGCGTATACGCCCGGTGTGGTGGGCACCACCGGCGGCGTCAATCCACCGGCCCTGCCGGAGAACCTGCGCGCCGGGAACACCACCGCCACCAGCATCCAGATCCTGTGGGACGATGCCTCCGGAGACGAAACCGGCTTTGAGGTAGCATGGACACCGGTCAGCGCACAGACGTGGAGCACCGTCCGCCTGGGCGCCAATACCACGAGCTGGACGCACAGCGGGCTGAGCGCGGGCAGCAGCTATTACTACGCCGTGCGCTCCTGCAAGGGCGGCGTCTGCTCGGCGTACACCGGCGCCATCGCCGCCGGCACCAGCGGCGCGCGCCCGCCCGTGACGGACAGCGCCGCGCCCGTGCCGCGGCCGCCGCTGCCGGCGCCGCCGCCTTAGCCTGCGGGCACGCGCGCCAGGAAGCTGGCGTAATCGACGAAGGCCGCCAGGCCGCGCCGCTCCAAGGCGACATCCTGCTCCATCGCGGTGGCGAAGGCATCGTCTCCGGCGGCGCGTTCGGCGGCGGCGGTGGCGAGCATCGGCGCGTGGTACGGCTCCCATGTCTCCGCACCGTGCACGACGATGCGCTCCACCCGCAGACCGCAGCGCTCGATGACGGCGGCATACTCGGCGGCGGAGTTGGTGGTAGGCAGGCTGGCGAACCAGGACCACTCCGGGCCGAGCGGCGCATCGGGCTGCACCCGCCAAACGATATCGGAGACCGCCACCACGCCGCCGGGGCGGACGGCGCGCGCCAGCTCGCGCAGGCACGGCTCCAGCCCGACGATGGAAGGCGCACCGATGCAGTAGCCGCCGTCCGCCGCGCCGTCCCGCAGCGGCAGGCGGGCGCCGTCTCCCAGCACGAACGCCACCTGCCTGGCCAGCCCGCGGGCTACCCGCTTGCGCGCTGCCACGCGCACAAACGGCGGCCAGCGGTCTACCCCCAGCACGGTATACCCGGCCTCTGCCATCCGGCAGGCGGCCTCACCCTTGCCGGAGGCAACCTCCACCAGCCGCGCCGCCCCGGTCCCGGCGAGCGCCGCTTGCAGCAGCGCCAGCGTCTCCGGCTCGGCTGGGGTGAGGAACTCCTGCCCGGCGTAGATGCGCGACCAGCGGTCCGTCATGCGACGCCCGCTGCCCGCGCCTTGGCGACGAACTGCGGGTAGGTGGTGGCGATCTCATCCAGCACGGGGCCACGCAGCGTAGCCAGCTCCTCGGCGGACGGCGGCAGGGTGGGACCGGCGCCGGCGGCCAGCGCCAGGTCAAAGCCGGTATTGGCGGCCACCTCCTCCAGCGTATGGCCGGGGTGATACGACTCCAGCTCCAGCCGGCCGGCGTCCTGGTTGTAGGTCAGCAACGCCAGCGGCGTCACCACCTTGCTCGGCCCGCCCGGGCGGCGCACCCACTCCGGCGAAGCACCGGGGCTGGTGACGAAGTCTACCTTGGGCACAAACAGGCGGCGGCTGTGCTCGGTGCGGAACAGGATCACCCGCTTGGTGACGAAGTACAGCACGCCCGAGCCAAAGGCGCCGGGGAAGCGGCGAGCGGGCTGCTCGTAATCGCCCAGGACGTGCAGATTGATGTTGGCCTCGGCGTCGATCTGGATACCGCCAAGGAAGAACAGGTCCAGCCGCCCGCGCTGGGCAAAGTCAAAGAACTCCTTGCCGCTGGCGAACGGGTAATAGCGCTCGGAGCCGAGGATGATCACCCGTGTACGCGGCGCATGCAGCCGCTGTGCCAGCAGCACACCGCTGGCGGGGATGGGCGAGTTCGCCCCGGTGGCGACCGTCTCCCCATCGCGCACCTGGCGGCTGATCACCACCGACATCATCTCTTCCGGGGTGAAGGCGAGATCGGCCATCGGCGGTCCTCCCTTCCGTCAAGCTTGCAGCGGCCGGGGGCCCCTCGCCTGCCACGGCAGGGGACGAGGGGCCGTCTCCGGCTGCCCCACGGCATTAGTCACCCACGGGCGCGGCCAGCACCTGTTCCAGATAGGCAGCGTGATGCTCCGGGCCGGTGACCTCGCCGGCCAGGTAGGCGGCCCAGGCGTCCTGGGTGCGGGCGGCGGTGACATAGCGCTCGACGGCGGCGTGGTCCTCGCGGTAGTGGGGGCTGCAACCCATCGGATGCGCGCCGTGCGGGGCCGGGGCCACGACATGCACGTAGATACCGGGGATCACCTGCTCGTTCGCGCCGATCTGCTCCGGCTCTCCGGCTAGCACCTCCTCCACGGTGGCGATGACGAAGCGGGCCGCCTGAGCCAGCAGCGGCGCATCGCCGCGAGCGGGCAGCACCAGGCTGCCATCTGGCAGGGCGCGGGAGGCGTGAATCAGGGCAAAATCCGGGGTAATGGCCGGGACGACGGCCACCTGGTACGCCGGGTTGAACGGGTCGGGCACGGTGCGGAAGTCATCGCGCACGCGCATCAGGTCCGAGCCGGCCAGGCCGGGCACCGGGGCGAAGGTGAGCCCAGACGCTCCAGCCTGGAGCGCCATCAGCATCACCGGTCAGGTCGAGTCCTTGATCCGGACGCTGCGATCCACCGCCGCGCGGGAGAAGTGGGGGGCAAAGCCGCTCTCGCCGAGCTGCACGGCTGATGATTCGACGGAGCGTACGCAGCCGGCGCCGATCAGCAGGTCTGCCGCCAGCCCGCCGGTGGGCACGCCCACCAGATGCAGGTCGCGCGCGCCGCGCTTGACCAGCGCCCGCACCACGGCCATTGGCGCGGGGGCCACCATACCAATCGAGGCGCCGTCCGGAATCAGCGCGGCGGCTGCTTCCGGGGTGAGGAACTGAGCCATCCCGTTGCCTCCTTGTTGTGGTGCGGCCAGCATACTCCTTTCCACCGGCCGGCGCGTCCGCAGCGGCAAACCTCCGCTCCAGCGTGCAGGGGCGCCCCTCTCAGATGAACAGGCCATCACCGATGCCGCCGGCGATCTGCTCGTCGCTCCAGCCCAGCAGTTCGCCGTAGACCGCGAAGCTGTGCTCGCCGAAGGCAGGCGGAGCGGCGGGCAGCGGCAACGGCCTGCCCGCGATACGCACCGGGAAGCGGTCCATGGCAATGTCTCCGTGGGTGGGATGGGCGGCGCCGGCCAGCCAGCCGCGGGCGGCCAGCTGCGCATCGCGCTCGCTCAGGTCCTGCGCGTTCTGCACCGTGCCCGCCGCCACGCCGGCCGCCTGCAACTGCCGCATCGCTCCCTCTGCCTCGCGCGCCGCCGCCCACGCCGCCAGCCGCGCATCGATGCGGGCGCGGGCGGCGCGCCTGCCGTCCACGGTGGCCAGTTCCGGCGCGCTCAGCCCTGGCTCTCCCACGGCAGCGGCTAGCCGCGCCCACTCGGCATCATCGCGCGCGGCCACCGCCAGCCAGCGGCCGTCTGCGCAACGGTAGACCTCGTGCGGCGCCGGGTCGGAGAAGGGGTCGCGGTTGCCCGCCGCCACTGGCTCGCGGCCGGTGTTGAGGTACTCCACGTAGGCCGCGCCGGTGAGGAAGACGCCCACCTCCAGCTGTGAGAGGTCGATATCCTGGCCGCGGCCGGTGCGCTCGCGGGCGTGCAGCGCCTCCAGCAGGGCGAGTGCCCCGGCCAGGCCGCTGGCGTGGTCGTTATAGGAGAAGCCGTAGCCGCAGTCGCGCTCGCCCGCGGGGCCGGTGAGCGCCGTCAGCCCGCAGAGGGCATGAATGGTGGGGGCGTAGGTGACAAAGTCGCGCCAGGGACCGGTACGGCCGCAGCCGGATAAGCCGGCCGTGATGATGCGCGGGTTCCAGGCGCGCAGCTGCTCGGCGCCCAACCCCCAGCGCTCCAGCACGCCGGCGCTGAAGTTATCGATGACGATGTCGGAGCGCTCCACCAGCCCGCGCATCACCTCCAGGGCGCGGGGGTGCTTCATGTTCAGGCGGATGGAGCGCTTGCCTCGCCCCCACATCATGAAGTACGGGTGGTCATTGCCGTTCGCCCCCTGCGAGCGCACCTCCGTCTGAATGCGAATGATGTCCGCACCCAGCTCGGCCAGGGTGCGCGTTGCCCACGGCCCGGCCAGCACCCAGGTAAAATCCAGCACCCGCACCCCGGCCAGCGGCCGGTCCGGCGGCGCGCCCGTACCGGCGGCGGCAGCAGCGCGCACGGGCCAGGCGGCAAGCGCCGTTGCCGGCGGCTCGGGCGCGGCGGGCGGCGGCGCGGGTGGCGGAGCGGGCGTCTCCGGCAGGCGCACGAGCGGGCCGGGGATGCGTACCTCCGGCCCGTCCCACGCCACGGCGCGGAACACGCCCCGTGCCTCGAGTTGGGGGGAGGCTGCCGCTTCTGCTACACCTTGCACCAGGCCGTACGGCAGCCCGCGCCGCTGCCCTTCCAGAAACAGCGCCGCCGCCGCCTTGTCCCTGGCCCAGGCGCGGATCGCATCCATGAAGGCCAGCATCCGCGCGGCGTAAGTGGGTCCGGGCGCCATCGTGCGCAGGTCCTCGAAGCCGTCGATGCCGTGCTCCGCCAGCCAGTCGATCTGCTCGCCCAGGGCACTGGCGGGGGTGATCATGATGTGGCCGTCACGGCAGGCCATCACATCGTAGGCAGAGGACCAGTGCAGCGCCCGCTGCCGCTGCGCGATGGCGCGCGGCAACTGTTTCTGGAAGAACCAGTACATCAGCACCTGCTCGGTGTTGGCGATGACGGCCTCGTGCAGCGAGAGATCAAGGTGCACGCCGCGGCCGGAGCGCAGCGCCGCCAGGGCGCAGATGGCGGCGTAGAAGCCGCCGGTCATCCCGGTCTGCCGCCCCCAGCCGTTGACGGGCGCCTCCGGCCCGCCGGTGACGGACAGCACGCCACCCAGCGCCGCCTGCACCAGGTCTCCCGCCTGCCAGCCGGCGCGCGGCCCTTCCCGGCCGAACGGTGTCAGGGAGATGTGCACCAGCCGGGGGTTGTCCTGGGTGAGATCGGGGAAATCAAGCCCGCGTACGGCCAGGCGGCCGGGCGGCTCTGTCTCGATCAGGATGTCCGCGCGGGCGGCGAGGGCGCGGAAGGTGTCGCGGCCGTCGGGGCGGTCCAGGTCCAGCGGCAGGAAGCGGGTACCGCCGTCCAGCCACCAATCGAGCACGCCACCGCGCGCGTTCAGCGGCGGGCCGGGATCGCCCCGGCGCAACCGCAACACATCCGCCCCTGCCTCGGCGAGGAGCTTGCCCGCCGCCCGCCCGCTCGCATCCGTCAGATCCAGCACCCGCACCCCGGCGAGCGCGCCCCCTGTTGCCATGACCCCTCCCGCGCCTCGACATCCTGAGCGGCCCCATTCTACGCGGAGCAACGCCATCAGGGGATCGCGCGCGGCCGGGGGCCGGTGCTCGGCACCGTGTTGATATGGCGATGCACTACTGGTAGCGTGGCCGCAAGCGTGCTCGTGCAGCGCCGGCGTCTGGTACTGACGAGCGGGAGGTGTGGCCGATGAGCGCGCCACCGCGGAGACGGCAGCTGGAAGAAAGCGTCCCGAGCGCCGCTTGGTCGCTAGCTCAGGTGAATCACCAGACCGCCCTTCCTGCGATTGCCAAAGACCGGATACTCACCGAGGCCATTGAGGACGCAGTAAAGCGCTTGCCGACACACCATGACTTGCGCGTTGGCGATGCCCGGCATCTGTCCACACTTCCGGAATCCAGTGTCCACCTCGCACTCACGTCGCCGCCATACTGGACCCTCAAGAAGTACCCTGAGCGCAATGGCCAGCTCGGTGCGGTGGAAGACTACGAGGACTTCCTAGAACAGTTGGATAACGTATGGAGAGAGGTATTTCGCGCACTCGTACCGGGCGGGCGGCTGATAATCGTCGTGGGGGATGTTTGCCTATCACGTCGTCAGTTCGGGCGGCATGTTGTGATGCCGCTGCACGCAGGGATCCAAGAGCACTGTCGCAGGCTTGGCTTTGACAATCTTGCCCCGATTATCTGGTACAAGGTAAGCAATGCAAGGCTAGAAGTAGAGAATGGTTCTAGCTTCTTGGGTAAACCATATGAACCTGGTGGCGTGATTAAGCATGATGTTGAATGGATTCTCTTTCAGCGCAAGCCAGGTGGATATCGCAAACCTTCCTTAGCAGAACGCATTCTCTCTGTTATTCCGGAAGCAAGCCATCGCGAATGGTTCCAACAGATATGGACAATCTCTGGCGCATCGACACGCCTTCATCCGGCGCCCTTCCCGTTGTCGCTAGCAGAACGGCTGGTGCGAATGTTCAGCTTCGTCGGCGACACCGTCTTAGATCCGTTTATGGGCACTGGAACAACGAATCTCGCGGCGGCACGATGGGGGCGCGATAGCATCGGCGTTGACATCGAACCGCACTATGTTGCCATGGCGCAGCGCCGGCTCAATGAGAGAGCCGTCCATCAAGGCCGTTTCTTGGACATAACTGGATGACGATGGCCAGCCCTTCCTTTCCTGAAGACGTATTCGCCGATGCCGTTCGTTTCTTCTGGGCGATGCGCAAGGATCAGGCTAATGCACAGCAGATCCGTGGATTGATGGATCAGGGGTCTCGGAGCGCCGTGACCGGCGGCAAACAGATGGATGGATTCATCCGTCTGATCAACGAGTACATACTCGCTGCAGGCGTGAATCCTTTGAATATCAAGCTCAAGGCAACGGAGTTACCCGGCTACTTCCGACCAGAGAAGAAGTGGGACATCGTCGTCCTTACGCGCGATGGTGATCTGTCTGCTGTGATTGAGTTGAAATCACACGTGGGGTCGTTCGGAAACAACTTCAACAACCGCACCGAAGAGGCAATGGGATCTGCGCTGGATATCTGGACGGCGTACCGAGAAGGCGCGTTCCGTACGTCACCCCAGCCGTGGCTGGGCTATCTCCTGCTGTTGGAGCAGTCTTACGCCTCTCAGCGGCCAGTGGCGAATCGACAGCCACACTTCGATGTGTTGCCGGAGTTCCGTAACACAAGCTACGCGCAGCGTTACGAGCTCTTCTGTCGCAGATTGGTGCGTGAGCGCCACTATTCGAGCGCCTGCTTTCTGCTCGCGAATCTGGCCGATGCCGGACAACCCAATAACTATGTCGAACCCGCTGCGGACTTGGGTGCGGCGCAGTTTCTCAGCGGCCTCCTGCGCCATGTTGCCCGCGCCTGATGCCGCGTGCGTGACGAGCGACCGCTTCCCTCACGCCCGCCGCCGCAGGATGTAGTGCGTTTGCAGGCCGGCAGCAGCCGGCTCGCGGTGGAAGTCCATGGCGATATAGCCGGCATCGAAGGCGGCGAGGAAGGCGGCGCGCACCGCCTGTTGCCACACCTGGGCGGTCTCCGGCTCGTAGGCCTTCACGGCGACGATATCCGGCGGGATATGGATGTGCACCATGGCGGCGTCCGGCAGGCCGCCCAGCTCCGCCAGGTGGCCATCTGCATCGACGAGCACCCGCGCTGCTGGGGTGTCCTCATCGGAGCGCGCCCCCAGCCAGTGTTGCGGCCGCTCTTCAACCGGCCACTCCACCAGCAGCCGGTCTGTTTCCAGCCCGGCGTTGAGGCTGTCCGTGCGCTCACCGAAGTAGTTGACCTGATAGGTGCGGCTGGTGGCGCCGAGCCGGTGCAGGTTGAAGTTGGCGTTGCCGGACTGGAGCGGGTCGTAGGACCAGGCCACCAGGTCCAGCCCCTGCGCCCGCGCCCAGTCGCGCTGCGCCACCTTCAGCCCGCCGCCGACGCCGTGCGACTGGTACGCCGGGTCTACGGCGGCGAGCTGCGAGTACAGCGCCCAGCGGCCATGCACCCGGCCCAGATAGCCGAAGGCGAAGCCGATCAGCCGCTCGTCTTCGAAGGCGCCCAGCACCAGCCCGCCGGCGTGCTGGACGCTGATCATGGTGGCGATGGGCACCACGTAGCCATCTTCGACGATGCCCCAGGCCAGGCGCTGCAATGCCTGGCAGGCGCGGTATTCCTCCACCGTCGCAACCGGCCGGATCGTGATCGCAGGCGACAGCGGCATGGCGGGCGCTCCCTTCGGTCGCGTGGCAGCCGGCGTCCGGCCGCCTACCTACCCCCTACAACCCGTACTTCTCCACCATCTCTTCGTCAAAGAGGATGTTGCCGGTGAAGGACTGGGGCGGCTGCTCCAGGATCCAGATGGCGGCTTTGCCCATCGCCAGCGCCTCTTCGAAGTCGAGATCGGGATTGTCTTTGCTGTTGCCGGCATAGATGTTGCCGGGGGTCTTGATGCGGCCCTGGGGGGACAGGACGTTGACGCCGATGTTGTCGCTCTGTACCTCCATCGCCAGCGCCTGGGAGTACCGCTCCAGCGCCGCCTTGGTCATACCGTAGAAGGCGCCGCCGGCCTTGCCCCGTGCCTGCTGCTCGGCGCTGTACGGGCCGGGGCCGGGAAAGACGCCAGCCCGGGAGGAGATCATGATGATGTGGCCGCCACCGGAGTTCTTGATCGGGTCCAGCACGGCGCGGGCCGCCATGATGGGGGCACGGATGTTCAGCCGGTAGAGCAGGTCCAGGTGCCGGGGCTGCACCGTACGGGTGTTACCCGGGATCAGCACCGACGGATTGTAGATGAAGCCGTCCATCCGGCCGAAGGTTTCCAGCGTCTTGGAGACCAGCATCTCCAGGTCTTCATCTTTGGTGACATCCACCCGCAGGGCGAGCGCCTTAGCCCCTTGCTCCTCCACCTCGCGCGCTACGGAGTAGATCGTCCCCGGCAGCCGCGGGTCGGGCTGCGACTCCGAGCGGGCAGCCACCACCACGTTCGCCCCGGCCGCGGCCAGCGCCACCGCCATATCCCGGCCGATGCCCCGGCTGGCGCCGGTCACCGCCACCACCTTGCCACTGAGCGACATCGCACGCCTCCCATGCATGGTGCCGGTAGTGTGCCATGTTCCGCGCGCTGGCGTCAGGCTGGCCGCGTGTTGTGCTGCGCGCACCGCGTCTGGGGCCGCAGTGAGGGCCCGCCAGGCGCCAGCCCGCCCAGGCTTGAACGCTAACGGCTAACGGCTGACGGCGCGATGCGGCACACTGTCTCCCAAAACAGGGAGCACAGCGGATGCGGTATCTGCGGCTGGCGGCAGGGACAGACGGCATCAGCCGGTTTAGCGAACAGACGCCGGAGCTGGCGGCGGGGGGTGGCGCGTCGGAGCTGTCCGCGCCGGTGCCACTGGGTGGGGCAGTGTTTCTTCAGATTGCCGCCGGGACAGACAGCCTCCCCCATCCGGCGCCGCGGCGGCAGTTCCTCGTTGTGCTGAGCGGCGCGGCCGGTATCACCGACGGCGCGGGCCGCACGGAGCACTGCGGCCCCGGCGCGCTGGTACTGGTGGAGAACACCACCGGCGCCGGACACCGCACGCGCGTCACATCCTCCGGGCCACTGGTGCTGCTGACGCTGCCGCTGGCGGGGGAGCGGCTGGAGTACGGTCCTGCTCCGGCCGAAACCAGCCCGGTAGCGCGCTTCTTCGGCATCCACACCGCCGCGGACGGCGGATCGGTATTTCGCGATGAGGTGGCGGCGGCGGCCGGCCGATCGCTGCTGGGCGTGACCTCCCCGGTGTACCCGGCCACGGCGCTGATCTTCCGGCGCAGCGCCCCTGACCAGCACATCGACTGGCACCCCGCCCCGCGGCGGCAGTTCGTCGTGACGCTGGCGGGCGCGGCGGAGGTAGAGGCGACGACGGGCGAGGTGCGCGCTATCGGCCCCGGGACGGTGATGCTGGCCAACGACCTCACCGGTAAGGGCCATATCACACGTAGCGCCGCACCGGTGGAGCGGCTGTCATTGTTCATTCCGCTGGCGGACTGAGGCCGCGCAGGCCACCGAAGCAAAACGAACCACAGAGAGGCACGGGGCGGCGCGCGCCGCTGCCTGTGCCGGTGCGGAGGACGCGATGCATATTCGCGAAGCGACGGCCGGTGATGCGGCGGCCATCGCCGGCATTTACAACCAGGGCATCGAAGACCGGGTCGCGACGCTGGAGACGCAGACCCGCACACCGGAAGAGCG
>WBZO01002867.1_pt1 | contig 21373 bp, 19 predicted proteins | sample 5204261 | NCBI WGS metagenome assembly WBZO01 (sample SAMN12412400, study PRJNA552823) | activated sludge metagenome | isolation source: activated sludge from anammox sidestream of wastewater treatment plant... | place: USA: North Carolina | collected 2017-09 | reverse complement strand
TGCACAGACAAAATTCTATCCCTATTAAATCTTATAAAACAAAAAACCGAAGTAAAAATGAATCTACTTCGGTTTAATTATTTAACTTTACCCTAAAATCTGTATCAGTTATTTAGGACTAGTCATAAGTAATTCAACTTATTCATTTACTTTGATTAATTCTACTTCAAATATCAAGTCACTTTTAGGTGGAATGGCACCTGGATAGCCACGCTCGCCATACGCCAATTGATAAGGAATGTAAAACTTATAGACACTACCTTCATTCATGAGCTGTACACCTTCAGTCCATCCCGGAATGACTTGATTCAAACCAAACTCAATAGGTTCTCCTCTCTGTACACTAGAGTCAAAGACCTGACCATTTAAAAAAGTACCAGTATAATGAACAGTGACCTTGCTCGCTGCCGATGCAGGTTTTTTGCCTGTTCCTTCCTTGATGATGTCGTATCTCAAACCACTCGGAGTCGAATGCGTGAACTGACTCTTGATTTTTTGAGCCTCAGCTTCTAGTCTAGCAGCTTCTTCAGCTGCTTTTTGAACAGCTTTTACTTGCTCTTCTTCAAATACCTTAGGCGTATCAAATGCTTCAGCTTCAGCTCCTTTTCTGAGTATGGTTATGCTAATGATAGAGTCATTCTGTACAATAGCATCTACAACATCCTGGCCTTTAATCACATGACCAAATACTGTATGCTTATTGTCCAACCATGGAGTCGCTACATGCGTGATGAAAAATTGTGAGCCATTTGTACCGGGACCTGCGTTGGCCATACTGAGGATGCCAGGTCCTGTATGGCGAAGTGTCGGATCAAATTCATCTGCGAATTTATATCCCGGGCCACCGGTACCATTACCCAGCGGACATCCACCTTGAATCATGAAATTAGGAATCACTCTATGAAATTTCAATCCATCATAGTACGGCGTGCCATCAGGTCGGGCAGTATTTTTTATCTTTCCTTCAGCTAGGCCAATAAAATTGGCTACAGTCATAGGCGTTTTCTTAAATTCTAGTACGGTGTATATATTGCCTTTGTTTGTTTCAAACTTAGCATACATTCCATCTACTTGGTTTGCTAAAAATTCATTGTCCATATTATTTTTCTGTGTTTTGTTTTGCGCATAAGTAGTCAATTGCATGCTGGCAACCAGTAGCAATAACATCAATTTAGACCTCATATGTTGAATTAAAATGGTTAAAAATATTATTCATTAACATTGTCGAAGACGCAAAAGTAACGAATAACGTGGAGTTACACATTGCAAATAACTTAAATTTAACTTTTTATGCTGTGGTGAAAGATCCTTCTTTATAAGTTGGTGACTTCTTCTGCCAGTTGCTCTCCCAGATAACTGCCTATAGCAACACCCATACCTCCAAGCCGAACGCCTGCCAGTACACTATCATCTAACCATTTGATGATAGGATATTTGCTTGGGCCTACACCCATTATACCACTCCACCAATGATCGATTTGTGTCGAAGCACCTGGATAAATAGAATCCAATATATCAAGAAGATAATGCTGGATTTTGTCAGTTAGCCCAAAATTGTCCGTCATTTCACCATCTAAGTCGAGATTTCGTCCACCACCGATTAAAATGCGGTTTTTATATTGCCTAAAATAGATATAACCTTTATCATAATGGCAGGCAGCAGCTAGCGGATTGTTAGCCAATGGCAAGGTCATCAGTACTTGATTTCTTGCCGGGAAAACAGCCAATTCTGGCATAATCCGCTGCGTAAAGCCATTAGTACACAATATAAGTTTTTGATAATTGATGTGTAAATTATCTTTCGTAATAAGCAGATGATCATCCATACGAATATCATTGATTTCGATACCAAAGATAATGGTTATGCCTAGACTAATCGCTTTTTTATACAACTCCTGCATCATTTTGACTGGATTGATCGTGCCCTCATACGGATTGAAAATAGTGGTAGAGTCAAATGCGGACAAAGTCGTATTGGGTTTTGACTGATAGCAATTTTTTATGCTGAGATAACCTTCCATCAGTTCATTAAGATGGGGTATAGCCTGGGTGCACACTTCGATGGTTTCGACATCCGTTTTTTTAAAAAATTCTATACCACCACACGCTTGATACTCCATTATCTCTGGATGTACTCTTTCTTTGAGTTTACTCAGACCTTGCCATCTCATTTTGACGATGTCCATGCACATTTCTTCACCATTGGCCTGCATATCATCCAATATTTCGGATACTGAACCAAAGCATGAAAACCCGGCATTCTTAGTGCTGGCACCGTAAGACAGATGACCTCGATCCAGAACTTTTATTGTCAAATCCATGTTTCTCTCTGCAATAGAAATCGCTGTGCTAAGACCGACAATGCCCGCACCAATAATCGTGACTTGAGCAGGTGATTCTATAAAATATTTTTCCCAAAAACTATAATTCATTATCTTGCACCATTATTTATTAGATAATTTATTTTCGTTAACAATACAAATATAAGATATACCTATGATACAGAGAATTCAAAGTGTTTTTTTACTACTTAGCGGTATTGCACTTTTTAGTTTATTTGGTTTACCTTTTGCTACAAGTACAGTTGCTATTCCCGATTTATTTAGCGATTTAGTGTATAATATTCAGGACAGCCCAATATTAATGATACTGACTGTTCTTGGAGGTGTATTGAGTCTTATTTCGATATTTTTGTTTAAGAACAGAGGCCTTCAGGCTAGAATGTCATACATGGTCAGTGTATTTTCTATATTGTTGTTGCTGACCTCTTTCTTACTCGTATTTAACGAGTGCACCACTGATGCCGGTGCAGAAAGCATTTCTGAAAGTATAGGCATTGCAATGCCGGTACTCAGCCTTATATTTTCTTTGTTTGCAGCAAAGTTTATCAATAAGGATGAAGCCACAGTTTCATCTATGAATAGGTTGAGATAATTAACCCTGATTGCACAATTCGTCCCAGTATTCTACAGCTCTTCTTGTGTGCGGAATGCAAATAGAACCGCCTACAATATTGGCTACAGAAAATACTTCATATATCTCATCTGTTGTCACACCCAATTCATGACAAGTACCTAGGTGGTATTTGATACAATCATCACACCTAAGAACCATAGATGCTATTAGGCCAAGCATTTCCTTGGTTTTTACAGACAAAGCACCGTCCTGATAAGTCTGGTTGTCTAAGCTAAAAAACCGCTTTAAGACCTTGTTATCCTGCTGCATGATGCGTTCGTTCATCCTAGTGCGGTATGCATTAAAATCATTAATGAGGGACATGGTATTGTATTTTAAATGACGAAGTTTTATGTATATTAAAGTTTGCAAAGATATATTTTTTGACTGACCACTGCATATTTTTAATACGGCTATCATCTATTCTGATGTAAAAAAGATGACTTGATGGGTTCTAGTATTTTTGTGATGAAGATTCCAACTTGGATAATAGGCTTTTTTGCTTATCTTTGCACATCATTTAAAAAAAAGATTATAAACACTGAAACACTTATGCACACTGACAGCTTTGACAATTTAGAGATGATTGAAGAGTCCGCGAGGACATTTGCCCAACAGCACATCTTGCCCCATGTCATGGAATGGGATGAAGCGCAATACTTTCCGGTAGAAACGATGCGCGCTTTAGGTGAGTTGGGATTCATGGGCGTACTTGTACCTGAGGAATACGGAGGTTCAGGACTTGGATATCAAGAGTATGTGTCAGTGATTGTCGAAGTGGCAAAAGTTTGTGGATCAGTAGGATTGAGCCTAGCAGCACATAATAGTTTATGTACAGGACATATTCTTGCTTTTGGCAATGAAGATCAAAAGAAAAAATATCTGCCTAAACTGGCTACTGCGGAGTGGATAGGAGCATGGGGCTTGACAGAAGCAAATACTGGATCAGATGCTATGCGAATGAAATGTGTAGCAGTGCAAGATGGGGATGACTGGATTATCAATGGTTCGAAAAACTGGATTACTCACGGTATTTCAGGCGAGGTAGCCGTAGTTTTGGCACGTACAGGTGAGCTGCTGGATAGTCATGGCATCACTGCTTTTATTGTAGAGAGAGGCACACCTGGTTTTCTTGCCGGAAAGAAGGAGAACAAGCTCGGTATGCGTGCATCAGAAACTGCAGAAATGATTTTTGACAATTGTAGAGTGCATAAATCTCAGGTACTGGGTGAGGTAGGCGATGGTTTTATTCAAGCCATGAAAGTGCTTGATGGTGGTCGTATCAGTATTGCTTCTCTCGGCTTGGGTATTGCCAAAGGCGCTTATGAAGCAGCAGTAAAATATGCAAAAGAAAGGGAGCAGTTTGGACAGCCGATTGCTAATTTTCAAGCTATTTCATTTAAGCTGGCAGATATGGCTGTTAAAATCCAGGCTGCTGAATTGCTCATCAGAAAAGCTGCTTATTTAAAGAATACAGGTCAACCGGTCACAACAACGTCAGCCGAAGCAAAGTATTATGCTTCTGAAATAGCAGTGCAAATTGCCACTGATGCTGTACAGATATTTGGTGGTTACGGATATACTAAAGACTTTCCGGTAGAGAAGTATTACAGAGATGCTAAGCTTTGTACAATAGGAGAAGGTACATCAGAAATACAAAAATTGGTCATCAGCCGTAATATCCTGAAAGAATTCTAATAGACTATCAGTCGTGGTGAGTATTCATCACTGACCACAGAGCATCCTTCAACTCTGTTAATCCACGCCCTGAAACTGAAGATATAAAGTAGAAGGGCACATCTACATTGATATCATTTTTTAATAATGATATGTATTCATCATCTATGATATCACACTTAGTGATGGCCAGTATTCGAGGCTTATCCATGAGTTCGGGATTGTATAGTTTCAATTCATTAACTAGAATATTGTAATCTTTTGTGATATCTTCAGATTCTACAGACACCATAAAAAGTAAAACAGCGTTTCGTTCAATGTGCCTAAGAAACCTTAACCCGAGACCTTTGCCCTGGTGTGCATTTTCAATGATGCCCGGTATGTCAGCGATTATAAATGACCGCCCATCACGATATTTGACGATGCCCAGATTAGGTACTAAAGTCGTAAATGGATACTGAGCGATTTCTGGTTTTGCTGCCGTAATAGATGCGAGAAAGCTAGATTTGCCAGCATTGGGAAAACCCACTAACCCTACATCAGCAAGCACTTTAAGCTCTAAGATTTTCCATAGTTCCTTTCCGGATTCCCCGGGTTGTGCATATTCTGGTGCTTGACGTGTAGCAGTCTTAAACCAACTATTGCCCTTGCCGCCTCGACCGCCACTCACAAGGATACGGGTTTCGTCGTGTTCTGTAATTTCAAAGTCAATTTCACCAGTTTCAAAATCTCTAGCTACCGTACCTAGAGGAACTTCAAGGATGATGTCCTGACCATCTCTTCCGGTACTATTATTTTTAGAACCGTTCTCTCCGGCAGTTGCTACTACGTGTTTTCTATATTTGAGCGCAAGCAGTGTCCATACATTGGAATTGCCTCTTAGGATGATATGACCACCCCGACCTCCATCGCCGCCGTCAGGACCTCCTTTACTAGTTTTGTTATCCCGAAAAAAATGACTCGAACCCGCACCTCCGCTACCGGATCTACAGCATATTTTTACGTAATCTACAAAGTTTTGTTCTGCCACTTTTCAATACTCATTGAAAACTTAAATTACGAATCTTAACAATATACTTCGTCAAGAACTGCAACCAACTTGTCAAAAATCTCTTCTACGGTGCCTACACCTTGAATGCGCTTGGTTTTGCCCGCACTTTCGTAATAATCAAATACTGGTGCAGTTTCGGTATTATAAACATTGATTCTATTGCAAATGATTTCTTCGTTCTGGTCATCAGCACGCCCGGATGTAGTACCTCTCATGAGTAGTCTTCTGATTAATTCTTCTTCAGGAACTTCAAGCGCAAGTAAAGCTGTAACTTCTGTACCTTTTTCAGCCAGATATGCGTCCAAGGCTTCTGCCTGTGCAATCGTGCGAGGAAATCCGTCAAAGATGATTCCATTGACACCAGGGTTAGCTTCTACTTTGTTTTTAAGCATACCTATGGTGACTTCGTCTGGTACAAGCTCTCCTTTAGCCATATATTCTTTAGCTTTTTGCCCCAGAGGTGTATTATTTCCCATTTCATATCTGAATAAATCACCAGTACTGATGTGTAGAATGCCGTACTTGTTGATGAGGTTTTCTGCTTGCGTACCTTTCCCCGAACCCGGAGGTCCAAATAAAATCAAATTTAACATGTTGGAATTTAAAGTTTCTAAAAAAGACCACAAAGGTAGTGTTTTATTATTGTTTAATGGTAATTTGTTATCATAAATATTGTACTATTAGTAAATATTCTTGCTGATTTTAATCAAATAACTCATTTGGCCTTGTTATAAATGAAAATGATACAAAATAGCTAGCAGACTCGACGTTTTTATTCTAAAGACATCGTTTTATAATGTTGAAGACAGAAAAGCGATTATCGAAATAGATATGAAGTAACATTTACCTTTTGTAAATTTGTAATGTGTAATTTATGTTTAATAAAAATGACAGAACTAATTTATATAATCAATCGTTTTATATCAAAGACGTTATTCAATGGCAAAAGTGATCTGGCTTATGGGCTTTGTAATCGGTATTCCTGCATTTTTGACAAGTTGTATAAAATCTTCCAAGGTAGCTGCAGCTGGAGATAAATTAAAATCTGTGATGGTAAATTCTTCATTTTACAATCTTGAAGCCACTTCTTTAGATGGTAGGACTGTGTCCATGTCAGCCTATAAAGGTAAAAAAATTGTAGTACTGAATGTAGCCTCAAAGTGTGGTTATACTCCTCAATATGCAGATTGGCAGGCTTTTTACGAGCAAAATAGGGATAGTATTGTAGTGCTAGGATTCCCTTGCAACCAGTTTTTGGGTCAGGAACCGGGTACATCGGCAGAAATTGCTGAATTTTGTACATCGCAATATGGTGTCACTTTCCCTGTGTTTGAAAAAGTCAATGTCAAAGGCGCTGATCAACACCCCGTATATAAATGGCTGACCAGCCCAGCTGAAAATGGCTGGAATAGCGATGAGCCGAGCTGGAATTTTTGTAAGTACCTGATTGATGAAAAAGGTAGGCTAACACATTTTTTTGGTTCTAAGATAAAGCCTGACCACCCTGCATTTGTCTCAGCGATCAAAGAGACTAAGGGATGAATAAAATTAGATAGATTTTGGGTGGATGATGGTTTTGTACATGAAGTAAAATCCTACCACAAATAATAGCGCCAATGCAAGTACGGAGTAACGCATATTATGAGTGAGATTATCGACAAACCCAAAAATAAAAGTACCACTGACAATAGAGGTTTTATATACGACATCATAGAAACTGAAGTAGGAAGTAGTGTGATGATTTTTCTCCGGGATCAGCATAGAATAAGTAGCGCGGGAGACAGACTGAATGCCACCCATTACCATTCCAACCAGACTGGCAATGGAATAAAAATATAATTTTTCAGTGATGAAGTATGCATTGATACAGATAAATATCCAGATGGCTATCATAATGAGAATAGCAAAACGATTTCCTTTTTTATTGCCTATCATCGAGAATAAATAAGCACCACCTATCGCAACTAACTGCAAAATAAGCACCAGTAAAATCAGTTCAGCAGTTTCAAAATTGAGTTCTACCTTAGCAAAAATAGTGGCTAGGTAGATGACAGTTTGTACACCTGCACTGTAAAAAAAGAATGCAATTAGAAAGTTGCGAATATTGGGCATGACCTTGACGCTGAGCCATGCCTGGTAGATTTCTTTATAACCGTTTTTCAGTACAGACCAGTGAAAAAATGCTTTCTTGTCCTTAGGCAGGTGGTAAAAAGTGTATTGTGCAAAACCCAACCACCAGATACCGACTAATGCAAATCCTATTCTAGCAGCATGTTGTCCACCACTAATATTGAACCATTCGGGTTTTTGAATCATAACAAGGATACCGATGAGTAAAATTACGCTACCGATATAACCTAAGGTATAACCTTTGGCCGAAACGGTATTGTACTTATCTTCTGTTACTATTAGTGGTAGGTAGGAGTCATAAAACACAAGACTTCCCGCAAAACCTATAGTGGCTAAGATAAATGCCGATGTCCCCAACCATAATTGTGGTGCTCCTTCAAACCAGTATAGAGCGGTACAGGATAGTGATCCGATTAGTGTAAATATTCTCAAAAAAAACATTCGCCTGCCACTGAAATCAGCAATACCTGACAGCAAGGGTGATAAAGCAGCTATTATTAAATAAGAAAAGGATACTGCAAATGAATACAAAGCAGTATTCGAAAATTCAAAATGACCTATATTTAAAATATCAGGTGTAAATTCTTCATAATAACCTGGAAAGATTGCTGTAGAAATCACCAGAGCATATGCAGAATTAGCCCAGTCAAAAAGGGCCCAGGCATTGATGGTCTTTTTATTGTTAAGCTCGTGAGCTGGCATTGGTTTGTTTTGATGTGCCAAAGTAGGAATATTATCTGTTGTCTTAAAGAAAAATAAAAGAATTATTTCCTAATAGTAAGATTATATTAATTTTACAATTGCAAAATCAGATGAATGAATATCGTTATTTTATCCCGTAATGCGGCGTTATACAGTACACAAAGTTTAGTAACTGCGGCAAGAAGGCGTAATCATTATGTAAGAGTTATTGATTACATGGCTTGTGATTTGATTATTGAATCAGGCAAGTCAATGATTTATTTCAACAATCAGCCCGTCATCAATGTTGATGCTGTTATACCGAGGATAGGGACGTCAGGCACTACTTACGGAGCTGCGGTCTTGAGACAGTTTGAGCATCAAGGTGTTGTCCTCACTTTAAATGCTGAACCCTTACTTAATGCTAGGGACAAGTTGTCATGTCTTCAGATTTTGGGAAGTAAAGGTATAGGTGTACCTAAAACCATATTCATCAGTAATTTATATACAATTCCTTATTTACTAGATCAAATGGATTCTTATCCGGTGATTATAAAATTGCTTTCCGGAACTCAAGGTATGGGGGTTATTTTAGCAGAAAACCGAAGCAATGCAGAGTCTGTATTAGAAGCATTTCAGGTCGTAAAAGAAAAAGTGCTGCTACAAAAGTTTATTAAAGAAGCTAAAGGAGCAGATATAAGGGCTTTTGTTGTTGATGGAGAGGTAGTCGGGGCGATGAAAAGACAAGCTCGAGAAGGTGATTTTAGATCTAATTTGCACAGAGGAGGCACCTCAGAGAAAATCAGGCTTACAGCTGCTGAAGAAGAAACAGCTTTGAGATCTGCTGAGATTTTGGGTTTAAAGATTGCAGGTGTAGATATGCTGAAAACGCATAACGGTCCTGTAGTAATGGAAGTAAATGCATCACCCGGACTAGAAGGTATTGAAGGAACAACAGGGGTTGATATTGCAGGCAAGATTATAAAATTTATTGAAAGGCAAAGAATATAATACCATGTCAGAATTGTTTGATTTTACCAAAGAATACGAAAAAGAGCTCATCCTAGATGATGAAATTATTATTCCGGAAAGCATACAGACTGTAAGAATCAATGCAGGCAAAATTCCTTCAGGAAACAGAATTAATGTGTTTGCACATGTGCTCAGAAAGAATGAAGCAGGACCTACAATGCTGATTCTTGGAGGCGTGCATGGTAATGAAATCAATGGAATAGAGATAGTTAGGAGGAGCCTTGAGCAAAATATATATGACAATCTAAAACGAGGAACAGTGATAGTAGTGCCTTTGCTCAATGTATATGGTTTTATAAATTTTAGTAGGTATGTTTCTACGGATGGAAAAGATGTCAATCGGTCATTTCCCGGACATCTTAATGGCTCACTAGCTTCAAGAGTAGCCCGGATTATCACCAGAAAAATTTTACCTCATGTGGATTTTGCTATAGATTTTCATACAGGTGGAGATACCAGATACAATTTTCCTCAGATTCGATATGCAAAAAAGGATGTTCGTGCAGCTACTTTAGCGCGATTTACGGGTACAAAGTATATGATGGAACAACCTTATATCGCACACTCATTCAGAAAATCTGCCTCCGATGTAGGTATTCCTGCACTTGTTTTTGAAGGAGGAGAATCCATCAGACTGGACCAACTATCTATTGATACCGGATTAAGTGTGATACAGAATGTTTTGAAAGGTCTAAATATGCTAGACGGAGAGCCCCAGTTTAAAAATCAAGACCAATACCTGATTCATAAGTCAACATGGTTACGTGCCTCGACACCTGGCTTGTTTATTTGGGAAAAACGATCCGGTGACTATGTGAATAGAGGAGATAAACTCGGAGAGATAAAGGATCCTTACGGAAATCGGTCAGATGATGTCATTGCAAAGTATTCAGGCCATATCATAGGCCACAATAATGGTTGTGTGGTATCACTGGGTGATGCTTTGTTTCATATTGGTAGGGATTATACTAAGTTATAAGAGGCAATAAAAAGTATAGCTATATCTAGCTTTTTTTGTAACTTTTAAAAACATTGTTCGTCTCCATCTTGAAATACATTTAATTTGTGTAGGTAATTTAATACCGTGATATTCAAATAGTTAAATCATATTATAATTTTGTGTAATATTAATTTTTTCAATAAAATATTTGTTTAATATATAGGTATTGTATTACTTTGCACTTCATTTAGAAAACATTAGTAAAATGTCAGAAATCGCAGAAAAAGTTAAAAAAATTATCATTGACAAATTAGGCGTTGATGAGTCAGAAGTTACAAATGAAGCCAGCTTCACCAATGACCTGGGTGCTGATTCACTGGATACTGTTGAGTTAATCATGGAATTTGAGAAAGAATTTAAAGTTCCTATTCCTGATGATCAAGCAGAAAAAATCCAGACAGTAGGTCAGGCTATTGAATTTCTTGAAGCGAATCAGGCTTAAGATTATTCATTATTATTAAAAAAAGTCTGCATAGATTTTAATCTGTGTGGACTTTTTTTTCGGTTGAAATTATGCTTACTGTATGATGGAAGCAGGCATTGATTGTGTCTCTGTTATATTAAAAGAACTATATAGTATGATTTGTCAAAAACTTATTAGCTTAAAATAGATAATATTTGCAAAAATAAAACGATTTTTGCCAAATCTAATGAAATCTTTTGTATGAGACGTGTAGTAATAACTGGAATAGGGGCTTTAACTCCTATTGGAAATAATTATAAGGCCTATATTGATGGCCTCAGAAATGGTGTTAGTGGTGCAGGCCCCATTACAAAATTTGATGCTTCACGCTTTAAGGTGAAGTTTGCTTGTGAATTAAAAAATTTTAATGTAGAAGATTTTATACCTCGCAAAGATGCTCGACGACTTGACCCTTTTGCACAATATGCTCTAGTCGTTGCTGATGAAGCCATTCAAATGGCAGGGCTGGATCCTACAAAACTCGATTTGGACAGAGTGGGTGTAGTCTGGGGGACAGGTATCGGAGGATTTGAGACTATTGAGCATGATATTTCGGAAGCTGCACTTTGGGGACCTGATGATGAGCCTCGATACAGCCCTTTTTTGATACCCAAATTAATCGGCGACATTGCTCCTGGCCACATTTCCATTAAATATGGATTCAGAGGTGTTAATTTTGGGACGGTTTCAGCATGTGCGTCTTCGACACACTCCATCATCACATCATTTGATTTTATTCGTCATGGCAGGGCTGATGTTATGGTGACAGGTGGTTCTGAGGCAGCTATAACCAAGGCCAGTGTAGGTGGATTTTCAGCCATGAAAGCCATGTCTGAGCGCAATGACAGCCCTGAAACTGCCAGCCGACCATTTGATAAAGACAGAGATGGTTTTGTACTAGGCGAAGGAGCAGGCGCATTAGTGCTGGAAGAACTCGAGCATGCTCTAAAGCGTGGCGCTACGATATACGGAGAGGTGGCCGGTGCAGGTATGACTGCTGATGCATATCACATGACTGCGCCACATCCTGAAGGACTGGGTGCTAAAAACGTGATGGTATTGGCTATTAAAGATGCTGGCCTTCAACCCGAAGATGTGGACTATGTCAATGTTCATGGTACCTCAACGCCACTTGGCGATGTTGCGGAGACTAAAGCTATACAATCTGTTTTTGGAGATCATGCTTATAAGTTAAATATCTCAAGTACTAAGTCTATGACTGGGCACCTACTCGGTGGCGCTGGTGCTATTGAGGCCATTGCTTGTGTTGCAGCTATCAATGATGGATTTATCCCTCCGACCATTAATCATTTTACAGATGATGAAGCTTTTGATCCTGGTTTGAATTTTACTTTCAATAAAGCACAAGAAAGGAAGATTGATGTTGCGCTGAGTAATACTTTTGGCTTCGGTGGTCATAATGCTTCTGTGATAATCAAAAGGTATAAGTAATTGTTTTGGACTTTGTAAGACGCTTTTATAATCTTTATTTTTCCGATGATAGGGAATTAGCATTGCGGTTAAAACCGATCTTGGGTTTTACTCCGGCTAGACTTAGTATATTCAAAACTGCATTTTATCATAAATCTATGTCCAATGAAACACCGGATAAACCCACCAATGAAAGACTGGAATATCTAGGTGATGCTATTCTTTCTACCGTTGTGGCCGAGTATCTTTTTAACAAATATCCTAATAAAAATGAAGGATTTCTGACGAAAATGCGGTCGAAAATAGTCAAAAGAAATACACTCAACGAGATTGCGGATAATATGGGGCTGGATATGATTCTTTCAGATTACAGTATGGGCAAGCTCAGTAGCAGTATGCTAGGTAATGCACTGGAAGCGCTGGTGGGTGCGATTTACATTGAATTTGGTTATGAGAAAACTAAAAACTATATAATTAAGAATATCTTGATGAAATATCTGGATATCAATGACCTTGAAACCAGAGATGACAATCATAAATCTATCTTGCTTGAATGGTGTCAAAAAAATGGGCATGAAGTCAGTTTCAATACTTTGGCTAAATTTAAAATGGATAAGAGAGATTGCTTTAAGGTAGGTGTGGTGGTAAACGGTGAACTCGTGGCTACTGCTGAGGATTTTAATAAAAAATCAGCTGAGCAAACAGCTGCACATAAGGCTATTGAAAAACTCAATATCAATGAAACTGCTGATACAGAATCAAATGCCCAACAATGGATTCACTAACTCAAATCGTCCTGGGTGCGTCGGTAGCTGAAGCAGCGCTCGGTAAGAAGATTGGGAATAGAGCTATGATTTGGGGTGCCATCGCTGGTACGATTCCTGACCTTGACGTACTTTCTAATTTTTTTCTTTCGCCGATTGAGGCACTCGCATTTCATAGAGGTATTACGCACTCTTTAGTTTTTGAGGTTGTGCTGGGCATTATCATGGGTTTTACCGTCAAATGGCTGTATGCTCAGCACTGGCATCGATGGGCAGGAATCATAGGATGGAGTTTAGTGGCGACCTTTGTTGTTGGATTACTGATTTACAGATTAGATTTTTCATGGAAGTCTGTCTTGGTTGCAATATTCGTTCTCGGATTGGCTATTTATATTATCTTCAAAAGATATTTTCGCTCTAGTTACACCACCCCGGAAGCACACTTGACCGGATGGATTTGGATGTTTGCTCTGGCGCTTGTGACCCATCCGATTCTAGATAGTTTTACGACTTATGGCACTCAGATTCTGCTCCCTTTTACTGACATGAGGGTTGCTTTCAACAACATTGCTGTGGTAGATTTTTTTTATACCATTCCATTTTTGATTTGTGTATGGATTGCATCCCGTTTTGATAAGAACAATATTAGACGGTCGCAATGGAATTATGCTGGACTCGCCATTAGTTCTTTGTACATGTTGTTGACCATTTATAATAAAATACAAGTCGATCACATATTTGAGAGTTCATTAGATGAAGCTGGTGTAAGGTATGAGCGGTATATGACTTCGCCCTCTTTGATGACCAATATTTTATGGAGTGGTGTTGCAGAAACAGATACTTCATATGTATTTGGGTCTTATTCTTTTTTTGATACTGAAACTCGATTTCTATTACACACGATCAAAAAGGACAGAGCAAATCTAAATGATCAATTAAATTCTGATTCTACACTGAAAACACTGCGTTGGTTTAGTGATGATTATTATATTATGGAGCGAGAGAGCGATCAGAAGATTAAGTATTATGATCTTAGATTTGGTGCTTTTAAATTGTCACCCGAACAACCGGAAAAATTTATGTTTAATTTTGATCTTGAAGTTGACGGAGATGGTAACGTTATTTTGTTAGGGCAAAATAGGAATCGAAAAGAGATGGATGTACGCAAAGTGATGAAGGTTTTTATCGATCGAATTGCAGGTATTTAATTATCGAGATCATGTTACCAAAGTACAAAAATCTATTAGATAATGCACAGCGCGAAAGAAAAGCCAATGAACACTGGGCCAGGAGTCAAACGCATCTCAAGGGTGAAACTATGTTGAATGAACTCAAGGCTGCTCATCATGCTGCATTTGAGCAAATTGACTGCCTTCAATGTGCCCATTGTTGTAAAACGATACCGCCACTGGTTACTTCTAGTGATATAAAAAGGATCGCTTCTTTTCTGAAAACTACACCTAAGCAATTCACTCGTAAATATGTGATTACAGACATTGATGGTGAGCAAACATTTTCAAATGTACCGTGTGTTTTTCTAGGTGCTGATAACAAATGCACTATTTATGAGGTTAGACCTGAAGCCTGTCGCCGGTATCCGCATACGGATGAGGTAGCCTACTTTCAGCGCCCTACACTTAATATTGCCAATACGCTAGTATGTCCTGCCGCTGCCTTGGTGGTAAATACCTTAAAAGATAAAAATATATAAGCATGATTTACGAATTCAATGGATATATTCCGGTTGTCCACGAGTCTGCATTTGTACATCCTCAGGCAGTCATAACTGGCAATGTCATCATAGGAAAAAATGTATATATTGGTCCGGGAGCTGCATTGAGAGGAGACTGGGGCGAGATCATCATACACGATGGATGTAATGTGCAGGAAAACTGCACCTTGCACATGTTTCCCGGCAAGTCTGTCATCCTACACGAATCGGCACATATCGGTCATGGAGCCGTCTTACATGGAGCAGTCATAGGACGTAACAGCATGATAGGTATGAATAGTGTAATCATGGATGATGCAGTCATTGGTGAGGAATCTATTGTAGGCGCTATGGCTTTTGTTAAGGCAGGCGAGGTTTTTGAACATCGCAGTTTGATTGTCGGCAACCCTGCAAAAGTCATTAAGAAAGTGAGTGATGAAATGATGGCCTGGAAAACAGAAGGAACAGCATTGTATCAACAACTCCCTGCAGAATGTAAAGCGACACTTCGCCCTTGCGAACCACTCCGAGAGATGCCTTCTGATAGGCCAAAGCAGCAAGAGATTTATAAGTTTTTTGGTAGAAAATGAGGATGATAATTATGGATTGCTAAGCCATTCAAGACGATTTTTTCTAAGTATCTCGTGGAATTGTTCGCCCTGTATAAACTCACCACCTAAGCTCTCAAGATGGGCATTGGGTTGCTGGCAATCTATAACTTTATAGCCTTCTTTTTCCAATCTGCGCGCCAGAGTGATAAAGCCAAATTTAGAGGCATTACTCTTGAGACTAAACATCGATTCGCCATAAAAAACTTTACAAATTGACATACCATATAAACCACCGGCTAGCTCATCACCATCCCATACTTCTACTGACCAGGCATACCCTAGATGGTGCATCCGAGTATATGCTGCTATGATGCGGTCATCTATCCAGGTGCTGGTCTGTCCTTTGCGTTTTATTTTCTGGCACTGTCTGATGACTTCGTCAAAACACGTATTGTAAGTCACTCGGTATTTATTCTGATTAAAATAAGAATGCATACTTTTAGCCACTTTTACTTTAGAAGGGAAAATGACATATCTAGGGTTAGGACACCACCAGATGATGGGTTCATTAGGATTGTACCATGGGTAAATACCATAGTGATATGCAAGCAGCAGCCTATCTACAGATAAATCACCAAATAGTGCTAAAATGCCTTCGGCACTTACTGTGGCAGGATGAGGAAATTGAAGATGATCTGTGTCTAAAAAGAGAAGGTTTTTCATCAAAAAAATTAAAAAGGTGACTTTAGATGAATAGCTTTTGATTCAACCTGACAGTAAAAGGCTAAGCCTGATACATTTGTGTGCGAAACAAAAATAAATTTAACCTTTAAAATACTGTCAAAATGAATATAGAGACAAAATTAATCAAAACAAGTTAGGATTACATGGATTAGCAGAAGAATTAGAAAATGTATCCTTATCCTGCAAATATATGGCTTATAGTAGAGATACGCTTTATAGGTACAAAGCGCTTTTTGAAGCCATAGGAGAAGAAGGACACTGAAAACTGAGTCGCAAGAAGCTCATTATCAACAACAGAATCGAGGAGTAGATTGAAAAAAGAGTACCGAAATAGATATGAAGTACCATTTTTATGTTGTCAATTTCTGATGTAAAATCTGGGTTTAACAAAATCAAGTAAAAACCAAATATAATATTAAAACCAACACTATAAGATTAGGATGGAGCAGAATAATGTGTTTAATATGCGTTTAGTTCGAGTTAATATTTTTTAAAATCCGATAAAAAAGAATTATTAATTTATGTATATGACAAATATGCAGTAAAAAATAGTGTTTATTATTTGGATATACTAAAATGTATATCTATCTTTACAAGTGACAATGATGCTGTTTAAAGTTTTAGTGTTTGCTTTTATCTATTCATCTACGGACAAATGACATATGGCAAAATGGCTTAAAATTAAAACACATCATGTATTTTTATAATTTAAAATGTTAATTATGATGAAAAATAGAATGTTATTATTTAAAAAACGGGGGGGGCAGAATTTAATTTTAACAATTGTTTTCATGCTTAGTGTTGTATTATGCCAGGTGAAAGGGCAGATACTTCTGTTAGATTTTAATGTAGGGAGCGAAGCGAATTGCAATGCTTACACGGATTGGATTGAAAATGGACAAGTCTATGTAAAATATCCGGAGATTCCGGTTAAGTCATTGTCTAATCAAACTGATGTTCACAACTTCTTGACTAATGATCAATGTGATACTTGGATATATGCTCCGAGCATTAACCATGGAAGTGTCCGGATAAGCAGTGGAAATGATAGAAAGTTGATAGTACAAAAAGGCGCTGATGTCGCACCTTTCGATCAAACTTCTCCTACCACATCATTACAAGGTCAATTAGGTATCTTGTTGGATATTCCTGATAGTGAGTTGAAAGATAACTATTTTTATCAGATAAAATATGATATGCATCAGCTTTTTGATACCAATTGCGTAAAAGTTTTGGAAACAATTCCACCTCAAATACAGGAAGCAGTAGGTACACCGACGATAAGCCTTTATTATAAGTTTAAGTACGATAGCTCTGATGATATGTATGGGTTTATTGAGAACAACCATGCTCATAACTTGGCTATAAGCTCTAATTCGGATCTGCGCATAGGAGAGTTTACAACTCAAGGTTTAGGGGCAGGTATATATCATTCTGATATATTCAAATTTGCTGTACCCGATAATCCATTGCCTACATCCATACACCAGATAGCTATGTTCGTAACTGCAAATTTAGCAGGGGTATGTGATATGGATTTAATAGGAGAAGGAGGAGAGAGACAAACTTTGCAAGAATCTCCTATGGCTGCATTAGTGGACAATGTAGAGATAGATTGCGATCAGAAAAATATCGCCTTTTTCTTAGATGTGACACTTTTGCAACCACACGAGTTGACATCATGTGCATATAGTCGTGTATATAAAGCGGAATTGAGTACATCTTGCCCTAATGTGGACTATAATAACTTCTCGTATTGGATAACAGTGACAAACGAACAAGACGAGGTAGTAAGATATGTCCATAACACCGGTAAAACTACATATATAGATTTAGATGGGCTTCCTGATGGTACATATAAATTCAAAGTCGACTACGATGATTCTGGTGGATATAATGCGGATGTTATTGAGTATATTCCGGATGATAGCCGACAAATCCAAACCGTCAATCATATCAATGAACCATATGTCGTGACTGGTACTGAGGTGTTTTCAGATGATGCATATATGGCAACAGATATGATCATCATGTCAGGTGGACATCTTACAGTATCCGCAACACTGTACATGAAAGACAACCACAAAATAGAAGTGCAGGAGGGTGGAAAATTGGATATAACCTTTACAGGTCATATCACGGCTTGTGAAACGCAGTGGTTTGGGGTAGTGGTCAATGGAACAGGAGAGGTCTATAGTCAGGGTACGCTCAGTAAGTCAAAAACTGGAATCAGGGCACTTTCAGATGCTTCTGGAAAGATACATACAGAGGGGGCGCATTTCTTTGATAACGAGGTAGTGAATATCCACGTGGAAGGCCCAACAGAGATCAGTGTAAAAAATACGGATATATTAGGGGGCATACGAGGCGTACATCTTGTTAATAGTACAGGAGGTACTACCTCCAATGGTGTGTTTTTTGAAGGGAATCAGTTTTCATACCAGACCAATGAGGGCATTTTGGCTATAAATACAACTATTAATGTCCGCGGTGGCAATCAGTTTGTAGGTTGCCATGAGGCTATCGCCATGAGGAATTTATTTGGATCTAATGTCGAGTCTTTTATAGGTGGAGATGCTAGTTTTCCTATATCCAATGAATTTTTAAATTGTGATATAGGCGTATATGCCAATGGCAGCACACAAAAAATAAAGAATAATATTTTTAACTACTGCAATAACGCTACGTGGATGTCCGGCTTAAATGGGTATGAATCAGAATTCAACAGCTTTACCGGCGGATATAATGCAGAAGGTCTTTTTGGTGCAGGAAGCGAATCCAATATATCAGAGCATAATGACCATAGTAGTTCAGTTTATGGTATCAGAGCATATTTTGAAAATAATTACTATACTTTCCTGTCCAATTGCTTCAATAGTGCCGGGACAGATGTCGAGGCCTACGGTACGATTAGTGGCGCCCAGGGTAATGAAAATGTAGCGGCTTCCAATTGCTTTACACATGCGAATTATGTACAAGATCTTGTGCTCAATACGAATCATGTTTTGTATTATGTGCCAAAACCAAATATTACCTACCCGCCATGTTTAGATCCTGTGATGCAGGGTAGCTATATAGTCGTAGATAAATCGGAAGCACATCAAAGTAATCAATGTGGCACGTCTCTTAGTAACCCTCCTATCAGGGAGTATGATTATATCAAAGCGTTGGGGTGTGACAGTGTGCGGCTTCACAATATGATATTGGACTACCGGAGGCAGCTAAAAACACTGCTAGTGAAATCTACACCGCTATCCCAAACAGAAAAAGCAATGGTTGCCTGGCTGAATCGCCACATACGCTATCTTGTCAATCAGTGGGCAAGGTGTCTTCGCAAGCATGGGAAATGGACTGAGTTATATACATGGTACAGGGAACAGGAAGATAAAGCGTATGACATCAAAGCAGCAGAAGTGAAAGTAATCATGGGACAGTACAATGATGCGATTTCCTTATTGGAAGATATCCAGGATACGTATAGCATGGACGCGTCCGTCATGGATGCGATACTGCTCAATATCGCATATGTCCGCAATGACATAGCAACACCGGTATTCACGCCTACACAGCTAAACCTGCTGCGTAGTGTAGCATCCATGTCCGACCCTTATGCAGCTTATGGGAGAGCGTTACTGTATGTATTGACAGACGAGAAGATAGAGCCTGCGTTGCCGGAAAGTAATGTATATAGGAGTGCACCGGCTTCGGCAGAAGAAATCGATGAAATATATACTATTAAGCCTAATCCTGCATCAGATATCATCAACATAACAATTGATAATAGCAAAGAAAACAGTACTTATGAATATGGCATCATGGATCTTGCTGGGAAAGTAATGCTACGTAATGTTATTGATGCACAATCTGGAATAGATATATCATCGATGAAACCGGGTATGTATTTTGTACAAATCCGGAAAGACAATATCCCTGAATGTGTCCGTAAGATAGTAATCTTAAAATAAGATGACTTATGAGACGAATATTAAGGATAATGATGATTGTTCTGGCTTTGTGTGCCATTTTGGCACAGAAGGGTATAGGACAGTATTTCTCACGGATTTATATTCCGGACAATGAATTGCAATCACGAATCTGGCAAATTAAAATGTATGGTAATGACATAATAGCCAGTGTGGACGAAGTGGGGTCTTCTGGATTATCTGCTTTCATTAAGAGAATAGACACGGAAGGAGAAATCATCAATGAAAAGGAAATTAAAGGGTATTTAGGTTTCTATGATTTGCTTGAATTAAGAAATGATACGATCTTTATTGCAAATTATGAATATAATGAATCGGATAGCACTATTTATTGGAAGTGGGCAATGATGAATATCAATGGAGATAAAATAGCAGAATATAAATATAAAGTAATACATTTATCTCATGTTGGAGCAACAAAATTGGGATATAATATACCTAAACCTTATGGTATTACACTTGTGAATAACAATGAGCTCATACTGTGGGGAGAGGGATTGGACAATCGGATGCAGAATGTCAATCAGGATGGTATTCAGATACCCTTTAGGTCAGTATTTCTGCGTGTAGGATTAGATGGGGAGCAGAAAGGAGATATTTTCTGGTTTGATAAGAACGATATACCAACTCGAAGGATGAGTGATGCATGTACGGACATCGACGGCAATATGATATTCGCTTATGAGTGGGTTTCTGTATCTACAGAAAAACGGGCATTCATACGTAGTATCTTTAAGATACAGCCCGATAATAGGATAGACAGTATTTCATCTGTTGAAATTCAAGGTTATAATGGGTTGCCCAAAATAGCGGTGGACAGTAGTGGTAATTACTTTATCAATCCGGTTTATGAAGGTGGAGTAGCGCCGGGTACGAATACGTTTATAAGTGATGTTAGTTTCGTAACCAAAATAAATAGATCAGGTGAGGTATTGTGGACATCTATGATTACTCCACTTTGGAGAGAATCATACTTTGTTGGAATTCAAAAACAAAGGATAAATCGTATTTCCGTGGCAAGGAATGGAGATGTCCTGTGTGCAGGCACTGCAGCTATATTGGATAGTTTTGAGATTGAGGGATATGACAAAAAGATGTTTGCGGCAAATATTCTTTGTAGCTTTATCGCGCGATTTGACCCGGATGGCAATCTGTTATGGCGACATTTTATAGCACCACTGAGAAAGGTATTTGATGGAA
>WBZO01000782.1_pt3 | contig 21374 bp, 20 predicted proteins | sample 5204261 | NCBI WGS metagenome assembly WBZO01 (sample SAMN12412400, study PRJNA552823) | activated sludge metagenome | isolation source: activated sludge from anammox sidestream of wastewater treatment plant... | place: USA: North Carolina | collected 2017-09 | reverse complement strand
CCGCGATGCGCTCGACCCCCGGACCGCAGGCGACGAGCGCCTCCTCCGCGCCGCAGGAGGGGCAAGCTCTCGGCACCGGTGCCGTGTAGCCACAATGATGACAGACGAGTTCCCGCCGGAAGCGATGCTCGACGAGCCAGGACGAGCATTGCGGACATTCGATGCGATGGCCGCATGTGCGGCAGAGCGTCAGCGGCGCATAGCCACGACGATTGAGAAACAGCATCGCCTGCTCGCCACGGCCGAGCGCCTCGGCGATCTCGCTGACGAGCCGCGGCGAGAGCCAGCGCCCGCGCTCGGGCGGCTCCTCGCGCATGTCGATGGCGGCGATCTGCGGAAGCTCCGCCGCGCCATGCCGCTCGGGCAGCACCACGCGCTCATAGCGCCCCAGTTGCGCATTCACCACCGTCTCGAGCGAGGGCGTCGCCGAACTCAGCACGATCGGAAAATCCCCGAGCGAGGCGCGCACCACCGCCATGTCGCGCGCATGATAGATGACGCCCTCCTCCTGCTTGAAGGCGGCCTCGTGCTCCTCGTCGACGACGATGAGGCCGAGATCGCTGAAGGGCAGGAAAAGCGCCGAGCGGGCGCCGACCACCACCCGCGCCCGCCCCTCCGCGACGCCGCGCCAGACGCGGCGTCGTTCGCGCTGCGAAAGCTCGGAATGCCATTCGGCCGGCTTGCAGCCGAAACGCGCTTCGAATCGGTCGAGAAACTGGCTCGTGAGCGCAATCTCCGGCAGCAGGATGAGCGCCTGCTTGCCCCGTGCGAGCGCTTCGGCCACCGCCTCGAAATAGACTTCCGTCTTGCCCGATCCCGTCACCCCGTCAAGGAGCAGGGTAGCAAAGCGCCCCGCTTCGACCCGCGCCCGCAAGACGGAAGCGGCGGCCGACTGCTCCGGCGAAAGCGCCTTTCCCCTCGCCCCGATATCGGGCTCGGGAAAGGGCGCCTCGGTGGGCAGATCGACAGGCAGGAGCGCGGCGGCTTCGATGAGGCCCCGCACCACGCCATCGGAGACGCCCGCCTCCTCGGCAAGCTCGCGCGCCGTCCGCGCAAATCCGTCGCTCGCCGTTTCGACGACGCGAAGCCGCGCGGGCGTCATGCGCGCGGGCCTTGCATCGGCAAGCCTGTAGGCCGTCCGCATGCGCTGCGGCTCGAGCGCGCCCGGCGCGCGCAGGGCGAGCCTCAACACCGAGCCGCGCGGGTTGAGCGTATAGGCCGCGATCCAGTCGACGAAGCGGCGAAGGGCGGCAGGCATGGGCGGGGCGTCGAGAACCTCGAGAACAGGCTTGAGCCGCTTCGCCTCCACCTCGCCCGTGCCGGGCCCCCAGACCACGCCGAGCATCTGCTGCGCGCCGAGCGGCACGATCACATAGGCTCCCTCTTCCGCGATTAACCCGGCAGGAACCTCATAGTCGTAAGGTGCTGGCAGGGCGAGCGGAATGAGAACGCTGACGCTTCGCGGCGATGGGTCGATGGGCATTCTGAGCCGGGCTGATGAGAAATTCGAAGACGAGACGATAATGTAACACCTGATAAAGCAAGCGGAACGTCAGGCCTTGCACCTCCGGGCCTGGCGCGGCAAAAGAAAAGAAAAGTTGCGCCGCGCCCCCGAACGGACTGTCATACGGACGTCGAAGCCCGACCAGAAGACCCCCGACCAGAAGACAAGGCCCCATGAAATTCTTTGTCGACACCGCGGATATCGCAGAAATCAGGGATCTCGCCGCGACGGGTCTCGTCGATGGCGTGACCACGAACCCCTCTCTGGTGGCCAAGAGCGGCCGCAATTTCATCGAGATCATCGAGGAGATCTGCGGCATCGTCGCCGGCCCCGTCAGCGCGGAGGTCACTGCGCTCGATGCGGCGGCCATGATCGAGGAAGGCCGCAAACTCGCGAAGATCGCAAAGAACATCGCCGTCAAGGTGCCGCTGACCTGGGATGGCCTGAAGGCCTGCAAGGCGCTCGCCGGCGAAGGCACGATGGTGAACGTCACCCTCTGCTTCTCGGCGAACCAGGCGCTCCTCGCCGCCAAGGCCGGTGCGACCTTCGTCTCGCCCTTCATCGGCCGCCTCGACGACATCAATCTCGATGGAATGGAACTCATTCACGATATCCGAACCATCTACGACAATTATGACTTCCCGACCGAGATTCTCGCCGCCTCGATCCGCAGCGCAAATCACGTGAAGGAAGCAGCGCTGGTGGGCGCCGATGTGGCGACCGTGCCGCCGGGCGTCCTGCGCGGACTTGCAAGCCACCCTCTCACCGACAAGGGCCTCGAACTCTTCCTCACCGACTGGAAGAAGACCGGCCAGAAAATTCTCTGACAACCTCCCGGGTGATCGACGCCATGAGCCATTACAACGACCGGACGGAAGTCGAACGGATTATGGAATCCGTGCCGAGCGTCTCACCCGACGAGGTGAAGGCCTTTCTCCTGGCGCATCCCGAATTTGTTACCGACGACCCCGATCTCATCTCGGCCATCATTCCCGCGCAGGACAACGGGCATAATGTCGTCGACATGCAGCAATTCATCATCGGCAAGCTGCAGAAGCAGGTCCGCACGCTGCGCGACATCCAGTCCGAACTGATCGAGGCGTCTTCGCTGAACAGCCTCGCCCGCGAACAGGTCCACAACGCCGCCTGCGCGCTTCTCGATGCGCGCAATTTCGAGCACCTGATCGAATACATCACCGCGCCCGAGGGACTTGCCCGCGCGATCGACGTCCGCGCCGCCGCCCTTTGCATCGAAACATCGAACGGCGTTTCCGGCATCGGCGTCCGCAGCGTGCGTGTGCTGGAGCCGGGCGGCGTCGCCCGCATGATGGGAGGCGATGTCTCCTACCGCCTCGTCGCCAATGTGCATGGCAGCCGCGGCCTCTACAATCATCTCGCCGAGGAAGTGCAGTCCGAAGCGCTGGTGCGGCTCGATTTTGCGAGCGGCGCACCGGCCGGGCTCCTTGCGCTGGGCGGCCGCACGCCGGAACAGTTCCATCCCGAGCAGGCTGCCGATCTTCTCGAATTCCTTGCCCGCATCGTCGAACGCTGCGTGCGCCGATGGCTCGACCTGCCCCCGGCACTCTGACGCCCGACCAGGCCGCCGCCGCCATTGCCGCGGCGGAGGATGTGCATCCGCATTTGCGCGCCTGGTATTCGCATCTGATGGCCGAGAGGCGCGCAAGCCCCGCAACGCTCGTCAACTACCACCGCGACGTGGCGCGCTTCTTCGATTTTCTTGTCGATCATCTGGGCCATGCGGCCGATCTGCAGTCGCTCGGCGCACTCGAGCTGCGCGATTTCCGCGCCTTTCTGACCCGGCGGCGCAATGAGGGCCTTCAGAGCAGAAGCCTCGCCCGCGCGCTTTCGAGCATCCGCTCCTTCTTCCGCTTTCTCGATCGCGGCGGCGTCCTCTCCAATGCGGCGCTCACCGCCCTGCGCTCGCCGAAACTTCCCCACGCCATCCCGAAGCCGCTGTCGCCCGAAGCAGCCCTCGACCTCATCGACGAGGCAGCCGACGAGCGCATCGAACCCTGGATCGCCGCCCGCGATGCGGCCATTCTGACCCTTCTTTACGGCTGCGGCCTTCGCATCGCCGAGGCGCTGTCGATCGACCGGCGTGCTGCCCCCCTGCCCGCCACGTTGCGCGTCACCGGCAAGGGCGGCAAGGAGCGCATCGTCCCCGTGCTGCCCGTGGCGCGCCAGGCGGTCGATGATTATCTGCGGCTCTGCCCTTTCGGTCTCGGGCCGGACGACCCGCTCTTCGTCGGCGCGCGCGGACGAAGGCTCGATCAGCGCATGGTCAGGGCAACCGTCATTCGCCTGCGCCAGAGGCTCGGCCTTGCCGATACCGTGACGCCGCATGCACTGCGCCACAGCTTCGCCACGCATCTGCTCGCGGGCGGCGGCGATCTGCGCGCGATCCAGGAACTGCTCGGCCATGCGAGCCTATCGACGACGCAAATCTATACGGAGGTCGAGAGCCAGCGGCTGCTCGACATCTATGACAAGGCCCATCCGCGCTCGCGGCGCTGAACCTCACATATGGATGGGAGCGCCCGTCACCGCGAGAGCCGCTTCCTTCACCGCTTCCGAAAGCGTCGGATGCGCGTGGCAGGTGCGGGCGATGTCCTCCGACGAGGCGCCGAATTCCATCGCGATGCAGGCTTCCGCGATCATCTCGCCCGCATTGACGCCGATGATGTGGACGCCAAGCACCCGGTCGGTCTTCTTGTCGGCGAGAATCTTGACGAAGCCGTCGGTCTGCTTGTTCGACTTCGCGCGGCCATTGGCCGTGAAGGGGAACTTGCCGGAATTGTATTCGACGCCCTCGGCCTTGAGCTGCTCCTCGGTCTTGCCGACCGCCGCGACTTCGGGCGAGGTGTAGACGACGCCCGGAATGACATCGTAATTGACGTGCCCCGCGACGCCGCCGAGGCGCTCGGCGACCATCACGCCCTCTTCCATCGCCTTGTGCGCGAGCATCGGCCCCGCGATCACGTCTCCGATGGCGTAGATGCCGTCGACATTGGTCTTGAGATGCGCATCGACCTCGATGCGGCCGCGCTTGTCCGTCACGACACCGGCATTCTCGAGCCCGAGCCCCTGCGTATAGGCAACACGGCCGACGGCAACGAGCACCACATCGGCCTCGATGACCTGCGCCGCGCCGCCCTGCGCGGGCTCGACGGAAACCTTGAGCCCCGCCTTCGTCTTTTCGACCTTCGTCACCTTGGAGCCGAGCTTGAAGTCGAAGCCCTGCTTCTTGAGGATGCGCTGGAAGTTCTTGGCCACCTCGCCATCCATGCCGGGAAGGATCGCGTCGAGATATTCGACGACGGTGACCTTGGAGCCGAGACGGCCCCAGACGGAACCGAGTTCGAGCCCGATGACGCCGCCGCCGATGACGAGGAGCCGCGCCGGCACCTGCCCGAGTGCGAGTGCGCCGGTCGAGGAAACGATCTGCTTTTCGTCGATCTCGATCCCCGGCAGCCGGGCGACGTCCGAACCCGTTGCGATGATGATGTTCTTCGTTTCGAGCACGCGCTCGCCGACCTGAACCCTGCCCGGCGCCTTGATGACGCCTTCGCCCTTCACCCACTCGATCTTGTTCTTCTTGAAGAGGAACTCGATGCCCTTTGTGTTGCCGTCGACGGCTTCATCCTTGAAGCCGAGAAGCTTCTTCAGGTCGATGGTCGGCGTGCCGACATTGATGCCCATATCCGCGAAGGCATGGCCTGCCTCCGCGAAGAGTTCCGAGGCATGGAGCAATGCCTTCGAGGGAATGCAGCCGATATTGAGGCAGGTGCCGCCGAGCTTGTCGCGCTTCTCGACGCAGGCGACTTTCATGCCGAGCTGCGCCGCGCGAATCGCGCATTCATAGCCGCCAGGGCCCGCGCCGATCACGACGAGGTCGAAAGCATCCGCCATGGCATTACTCCTGATTTGCGGAGGGGTGTCAGAGATCGAGCAGCAGGCGCTGCGGATCCTCGAGCGATTCCTTGACGCGAACGAGGAAGGTCACCGCCTCGCGCCCGTCCACGATGCGATGATCGTAGGAAAGGGCGAGATACATCATCGGCCTGACCTCGATCTTGCCGCCGACCACCATCGGCCGCTCCTGGATCTTGTGCATGCCGAGAATGCCGGACTGCGGCGCGTTGAGGATCGGGGTCGACATGAGCGAGCCGTAAACGCCGCCATTCGAGATGGTGAAGGTGCCGCCCTGCAATTCCTCGAGCTTGAGCTGGCCGTCGCGGGCGCGCCTGCCGAAATCGTTGATCGTCTTCTCGATGTCGGCGAGCGACATGTCCTGCGCCTCGCGCACGACGGGAACGACGAGGCCGCGCTCCGTGCCGACCGCCACGCCGATATTGTAATAATTCTTGTAGACGAGATCGTCGCCGTCGATCTCGGCATTGACCGCCGGGATTTCCTTCAGCGCCGCGATGCACGCCTTGACGAAGAAGCTCATGAAGCCGATGCGCACACCGTGCTTCTTCTCGAAAAGCTCCTTGTACTGATTGCGGATCGCCATGACGTTCGTCATGTCCACCTCGTTGAAGGTGGTGAGCATGGCGGCCGTGTTCTGCGCTTCCTTGAGGCGGGTGGCGATGGTCTTCCTGAGCCGCGTCATGCGCACGCGCTCCTCGCGCGCGGCCTGATCGGCGGGGACGGGCGCACGCACCTGAACGGGCGCGGGCGCGGCAGCCGGGGCGGCGATCGCCTCGAGCATGTCGCCCTTCGTCACGCGGCCATCCTTGCCCGTGCCCGCAACGCGCGCGGGCTCGATGCCGCTTTCTTCCGCGAGCCTGCGCACGGAAGGCGCAAGCGGCGCCTCCGCCTTTGCGACAGGCGCGGCCGCTGCGGCCGGAACCGCCGCGGGGGCTGCGGGCTTCGCCGCGGGCGCCGCCTTCTTCGGTTCTTCCTTCTTCGCGGCGGGCTTGGCTGCGGGTTTTCCCGCCCCCTCGCCGATCGCACCCAGCACAGCGCCGATGCCGACCGTTTCGCCCGGCTTCACGAACACGTCCGAAAGCACGCCCGATGCGGGCGCCGGCACTTCGACCGTGACCTTGTCGGTTTCCAGTTCGACCAGCGGCTCGTCAACGGTGACCGCGTCGCCCGGCTGCTTGAACCACTGGGCAACGGTCGCTTCCGTTACCGATTCGCCGAGTGCCGGCACCTTGATTTCCGTCGCCATTCTCTTTCCGCCTTTCAGAGAAAACTCAGTCGATCTTCAGCGCATCCGACAGGAGCTGGTTGAGTTGCTGATTGTGCTTGCTCATGAGGCCGACAGCCGTCGCCGCCGATGCCGGCCGCCCCGCATAGCGCGGACGGCGATAGCGCGCGCCGACCTGATCGAGCACCCATTCGATATTGGGCTCCATGAAGGTCCAGGCCCCCATGTTCTTCGGCTCCTCCTGGCACCAGACGATCTCGGCCTGTGTGAACCGCTGAAGTTCGGTCATCAGCGACTTGGCCGGGAAGGGATAGAGCTGCTCGACGCGCAGGAGATAGATGTCGTTGATCTCGCGCCTCTCGCGCTCCTCATAGAGGTCGTAATAGACCTTGCCCGAGCAGACGATGACGCGCTTGATCTTGTCGTCGGACACGAGCTTCACCTTCTCGCCGGAAGGGGTCTCCGCATCGTCCCACAGCACGCGATGGAAGCTCGAGCCGGGGCCGAACTCCTCGATCTTCGAGACGACGCGCTTGTGCCGCAGAAGCGACTTCGGCGTCATCAGGATGAGCGGCTTGCGGAACTTCCTGTGCATCTGGCGGCGCAGGATGTGGAAATAGTTCATCGGCGTCGTGCAGTTGGCGACCTGGATGTTGTCCTCGGCGCACATCTGCAGATAGCGTTCGAGACGCGCGGAGGAATGCTCCGGCCCCGCGCCCTCATAGCCATGCGGCAGCAGCATGACGAGACCCGACATGCGCAGCCACTTGCGCTCGCCGCTGGTGATGAACTGGTCGATCACCACCTGGGCGCCATTGGCGAAGTCGCCATATTGCGCTTCCCACAAGGCGAGCGCGTTGGGTTCCGCCAGGCTGTAGCCATATTCGAAGCCGAGGACGGCGTTTTCCGAAAGCATCGAGTTGATGACTTCGTAAGGCGCCTGATTCTCGGCTATGTGGTTCAGCGGAATGTAGCGGTCTTCCGTCTCCTGATCGTTGAGCACGGAATGGCGCTGTACGAAAGTGCCGCGTTCGGAATCCTGCCCCGACAGGCGCACCTTGAAGCCTTCCCTGAGTAGCGTGCCGAAGGCGAGCGCCTCCGCCATGCCCCAGTCGATGCCCTCGCCCGTCTCGATCATCTTGTGGCGGTTGTCCATGAACCGCTGGATGGTCTTGTGGATGTTGAAGCCCTTCGGAACCTCCGAAAGCTTCAGGCCGACCTCGCGCAGCACTTCGAGCTCGACGCCCGTCTCGCCGCGCTGTGCCTCGCCTTCGGAGCGGCCGAGACCCGCCCAGCGTCCATCGAGCCAGTCCGCCTTGTTGGGGCGGAAGCTGTTGGAGGCTTCGTATTCCTTTTCCAGTTCGTGACGGAACGCCTCGACGCGGCGCTCGATCTCTTCCCTGGTGATGAGACCCTGCTCGACGAGCCGCTCGGAATAAAGCTCCAGCGTCGTCGGATGGCTGCGGATCTTCTTGTACATGAGCGGCTGCGTGAAGCTCGGCTCATCGGACTCGTTGTGGCCGAACCTGCGATAGCAGAACATGTCGATAACGACAGGCTTGTTGAAGCGCTGCCGGAACTCGGTGGCGATCTTCGTCGCATGCACGACTGCTTCCGGGTCGTCGCCATTCACATGGAAGATCGGCGCCTGCACCATCTTCGCCACGTCCGAAGGATAGGGCGAGGAGCGCGAGAAGATCGGGCTCGTGGTGAAGCCGATCTGGTTGTTGATGATGAAGTGGATAGAGCCGCCGGTGCGATGCCCCTTGAGCCCCGAGAGCCCGAGGCATTCGGCCACGACGCCCTGACCCGCAAAGGCCGCGTCGCCATGGATGAGCAGCGGGATGACGGTGCTTCTCTGCCCGTCATGGAGCTGATCCTGCTTCGCGCGCGCCTTGCCGAGCACCACGGGATCGACGATCTCGAGATGCGAGGGATTGGCGGTGAGCGACAGATGCACCTTGTTGCCGTCGAACTCGCGATCGGACGAAGCGCCGAGGTGATACTTCACGTCGCCGGAGCCATCGACATCCTCGGGATTCGACGAGCCGCCCTTGAATTCGTGGAAGATCGCGCGGAAAGGCTTCGACATCACATTCGCGAGCACGTTGAGACGCCCGCGATGCGCCATGCCGAGCACGATTTCCTTCACGCCGAGCGCACCGCCGCGCTTGATGATCTGCTCGAGCGCCGGGATCATCGCTTCCGCGCCGTCGAGGCCGAAACGCTTGGTGCCGATATACTTCACGCCGCAGAAGCGCTCGAAGCCCTCGGCCCTGATGAGCTTGTCGAGAATGGCGAGCCGGCCCATTTCGGTGAAGGTGACTTCCTTGTCCGGGCCCTCGATGCGCTCCTGGATCCAGGCCTTCTCCTCCGGATCGCCGATATGCATGAACTCGACGCCGATCGTGCCGCAATAGGTGCGGCGCAGAATGTCGAGCATCTGCCGCACGGTCGCCGTTTCGAGCCCGAGCACATGGTCGATGAAGATCGGACGGTCGAGATCGTCCGGCCCGAAGCCATAACTCGCCGGATCGAGTTCCGGATGGTCGGATTGCGGACGCAGATCGAGCGGATCGATATTCGCGTCGAGATGGCCGCGGATGCGGTAGGCGCGGATCATCATCAGCGCGCGCACGGAATCGAGCGTCGCGGAGCGAATCTCCTCTTCGCTCGCGCCGGTCTTCCGTTCGGAAATCTTCTGCTTGATCGGCACCTCGAGCGTCGTCCAGTTGGCGTCGAGCGCCGAGACAAGCTCGCCATTGGCGATGAGAGGCCAGTCGGAGCGCTTCCAGGAAGCGCCCCTTGCAACCTTCTTCACATCCTCTGGCGCATCGCCGAGGCCGTCGAAGAAATTACGCCATTCCGCGTCTACCGACTGCGGATCTTCCTGATAGCGGGCGTAAAGCTCTTCGACAAAGGCTGCGTTGGTTCCATAAAGAAAGGACGTCCGCTCGAAGCGCTCGTTGGCGCTGCCATTGCTCATGCCGGTGTCCGGTGCGGATTAAGGGCCCGCACCCCCTTCTTGAAAGAGGCCGTTTGCTGACCCGAATCCTATCCGGTCAGGGTCAACAAGCCATTTAAAAAACCCTGCGGAGCCAGCGCCTGTCAGACGGCGGCTCCGCAACATTTCTCAACGGCCCTTCAGCAAGTCGACGAGCGTCGTGCCGAGTGCCGCAGGCGACGGCGAAACGCGGATCCCCGCGGACTTCATCGCCTCGATCTTGGCTTCCGCCGTGCCGCGGCCACCGGACACGATTGCGCCCGCATGGCCCATCCGGCGTCCGGGGGGAGCCGTCACTCCGGCGATGAAACCGACCATCGGCTTCTTCACCTTCGAGGCCCTGATCATGTCGGCAGCTTCCTCTTCCGCCGTACCGCCGATTTCACCGATCATGATGATCGATTCTGTCTGCGGGTCGGCGAGGAACATCTCGAGCGCGTCGATGAAGTTCGTGCCGTTGACCGGATCGCCGCCAATGCCGATGCAGGTGGACTGGCCGAGGCCCGCCGCCGTTGTCTGGGCCACTGCCTCATATGTAAGCGTGCCCGACCGGGAAACAATGCCGACCGAGCCCGGCTTGTGGATGTGGCCGGGCATGATGCCGATCTTGCACTCGCCCGGCGTGATGACGCCCGGACAGTTCGGCCCGATGAGGCGCGTCCTGGAGCCCGAAAGCGCGCGCTTCACGCGCACCATGTCGAGGACGGGAATGCCCTCGGTGATGCAGACGGCAAGCTCGATCTCGGCGTCGATCGCCTCGAGGATCGCATCGGCCGCGAAGGGCGGCGGCACATAGATCGCGGAAGCGGTGGCGCCCGTCTTCTCGACGGCTTCGGCAACGGTGTTGAAGACCGGAAGGCCGAGATGCGTCGTGCCGCCTTTGCCCGGCGAGGTGCCGCCCACCATCTTCGTGCCATAGGCAATGGCCTGCTCGGAGTGGAAGGTGCCCTGCTTGCCGGTGAAGCCCTGGGTGATAACTTTCGTATTCTTGCCGACGAGAACAGACATTTAGTGAGCCTCCTTCACGGCCTTGACGATCTTCTCGGCCGCGTCGGCGAGATTGTCGGCGGAAATAATGGGCAGTCCCGATTCGGCCATCAGCTTCTTGCCAAGATCGACATTGGTGCCTTCGAGGCGCACCACCAGCGGAACCTTGAGGCTGACTTCCTTCGCGGCAGCGATGACGCCTTCCGCGATGATGTCGCAGCGCATGATGCCGCCGAAGATGTTGACGAGAATGCCTTCGACGTTCGGATCGGAAAGAATGATCTTGAAGGCCGCGGTGACCTTTTCCTTCGTCGCGCCGCCGCCGACATCGAGGAAGTTCGCAGGCTCGGAGCCGTAATATTTGATGATGTCCATCGTCGCCATGGCGAGGCCCGCGCCGTTCACCATGCAGCCGATCTTGCCGTCGAGCTTGACGTAGTTGAGATCGTATTTCGACGCCTCGACTTCGGCCGGATCTTCTTCCGTGATGTCGCGAAGCTCGACGATGTCCTTGTGCCGGTAGAGCGCGTTGTCGTCGAAGCCGACCTTGGCGTCGAGGCAGACGAGCTTGTTGTCGCCGGTGACGACGAGCGGATTGATCTCGAGCTGCGACATGTCTTCGGCAACGAAGGCATTGTAGAGCTTCTGGACGAGATCGACGCCCTGAGCGTTGAGATCGCCCTCAAGACCGAGTGCGAACGCCACCTTGCGGCCGTGGAAGGAGGAAATGCCCGATGCCGGATCGATCGAGAAGGTGAGGATCTTTTCCGGCGTCTTGTGCGCCACTTCCTCGATGTCCATGCCGCCTTCGGTCGAGGCGATGAAGGCGATGCGCGAGGTCGCGCGATCGACGAGCACGGAGAGATAGAGTTCGCGCGCGATCGAGGAACCTTCCTCGACATAGAGGCGATTGACCTGCTTGCCGGCGGGACCCGTCTGATGGGTGACGAGGGTCGAGCCGAGAAGGCGCGTCGCTTCGGCCTTCACGTCGTCGACCGATTTGACGACCTTGACGCCGCCGGCCTTGCCGCGTCCACCGGCGTGGATCTGCGCCTTGACGACATAGACGGGACCGCCGAGCTTCTGCGCGGCGGCGACCGCCTCTTCGGGCGTGAACGCGGGAATGCCGCGCGGCACCGCCACGCCATACTTCGCAAGCACGGCCTTGGCTTGATATTCATGGATGTTCATGGGCGGTCCGTCCGGGCTGGAGGGGCAGCGCGGAGTGCGGCCCCGATGGAAAAATTACGGATTGCCGCGAGTTATAGCACCCGGAAATCCGGGCGCAACCGCCAAATCATGAATCCGGGTTCAGAGCATCGCCTTTTTACCCGCTTACAGAATTCTCAATAATTTCCTGTAGATAGCCTGACGCTACGTCAAATCGACCCACTCCGCCACCCGATATCGCCCCTCTTTCCGGCCACAGGGGGCCGGGCCGGCGCCCGAGCCCCGAACTGCCCTCACTGCTTGCCGAGCTGGCGGCTTTCAATCGCGGCCGAGCCCGCGGGCAGGCTCAGCATCAGCCCGTCCTCGCCGATCAGCGTCTTGCCCGGCCCTCGCGCCTCGCCGACGCCGCGCATGAAGATATGCCGCATCAGCGCATTGCGCAGCGGCGGCACGACATGCGTGAAGACGAGCATGCGCACATTTGCCTCGCGCGCGATCTCCGCCGCCTCGACGGGCGAGGCGTGATAGCCGATCGTATCTCGCGCCATCTTGGCGAGCCGCGCATTGCCGGTCTTGTCGAGCGCGACGGCGAGAAGTTTCACCATCGCGGGGTCGAGTGCCTCATGCACGAGAAGGTCGGCATCCTTCGAGAAACGAACCATGTTCTCGATCTTTTTCGTATCGCCGCTGACCACCGCGACGCGGCCTTCATATTCGATCCGGTAGCCATAGGCCGGCTCGACAGGGTGATGATCGACCAGGAAGGCCGAAATCCTGAGGCCGTCCCTGTCATAGACGGTGATGGCCTCTCCGGGCGCGGGCATCGAGATCTCATGCGGGAGCATGCGCGCACCTTCCGGCGCCAGAAAATCGGCACCGTGATGGGCGAGCCTGAACCCCGCATCGGAATCATAGGCCGCCGCGAAGCCGCGCACGACATCGGCCGTTCCCGACCGGCCATAGGCGTGGCCTTCGGCGTCTTCTTCATGTTTGAGATCGTGCGGCGCGCCGGGCCCGTAAATCTCGAGCGGCACCTTGCGGCCCGCGATCCAGCTCTGGACCGCCACCTCGCCCAGCCCGCCGATATGGTCCGAATGAAGATGCGTGAGAAGAACCGCATCGAGGGCCGCGGCCGGCAGCCGGGTCGCCGCGATCTTCCGCCAGGCACCCGGCCCCGCATCGATGAGGACCATGTGCCCGCCCGCGATGACGGCCGTGCAGGCATTGGCGCGCTCCGGGTCCGGCATGGGCGATCCCGTGCCGCAAAGCACGATGTGAAGCGCCTTGTCGCCGAGAAGGTCCGAACGGTCGCCCTCCTGAAGGCGCCGCTCGGCCGCGCGCTCCAATATACCGTCCTGAAGCTTTGGCGACAGCCATACCGCGCCCGCCCCGATGATGACGAGAAGCGCGGCGAGCGCCGCCCCGGCAAATACGACCCTCTTCATCCGTCCCTCCGATCCCGATTAATGGATAACATTAATCACGGGATGAGGGCGGCGCAAGTCCCGGCGTCCCGGAGGGCCCACATGCCCCGACAATGAAAAAGGCCGCCCCATGGGGACGGCCTTTTTGCGGCAGAGGCTCAGGGCCCGATTACGACTTCTTGCCCTTGGGCGCGGCGCCCTTGGCGACGCTCGGGTCGATCTTCTTGCAGGCGTCGATGAGGCTGACTACGGCGCCGACGGACTTCTCGAACGCCTTCTTCTCGGCGGCGTTGAGTTCGATCTCGACGACGCGCTCGACGCCGCCCGCGCCGATCACCACCGGCACGCCGACATAAACGTCCTTCTGACCATACTGGCCCTCAAGATAGGCGGCGCAGGGCAGAACGCGCTTCTGGTCCTTCAGATAGGCTTCGGCCATCTCGATGCCGGAGGCGGCCGGCGCATAGAAGGCGGAGCCGGTCTTCAGCAGGCTGACGATCTCCGCGCCGCCGTCGCGCGTGCGCTGGATGATCTGTTCGAGCCTTTCCTTCGTCGTCCAGCCCATCTTGACGAGGTCCGGGAGCGGAATGCCCGCAACGGTCGAGTAGCGCGCGAGCGGCACCATCGTGTCGCCATGGCCGCCAAGCACGAAGGCCGTCACGTCCTCGACGGAGACATTGAACTCTTCGGCGAGAAAATAGCGGAAGCGCGCGGAATCGAGCACGCCCGCCATGCCGACGACCTTGTTGTGCGGCAGGCCAGAGAACTGGCGCAGCGCCCAGACCATCGCGTCGAGCGGGTTGGTGATGCAGATGACGAAGGCGTTCGGCGCGTATTTGGCGATGCCCTCGCCCACCTGCGCCATGACCTTGAGGTTGATGCCGAGAAGATCGTCGCGGCTCATGCCCGGCTTGCGCGGCACGCCTGCGGTGACGATGACGACGTCGGCGCCCTTGATGTCCTTGTAGCTGTTCGTGCCCGAGAGCGCGGCATTGTAGCCCTCGACGGGCGATGTCTCGGCGAGATCGAGCGCCTTGCCCTGCGGCAGGCCCTCGGCAATGTCGAAGATGACGACGTCGCCGAGCTCCTTGAGCCCGGCAAGCAAAGCGAGCGTGCCGCCGATCTGACCGCCGCCGATGAGAGCGATTTTCTTCCGCGCCATGAAATGAGCCTCCGGATGTCTGTCTGCAGGGTGGATCGGTGGCCGACGCCGGCCGGATCGCGCGCCGCGTGGGTGAAACTGCTGGCAGCTAGTAGCGTGAATCCCGGCGTTCCGCAATAAACCGTGTGCGGCCGTTAACCAGGATTCCGCTTGGCCGTTGACGGAGGCTGCCCCTGCGCGCAGGTTTCATTCCGGGACGATCGCCATGCGCCTCGGGGGAGTGCAGGCAATGCCAGACACGTCTTTGCCGCGCTCCGGGCGGCCGATCCTGAAGCTCGCGGCCGCGCTCGCCGGTCTGGCCGGACTTTCGGGCTGTGCCGCGCCTGTCGTCGGCGGGCTGACCGCCGCCGAGATCTTTTCGCTCGCGGGCCTCAGCGCGACGATCATGACCGGCCGCGATCTGACGGAACACGCCGTTTCCGCCCTCACCGGCAAGGATTGCCGTTTCCTCGAAACGCTGCTGCGAGATGGCCGCTCGTTCTGCGAGACGCCCGACACGGTCGCGACGCGCGGCGATTTCCACGGCGTTTTCGCCCTGCCGGGCGATGAGGAGACGATGAAGACCGCCTCCGCCCTCGACCCCTATCTCCTTGGCTTCGCCCCGGTCGACCGGCGCGGAGCGGAAGACTTCTCCCTCGAGATCGCCCGCAAGAAGGCGACGGGCAGCGAGACGCGCCCCCTCTCCTTCGGCATGCTTTCGGCGGCCTTCGGACAATCCTGGACCTATGACGTCCACATTCGCGGGTCCGGCGGGAAGATAGCCGAAGGCTCGCCTGCCCACAGGGCCCCCTCGCTCGGCCTGCGCCCGAGCCGCGGCGACTATTTCGGCCTGTGAAGCTCCCCTGATTTCCACACCCCTCGGGGGACCGCGCCCCCGCCAGAACGCCCGCCGAGAACGCCCGCCTTGTGTGGGACGCGGGGCCCGCCCCTTGACTTCGATATGTAAAGATATATCTTTAACTTCGATATATCGAAACACTATCGGAAATATCCATGTTCAAGCATTTCAGAGCCCATCGTCATGGGCACGATCTCGGCGGGAGGGATCGCGACTGGCACACATTCGGCCCGCACCATCATCGCCGCGGACGGCGCCGCCGCGCCTTCGAGCAGGGAGATCTGCGTTTCGTCATCCTGCGGCTCATCGCCGAGGAGCCGCGCCACGGCTATGACATCATCAAGGCCATCGAGGACGCCTTCGGCGGCACCTACAGCCCGAGCCCCGGCGTCATCTATCCGACCCTGACCCTGCTCGAGGATCAGGGCTTTGCGAGCGTGTCGCCCGGCGAAGGCTCGAAGAAGCTCTACACGATCACGTCCGCGGGCGAGGCTTTCCTCGCCGACAACAAGGCGACGCTCGACGCGATCGTCACGCGCATGGAGGAAGCCAGCCGCCGCTTCCGCGCCGGACCCGCGCCGGAAATCGTCCGGGCGGTCGAGAATTTCCGCACCGCGCTTCGCCTGCGGCTCGAGCGCGCGCCGCTCTCGTCGAATGAAATCGCCGCCATCGCCGAGGCGATCGATGCCGCCGCCGCGAAAATCGAACGCTGCTGATCAACGCGAAGAGGGAGGCCCTTCCATGTCACGCTCACTCCTGCCGGAAGCGATCGAGGCCTATTCGGCATCGCTCGTGATCGAAACAGAGGCGCAGAAGAAGCTCCGCATCGAGACCGCGAAGCTGCCCATGGCGCAGATGCAGATCGGTCCCGACCAGGGCGCCTTCCTCACGCTCCTTGTCGGCGCCATCGGCGCAAGGAGGGCCATCGAGATCGGCACCTTCACCGGCTATAGCGCCATTGCCATCGCCCGCGGCCTCGCGCCGAACGGAACGCTGCTCTGCTGCGACGTGAGCGAGGAATGGACTTCCATCGCACGCCGCTACTGGAAGGAGGCGGGCCTTGAGAAGCGCATCGAACTGAAGCTCGCCCCCGCGCTTGAAACGCTCGAGGGGCTCATCCGCGCGGGCAAGGAAGGCACCTTCGACTTCGCCTTCATTGACGCCGACAAGACCGGCTACGACGCCTATTACGAAGCCTGTCTGAAGCTGCTGCGTCCCGGAGGCGTGATCGCGCTCGACAACATGCTCTGGAGCGGCGCCGTCGTGAAGCCGGAAATAAAGGACGACGACACCGTCGCGATCCGCGCGCTCAACACGAAAATTTCGGCCGACACCCGCGTCGACGCATCGCTGCTGACCGTCGGCGATGGCGTGATGCTCGCACGAAAGAAATAGATGTGGCGGATTCCGTTCCCCAGCCCATGCGGCCTCATGGCCTCGCAGGCCGCATCTTCGGCGTTCTCATGGAACGCACGAACCGCCCGGCCTATGAGCGCGCGGCGAGCCTCATCGATCTGTCGCCCGAAGGCCGCTTTCTCGAAATCGGTTTCGGCACCGGCAGGCTTGCCGAGATGATGGCGTCGCGCGCCACGGCGGGATTGGTCGCGGGCGTCGATCCCTCCCCGCTCATGGTCGAAACGGCCCGCCGCCGCCTCCATCATATGGGCGTCCGCCATGAACTCCTCGAAGGAACCGCCGAAAATCTTCCCTGGCCCGATGCGAGCTTCGATGCCGCCGCCGCCCTTCACAGCTTCCAGTTCTGGCCGGACCCGGTCGCTGCGCTCACCGAGATACGCCGCGTGCTGCGCCCCGGCGGCCGACTGATACTCATCCTGCGCAATCACGGACGCAGACAGCTCGACTGGCTCCCCAATCCCTGGAGCCGCACACCGAACGAAATCGAGGATGCGCTGACGCTGCTCGCCCGAACGGGATTTGCGGCCGGGCGCGTCAGACCCGATGCCGGAACGTCTGCCGTCATCGTCGCAGCCGCCGCCTCCGATGCGGATCAGTCGGCCGCGCGCAAGCCCATATAGTCCGTGCTCTGCATTTCCATGAGCCGCGACACGGTGCGCTCGAAGGCGAAGGAGCCATCGCCCTTCGGATAGAGCGCGGAAGGCTCGGCGGCGGCCGAGACGATGAGCTTGGTCTTGGCCTCGTAGAGCGCGTCGATGAGCGTCACGAAGCGCTTGGCCTCGTTGCGACGCTCCGGGCTCATCATCGGCACATCGTCGATGAGAACGGTGTGGAAGCTCTGCGCGATCTTGATGTAGTCGGCGGCGCCGAGCGGCCGGGCGCAAAGCTCCTCGAATGAAAAGCGCGCGACCCCATGGGCGGCCTGCGGCACCTCCACGGCGCGCCCTTTGAGCGCAAGCGTCATCGGATGGCCGCGTTCCTTGTCGGTGAGGCGGTGGAAAGCCCTGTCGAGGGCCGAGCGCGATTCGGCCCCGAGCGGCGTGTAATAGACCGGCAGGCCCATCATCCTGTCGAGGCGATAATCGGTGGCACTGTCGAGATGGACGACATCCATCCGCTCCTTCACGAGATCGATGAAGGGCAGGAAGCGGTGCCGGTTGAGGCCGCCTTCATAGAGCCGGTCGGGCGCGATATTCGAGGTCGCGACGATGATGACGCCGAGATCGAAGAGCTGCGTGAAAAGACGGCCGAGGATCGAGGCATCGGCAATGTCCTGCACCTGGAATTCGTCGAAGCAGAGAAGCGCCGCCTCCCTTGCGATCTCCTGCGCAACCGGCGGGATCGGATCGCCACCCTTCACCGCGCCCGACTTCTCGCGCTGGCGCCAGTTGAAGATGCGCTCATGCGTTTCGAGCATGAAGGCATGGAAATGGACGCGCCGCTTCGGCCTGATGCGGACGTGATCGAAGAACAGATCCATCAGCATCGACTTGCCGCGCCCGACATCGCCCCAGATATAGACGCCTTCGGGCGGCGTCAGCGCCTTGCCGAAGCCAAGGCGCGCGAAGGGCCCGACCTTCTTGCCCGGCTTCCACTCCGCAAGTTCGATTGCCAGGTGCTGAAGCCGCTCGGCGGCGCGCGCCTGTGCGGGGTCGGCTGCGATCTCGCCCTTCTCGATCTTCCGGCGATAGGCGGCAAGCGGTCCCTTGTTCATTCTTCAGCAGAGGCCAGGTGAGAACATTGATAGAACATCGTGCTGTCGATAGAATTCCGGAACCGGAAGGGATGCGTCCAGGGATCAGCCATGCATCAGCTCGAGGAACTTGCCGGCCTTTTTGAAAAGGCATCCGAAGCCTATGCAGCTTCGCACGGAATAGCCCGAAACGACGACTGGTTCATCCTGAAAATGCAGGAGGAACTGGGCGAGCTGACGCAAGCCTGGATAAGGCTGACCGCGCGGGGCCGCCGTCAGGGCCGGTCGGATACCGAACTCAGAGAAGATCTCGCCAATGAGACGGCCGACCTCCTCGGCCACATTCTGCTTTTCGTCCATCGGCACGGAATCGAGCTTGCGCCCGCGATCCGGCGCAAATGGCGGTTCGATCCGCTCGGGAATGAATGAAACATTCTCAGCGCCGTCGCATGACTGCAACATTCGCCTAAGGACGTGACTTCGCTCATCTTTTTCAGGCGCAACCGCCGCTCATGTGATGCGCTGCCACGGAAACGACGTTCCATAAGGCGTTTCATACTGGCGCTCCGGCGACATTTGACTAGCATTCCACCGGGGCCCGGGGGATTCGCGCCCGTGGAACCTGGCGGGAGCAACGGCTGCAGCAGGCCCGCATGAAACAAACGGCCGCAGAACACAGTTAAGAGGAACGACAATGTCCAACTCCGTGAAAGTCATCATCGCAGTAATTGTGATCGCCGTGGTTTTGCTCGTCGGCTACAAGCTGACCAACAAGGGTACTCCGACAGAAACGACCGGCACGCCGACGACGTCCGAGACGGCGCCTGCCGAAGCACCGGCAACGCCCGCCGCGCCGGAAAGCGCGCCTGCGCAGAGCGCGCCGGCCGAGACCGAGCATGCGCCTGCTACCTCCGAGCCGGCCGCGCCGTCCGAGCCCGCTCCGGCCACGCCGTCGGAACCGGCTCCGTCCGGCCAGCAATAAGCTCCGACCCGGAGCTGAAGTTCAGCCCGCGCATCGAAAGATGCGCGGGCTTTTCATTGGCACGGCGCATATGCCGATGACGCACGCAGACCACGCCCTACCGTTCACCCTGGGTTCAGGTGAACTTCGCCAGAGTCGCTTCCACAAGGAAACTGTTGTCCCGGATTTTGCATCGGGCCCGACAGTCCACACCCGAAAGGAACGACCCATGCTGAAGATTCGCGATGTCATAGTTGCCGCGACCCTCGTTGCGGTTGCTCCAGCCCTCGCTCTTGCTGCCGAAACCACAACTCCGCCAGCGACGACCGCGCCCGCCACACCCGAAGCGACGACGGCCGCTCCGGCCGGCACGGCCGAAAAGGCTCCTGAAATGGAGAAGAAGGAGAAGAAGGAGCACAAGAAGCTGAAGCACAAGAAGACCGAGAAAATGGAGAAGAAGGAGAAGATGGAGAAGATGGAGAAGAAGGAACCGGGCACCTCCGCTCCTTCGACCGAAACTCCGAAATAACCATCTCGTCCGGACAAACCCTGCGCAGCCACGCTGCGCGGGGTTTTTCCTGTCTACGGCAAAGCAGTGGTGCGACGGCTCAGGTCGCCAGCCGCGGATACATTCTCCCGCCGATCACGACGAGAACGGCAAGCGTGAGCGTAAGCACCGAGAAATCGACCGCGAGCCCGAAGCCGCTTTCGCCATCCGCAAGCATCAGCGCGCGCAAACCGTCGACCGTGTAGCTCAGCGGATTGAGATAGGACACGCCCTGTAGCCAGCCGGGCATGATGCTCATCGGGTAGATCGCATTGCTCGCAAAGAAGAGCGGCATGGTGAGTACCTGGCCGATGCCCATGAAGCGTTCGCGCGTTTTGACGATGCAGGCGATGATGAGCGAGAAGGTCGAGAACAGCGCCGCTCCCAGAAACACCAGCAGAACGACGCCGACAAGCGCCCACGGCGCCCAGAGAATCCTGACGCCGAGCGCGAGCGCCACCAGATAGATGATGGCCGCCTGCGTGACCGCGCGAAGCCCCGACGACAAGGCCTTGCCAAGCACGAGCGCCGTGCGCGGCGTGGGGCTTGCGAGAAACTTGTGCACGATGCCGAGATCGCGCTCCCATATGACCGAGATGCCGTTGAAGATCGCGATGAAAAGCACGCTCTGCGCCAGAATGCCCGGCGCGAGAAAGGCGATATAGCTGATGCTTCCGGTCGGAATGGCGTGCGTTCGCGCGAAGACCTGACCGAAGACGAGAAGCCAGAGCATCGGCTGGATGGCCCGCGTGAAAAGCTCCGTCGGATCGTGGCGCAGCTTGCGCACATCCATATCGGAGATGGCGAGCACCTTGAGGATATAGCCCGCAGCATGGCCCCAGAGCGCGATGACGGGGCGCCGCCCCTCAACCGAGCCTTTGGGTCGTGTGTCGCGTACCGGCTGTTTCGGCATAGCCGCCCTCGCTTTCGGCGCCCCCTCTGGTGAAATCGACGAAGAGTTCATCGAGGCTCGCATCGGCATCGCCGCTCGCGGCGCGAAGCTCGGCGAGCGTGCCGATGGCAGCGACCCTTCCGCTCTGCATGATGGCGACGCGCCCGCAGAGCTTTTCGGCCTCATCCATGTAATGCGTCGTCAGGACGATCGTCGCGCCGAAGCTCTGGCGCAGTTCGAGTATGTGGTCCCACACCGCCTCGCGCGCCACGGGATCGAGGCCGACGGTCGGCTCGTCGAGAAAGAGAAGCCTTGGCCGGTGCATCATGGATTGCGCGATTTCGAGCCTGCGGATCATGCCGCCGGAATAGGTGGCGACGAGGCGGCCGGCCGCCGCCGCAAGCCCCATGAATTCGAGCGCCTCCTCGATGCGCCCGGCCTGAAGCCGCCTTGGAATGTCGTAGAGCTGCGCGAAGACCTTCAGATTCTCATAGCCGGTGAGTTCCCCGTCGGCCGAAAGCGCCTGCGGCACATAGCCGATGATGCGGCGGACCCTGGCGGGCTCGCGCCTGACATCGTAGCCGCCGACTTCGGCCG
>WBZO01002866.1_pt1 | contig 21375 bp, 24 predicted proteins | sample 5204261 | NCBI WGS metagenome assembly WBZO01 (sample SAMN12412400, study PRJNA552823) | activated sludge metagenome | isolation source: activated sludge from anammox sidestream of wastewater treatment plant... | place: USA: North Carolina | collected 2017-09 | reverse complement strand
CGACGTTATTCCACCACATGTACTCGGTGCCTTTGCGGTCGGTCCAGATATTTTTGCAGGCGATGCTGCACGTGTGACAGCCAATACATTTGTCGAGATGAAAGACCATTGAAACGTGCGCGCGAATGTCCATGCTGCTGCTCCTCTTGTCAGCCCCGCTAGAGCTTGGCAGTACACTCTATCGGGCAATATATCTCAGCGAGCGATGTGCGAGCTATGCTCATCGTCTCTAGCGTAAAAACTTTTTTTGTTCTCTTGCGGCTACCACTCTAATTTTTCCATCTTTTTCACCACGCAATAGGTATCGCGCGTGAATACGCCGATGGGACCCCAATAGTTAAAGCTGTACGAAAATTGGGCATAGCCGCCGGCGAGTTGGATGGGATTGATGCGCGTGCGCGTCAGACTGTTGTGTCCGCCCGCGCGCTTGCCGCCGCGCACTTGCGATTTGGGAATAAAGATGGTGCGTTCGACCGCGTGATAGTACAAACAGGTGCCGGGCTGCACGCGCGCGCTCACCGCCGCACGCGTGACGACGACGCCGTTATCATTGTGAATCTCGACCCAATCATTGTCCACGATGCCGACGCTTTCGGCTTCTTTGTCGTTGAGCCAGACGGGATCCATGCCGCGCGAGAGCGTCAACATGCGGTGATTATCTTTGTAGGTCGAGTGGATATTCCATTTGCCATGCGGCGTGATGTAATTGAGAATCAAACTCTTGTCGTCCACCGGACTCTTGACAATGTCGCCGATTTTTTTCCAATCGCCGGGTTTGGCGACGAGTTTGGGTTTGAACGTCGGCAGATTTTCGCCAAAGTCAATATAGTACGGGTGGTCAATGTAAAAATGTTGGCGCCCGGTGAGCGTGCGCCAGGGAACGCGGCGCTCGACGCTCATGCACCAAGCCGAATACGCGCGCCCGTCGTTGACGATGCCTGACCAACAGGGACTGACGAGCGTGCGGCGCACTTGGCGCGTCAAATCAAAAAAGGTCATGCGGACATCGCGGATGCCTTCCGCCAAATCCGCTAACGGCATCCCGACGCGTTCTTCTTCGTGCTTGAACGCCGCGTACGCGACTTCGCCGTTGGTTTCGGGCGCGAGATAGAGCAGCACATTCGCGGCATCGAGCGCGTCTTCGAGCGACGGATATTTGACGCCGCCCCATTCGACGCAGCGCATGTGGCGCGGGTCGGGCGAACCGCCGACGGGATTCTTTAACAACTCGTCATAAAATTCCGCCACCGGAACGTGGACGCCGTTGCCGCTGACGCCATCCGTGCGGATGTTTGGCCCAAGCGAGATATATTTGTTGTACAGATTGGCGTAATCGCGCTCGACGATTTGAAAATGCGGCATGGTCTGGCCGGGGATGGCTTCACATTCGCCCGCGCGCCAGTCTTGGACTTTAGGTTGCGCCAGCTCGTCGGGCGTATCATGTTTGAGCGGCCCCATCACCAAATCTTGGAGCGGTTCGGCAAAGACCGAAGGCGCGAGTTCGCTGACCTTTTTGGAAAACGCCTTGAAAATTTCCCAATCCGTTTTGGATTCCCACACGGGCGGCACGGCCTGTCCCAGCGGATGGATAAAGGAATGTAGGTCGGTCGAGTTGAGGTCGTTCTTTTCGTACCAGAACGCGGCAGGCAGAACAATGTCCGAATACAGCGCGGACGAATCCATGCGAAAATTGAGGTCAACGACCAAATCCATTTTGCCGCGCGGGGCGGGTTCGCGGAACTTGACAGTCTGGACGGTATTCTTGGCGTGTTCTTCGGCAATGACGTTATTGTGCGTGCCGAGATAATGGCGCAAAAAGTATTCGTGTCCTTTGGCGCTCGCTTGGATGGCATTGCCGCGCCAGATAATCCACACGCGGGGCCAATTCTCTGGCGCGTCGGGGTCGTCCACCGCAAACTCTAGCTTGCCGTCCTTTAATTGCTGCGCGGTCCAATTGGCGACTTCGGCGTTCGATTTGGCGCCCGCATCGCGCGCCTGCTTGGCTACGTCGAACGAGTTGGTTTTGAATTGAGGGAAATATGGCATCCAACCCATACGCACCGCCATCGCTTCCAAATCCATCGCGTGCCCTTTTGCCCATTTGGTCTGCGGCGGAACGTGCGCGTAATCGGTGAAATTGCCTTCATAGCGCCATTGGTCGCTGTTGACGTAATGCCATGTCGGCGATTGCTGCTGCCGCGGCGGTTTTTGCCAATCGAGCGCAAACGCCAGCGAAGTCCACGGCGCGACGAGCGTCAATTTTTCCTGACCGACATAATGATTCATGCCGCCGCCATTGACGCCGCAGCAGCCGCACAGAATCAACGCGTAAATCGGCGCGCGATACACCAGATTGTTGTTGTACCAATGATTGATACTCGCGCCGATAATAATCATGGACTTGCCATTCGTCGCTTCGGCGTTAGAGGCAAATTCGCGCGCCAGTCGAATGACGGTCTCGCGTCCGATGTGCGTATATTCTTCCTGCCAAGCGGGCGTGTATGCCCCAACCTCGTCATAACTTTGCGGATAATCGCCGGGCAAGCCGCGTCCCACGCCAAACTGCGCGATGACCAAATCGAAAACCGTCGTGACCAGCGTGCGTCCGTTTTCGGTTTCGACCCATTTGGCGGGGACGGCGCGCAGCGCGGTCTTTTGTTCCGCAAATTCATAGAATGCGACATTCACCGTTTCGTCTTGCGACCCGAGAAACGAAAGCGTCGGTTCGATGGGCGTGTCATCCAGACCGTCTTCCATCTTGATATTCCACTTGCCCTTTTCCTTGCTCCAGCGGTCGCCCACCGCGCCTTTGGGCATACGCGGCGCGTTCGCTTGCGCGTCATGCACCAAAAATTTCCACGCGCCATTTTCCACGTCCTTGTAGCGCGCGACGGTATTGGCGCGGATATAGCGCCCCGCTTTGTAACTGTCGCCGTCCTTTTCCAGCTCAATCAGGAACGGCATATCGGTATTTTCTTTTAAATAATTGACAAAGTAGGGCACTTGGCGGTCAACGTAATATTCTTTCAAGATGACATGATTGACTGCCATCCAAATCGCGGTGTCTTGGCCCGCTTTGACGGGAATCCACCAATCGGAATACTTGGCTACCTGTGAAAAGTCGGGCGCAATGACGACAAACTTGGCGCCCTCATGCCGCGCTTCTGAAATGAAATGGACATCAGGCGTGCGCGTCATGTTCAAATTTGAACCCATCGAAACGATAAATTTGCTGTTGTACCAATCGGCGGATTCGCACACGTCGGTCTGGTCGCCCCACACTTCGGGAAAGGCGTTCGGCAAATCGGCGTACCAATCGTAAAAACTCATGTTGACGCCGCCGAACAATTGCAAAAAGCGCGAGCCGCCGCCGTACGAAAGATAGGACATGGCGGGAATGGGCGAAAAACCAAACACGCGGTCGGGCCCATATTTCTTTGCCGTATAGAGACAGGACGCGGCGACAATTTCCAATACTTCGTCCCACGTGGTGCGGCGAAAACCGCCTTTGCCGCGCCCCTTTTGGATGCGCGCGCGTTTCTCTTCATCCTCCATAATCGAGGCGTACGCCTCGATTGGATTTTTTCCATTCATGCGCGCGTCGCGCCAATAATCGAGCAAAACGCCGCGCGCGTACGGATATTTGACGCGGATGGGGCTATAGACGTACCACGACGCGGAAATGCCGCGCTGACAGCCGCGCGGCTCGTATGGCGGAAGCCCTTCCTCCAATAGCGGATAATCAATCTGCTGCATCTCCCACGTGATGATGCCGTCTTTGACATAGACTTGCCACGAACAGCCGCCCGTACAGTTGACGCCATGCGTGCTGCGAATGATATTGTCGTGCTGCCAGCGATTGCGATAAAACTCTTCCCACTTGCGGGCTTTCGGGTTGACCATATCTTGAATCCAACTCATTTCAATGCCTCCGTCCGAACTCTGCTTGCGCGGCGGCGTCCTTGCGCCGGGCAATTTGCATGTTTGATGCGAATAGATTTTTTTGGAATGACGCGCCTGAAATTATCTTTTCTTTGCCGCTAACGTCCGTTCAATCATCGGTTTGCGTACGCCTTTGAGCCGTCGGCTCCACCGCAATTGCGCCAATCCGATGAGCGCCGCCGCGCCGAGGATGGCAAGCCCCGCGATAAGCAACAACGTGTCCGGCGCGCGCTGCGAAACCGACGCCTCTTGCAAAAATGCAAACAAATCCGCTTGTTCTTGCGGCGTGAGCGGCGTATTCTTCCAGACCGCGTTCATGGTTACCGTAGCGGGCGACGCGAGAAAGGCGGGCAGCCCCGCGCCGTATTTGGAATAACCGTTAATCGTCAGGTCGGGCCCAAGATTGCCGCCGCCCAACGAACCGACGCCCGAAATGCTGTGACACGACATGCAATGCGGTCCGCCGTTGGCAAAATGCAAATCGCCGACGAAATACGCTCGTCCCGCATTGGCATCGCCGGGCGGCAGCGCGACCGCGCTGCTTGCGGTTGTCGTCTCGCCGCTGCCTATATAAGCAATGACCGCCGCCACTTGGTCGGGCGTCAGTTGCAGGTTGGGCATAGCGATTTTGTTATAAGTATTGAATAGTTCGGTCGCGGTCGGGTCGCCCGCCGCCAACATTTGGTCGGGCGCGCTAATCCACTTGGTGAGCCATTCCTTTGTGCGGCGTTCGGTCACGCCGGCGAGGTCGGGCCCCACCAATTTACCGCCGCCGATGGTGTGACACCCAACGCATTTCTCTTTGAAAACGGTCGCGCCGTCCGCCGCTTGCGCGGGACCCATCGCCGCGACGACGCTAAAAGTGCTCGCGATAAAAATCAAGATCCCCGTCAAGGTCAGCAGAAATAAAATATATCGGGGGATGGAGGGCGGCTTTACATTTTCGACCATGTTTTATTGGCTCCTCTCGTACGGTGATTCATTGATAACGCTTGTACCGAGCTTGCAACGCTTCCAAGCTCGGTCTTTCCAAATCAATAGCTTGCCGCGCGCCGCGCGGCAAGGTGTTACGCCATCGCCGTCAGACGTTCCATGTCGAGCAGCGTGATTTGTTTCCGTTCGATGCGAACGATGCCTTCGTCCTCTAATTTTTTAAGCGAGCGCCATGCCACTTCGCGCGCGGTGCCTGCGAGCGACGCAAATTCTTGTTGCGAGAGCGTGCGCCGCAAATGAATGCCGTCGTGTTGACGGGTGCCTTCCGTTTGCGCTTGGTCGAGGAGTATTTTGCATACGCGCGCCGTGACATCTTTGAATGCAAGGTCGCTCGCCAGCGTCGCCAGCGTCCGCAAGCGCGCGCTGACCGTGTGCAAGACCGCCGCCAAAAGCGGCGGCGTATTCCAAATCAAATCGTGCGCCGCTTTGCACTCGATGTAATAGAGCGTCACGGGGCCGCGCGCTTGCGCGGATAAGGAATGGGGCCCGTTGTCTAGAAAGGGTACGAGGTCCAGCGACTCGCCCGCGCCGACGATGGCAAGGAGACGTTCTTTATTGTGGCGCGCTTGAATGAGTTTCACCTGACCCGTCTTGACAACGTACAAGCCCGCGCAGGCGCCGCCTTCACGGAAAATGTATTGGCGGTTGCTAAACGCGCGCTCTTGCAAAACACGCGCCACCGGTTTGAGATCTGCCGCGCGCAACAAAGTCAAGAGTGGAATGGTCTTTAGTTCTTTGGTCGTCGGGGCGCTCATTGTTCAAACTCGCAAGAAAAAAAAAAGAGCCACAAATCGCTTGTGGCTCAATATACTTTATGTGTGACCTAAATAATACCAAAAAAGTCACATTCTTAAATCATAGACTTTAATCGCTCCATCCGCAGGATGACAATGTGTTTGCCGCGCGCATCAATGACGCCGGCGCGCTCCAATTTCAAGAAATCGTGCGCAACCATCTGCGGCGTGGCGCCCAACACGCTGGCGAGCAGCTGTTGATCCACGTCCAAATCCAATTCGATGCCGCGCGCGGTGGCGCGCCCCCGTTCGTCGGCGTACGTCAAGAGCAGGTCAATTAAACGCGGGGTCGTACAGTGGAGCGCCAAACTCGTGGAAAGGCGCATCAAGAGGCGTGAGTGATTGGCTAACACCTGCCCAAACAATCGCGCCACAGCCGTATGATTCGCCGCGCTGGCGAGCGCGCGTTCGCGGTCAATGAAAAAAACGGTGGAATCTTCCAGCGCTTGCGCGGTGGCAGGGCAATGGTCGCCGTCAAAGAGTGGACACGCGCCCACGCACGGCAAACTGTCCGGGCGCGCGAGGCAGAGGGTGAATTCGCGTCCCGACGGCGCAACGCGATAAAGGCGGACGCGGCCGCGCTGCACAAACCACAAGCCGGGACTGGGGTCCCCTTGTGAAAAAATAATCGTCCGCGCGGGATACGCGCGCGCGGCGATCATCTCGCGAATCGTCGCAAGTTCGGAATCCTGAAATTTGGCAAAGAGAAAAATCGCGCGCAAATCCTCTATCGTCACAGTCATCATGACATATGCCCTGGAAAACGGTTCTTGCCGTCGTGACAAATATCATATCACATTTTTTGCCGTTGCCGAACTGAGCGCCGTTTCAGAGGCGCAATGTACACGCGCAATCTTTTTTCTACGACGCTTTGTTTTGCAGGCGCGCGCGCTCCTGTTCCCATAATTCCGTGAATCGTTCCAAGACATCCACAATGAGCTCGAGTTCGCTTGTCGAATAGCGCGCGATTAACTTGGCTTGCGCCTGTCGCGCCGATTGAAACCATGCCGCCATTTTTTCGGCGCTCACCGGCGTGGGCGCAATCAAACTTCCGCGGCGGTCCTTGGGATTCGGACGGCGTTCAATGAGTCCCGCGCGTTCCAGACGGTCGAGCATTGCCGTCGTGGCGCCCGAAGTGAGTCCGGTATGTCGAGCCAGTTCGGACGGCGTAGCCATGCCTTGAAGGGATAAAACAAAGAGACACTCTGTATCGCTAGCGTTGAGGCCCGCCCAGGCGCTGACGGCATTGCGGAACAGCGTCAGGTGGGCGCCATAATTGCTCACCGCAAGCAAGGCGCGGCGCTTTAATTCAGTTTTGGATTTGGTCATGGCTTGCTTGGCGCCAAGCGCGTCTCGTTTTGCAATGCAAAAAGAGCGCGCTGCGTGAATTTATAAATCGTACTACGCGGCGAGTGAATAAGCGTTCGCGGCGTTCTGGCGCTTGCCGACAACGCGGACGTTCCGGTTCACCACGCGTAGGAAGCGTTCTCTAATGCTGGCGCATACCGACAACGCGGACGTTCTGGTTCACCACGTGTAGGAAGCGTTCTCTAACGCTGGCGCATACCGACAACGCGGACGTTCCGGTTCACCACGCGTAGGAAGCGTTCTCTAACGCTGGCGCATACCGACAACGCGGACGTTCCGGTTCACCACGCGTAGGAAGCGTTCTCTAACGCTGACAGGGCGCTGACATTATCTTGATTTTCAAGTATCTTGATGATATAATAAAATGCGTTTCGAGGCAAGAAACCAAATTCAAAGCGGACAAGGAGCTAATTGTGAGCGCAAAGAACGAAACGCCGAAAAAACAAACCAAAACCAACATGTGGTCGGCGGAAGAAAAAGCGGCGATGCGCGAACGCGCCCAAGAGCTGAAAGCGGAAGAACGAATGAACAAGAACAGGGCGGCGGGCGAGAGCGCCGCGCTTGCGGTCATCGCCGGGATGCCCGAACCGGATCGCGGTCTAGCCCAACGGATTTACGAGCTGGTCAACGCGAGCGCGCCCGCGCTCTTGCCGAAAACTTGGTACGGTATGCCCGCGTTTGCAAACAAAGAGGGCAAAATCATTTGCTTTTTCCAAGCCGCGAGCAAGTTTAACACGCGGTACGCGACGTTCGGTTTTCAACCCGACGCGAAATTGGATAAAGGCAATATGTGGGCTGCTTCGTTTGCGGTCATCAAGTTGACTGCCGCCGAAGAGGCGAAAATTGCGGCGCTCGTCAAAAAAGCGGCGAGAGGGCTATAGCGCCCGGTTAAACACCGCGCGCGGATTTGGACGCATTGTCGGGGCAATGCCAAGGCAAGGGCGCTGAATTGCAGCGCAGAAATTTGTCGTACCTGTCCGCTCTAATTTTTCGTAGCGGGATGTAATGCGAGCTAAAACAAACCCCCAAGCGTTTTGCAAAACGCTTGGAGGTTTGGCTTGCCGAAAATTTATTTGCGCCAGTAATTATTTGCGGCGGCGATAGTTTGAAAATTGATGGCGACAACTTGCGAGGCGGCGGTCAGCGCTTTGGCGTCTTCGGCGTATTCGGGGCGCAGACGTTTGAGCACTTCGACATCCGGTTGCGTATATTTGACTCCGCGGCGGCTCAGCGTAATCGCGAGCTCAAAGCCCGCTTGCGGAGTTTCGGTAATGAGCGTGGTGAGCCATACATCAGCCATGTTTGAAAAATCCTTTCGCGCAATCGCCGCGCCAATTGGTTCGTCATTCAAAATTTCCGCGTCGCGTTAAAGCGTCGCGGCGGGACAAACGAACCGTTTTGGCAAAGCGATTGTTTAGCAGCTTGATTTTGTGTTTGTTTGCTTGCGGCGCGGCGTTCTCTGAAACGGGAAAATGGATGCAACCAAATTGGATTGCATCCATTACCATTACAGCCGTCCGCGTTCTAACGCGCAACGCTTTAGGTTGACGCGGGTCGTCCGATTTGCACGCGCCAGACTTGGGGCCCCTGTTCCAGATATTCCCAAGTGAACTTGCCCGGCATTTCGCTTGCGAATTGATAATAAAGGGGCTTGGGGTCGTGATCATTAATCAAAATAAAACTCTGCCCCGGCGCCAGCGCATCAAATGTCTGAAAAATCGTCGAGTGTTTTTGCGGCGGTGGAATGGGGCGTACATCAATCGTAGTCGTTACATTTTCGCTCATGCGGAAACTCCTTTGGTTTATGATGTTTGTAATTCGCAGACCCAAGATAATCTACAATACAAATTTTGTCTTTGCGGAAGCGCAAAGAGCGCAAAATAAAAATTATTCGGCGGCAATGATAGCTTTTTCCGTCAAACTCTGTAGCAGCAAATGAAAATAGACCAGCCCGCCGTAATTTTTCCAGGGTTGGATAGCTTGGTGGACGGCGGCGTAATTTAATTTTTCGGGCAAACCGAGCCAGCGCTGCAAATGATTGCGCGCGCCCACATCGTCCGCCGGAAAAATGTGCGTGCGTCCGAGACCGCGCAGCAGACAGTATTCCGCCGTCCAACGCCCGACGCCTTTTAATTCGCATAAACGCGCCAGCGCGCGCGCGTCGTCCAACGCGTTAATTTCCTCAAGCTGGAGTTCGCCGCGCACAATTGCTTGCGCCAGACCGGTGATATAGCGCGCCTTTTGATAACTGAACTGCATCGCGCGCAATGTCTCGATGTCCGCGTGCGCTAAATCTTGCGGGCGCGGGAACGCGTAAAAAATTCCGTCCGCGCCGACGAACGCTTGGCCGTACCGTTCCGTGAGCCGATTGAGCAAACGAATGCCCACCGTCAGCGTGAATTGTTGACACGCCATCGCGTTGACGAGCGTTTCAAAGAGCGATTCGAGGCGCGGCGGTTTGAAACCGCGAAATTGTTGCGCCACCGGTTTTAGTTTGACGTCGCGCGCGGCAAAACGATAAAAATCGTCCAGCCGCAAATGGATGCCGAGCAAACGCTCTAACGCCGCGGCGGTTTGACGGCAGAGTCCCCGGCTCGACGCGCGATAATGGATTGTCACGCGCAATTGCGGCGCGGCGCGCGGCCCGAATTGCGTCGCGGCGATTTCAAACGGTTCGCCATTGGCGGCGACGAGGACGCGGCGATACGTTTCGCCGTCCCAACGATCCACGCAATTGTCGGGACGGCGACGCAGCGTCCAAGCGGTGAGGTCGAGCCGAAAGGGTGGAACGGGCGTGAGGGTCAGCGCGAGCTGTTTCAAGTCAAGCATTAAAAGCAAACAGGCGGAGCGCGGTTTCAAACATTTCGCGCGTCGCCGCGTAACACGCTTCGCCGCAGCACGGCAATTTTCCGACGCTCAGAATTTTGCCGTCTTGGATTTTGGGATACGCGATTGGGTGACGCAATTTGGCGCCGTCGCTCAACATGATGGTCGGCGTGCCGCGCACGCGATATTGCGCTTGCCCGAGCCGCCCTTCTGCCAGCACGGCGGCGCGCGGCGCGGCGCTATCGAAATCGCGCGTAAAGCGTTCCAAATCCAAATTCGCTTCGCGCGCGAGCTCCAACATGACCTCGCGTTTTCCGATATTGCGCCCTTCGGCAAAAAAGGCGCGGCGAATTCGCAAATCAAATTCGTCTCCCAGCGCCTCGTCTTGTTGTCGGGCGCACCAAGCCGCTTCGAAAGCGGGCAGCGTCGTTGTGGGCCATTCCGTGCCGAACGGTTTGAAAACGGCGGCGGGTTCTTGTAAAGCCGCGAGCCAGATTTCCAATTCCAGCTCTGCGCGGTCCGGCGGACCGCCGCCATACACTTCCAGAGGAAAGGCGCGCTGCCGCAAACGCACGCGGCCCGCGTATTCGGGCGCAATTTTTTGCAGACGCACGGCTGCAACATAGCACCACGGTCAGTAGTATTCCGCCCACTCCCACAATTCAGGAATCATTTTTTCGGTCATGGTTTATTTCTCGTTGCGCTGCAAGCCGCACGCGGTGAAAAATTCGGAACGCAGAGTGGCGTCTGCGGCGTAATGTCCGCGCCAGACGGTTGTGCGCGTCTTGGGCGAAAGTTCGCGCACGCCGCGCATTTCCATGCACAGGTGATGCGCTTCGAGAAAGACCGCGACGCCGTGCGGATGAAGCATGGTGTCGAGCGTATCGGCGATTTGTTGACCGATGCGTTCTTGCACCGAAAAGCGTTTGGCAAAGAGACGCACCAGACGCGTTAGTTTTGAAATGCCAATGATATTTTCGTGCGCGATATAGCCGACATACGCCATGCCGTAAAAAGGCAGCGCGTGATGTTCGCACAATGCAAAGAATGGAATCGGGCCCTCGACCACTTGACTCAGGCGACAATCCGGTTCGCCGCGACATTCCGTGTCAAATACGCGCAATAATTTGGGGTCGCCGTCGTACCCTTCGGTCGCGTCGAAAAGCGCTTTGATGAAACGGCGCGGCGTGTCCTTGGTCGCGGGCGTATTCAAATCCAAACCGAACGCCGAAAAAATTTCTGCCGCATATCCTTCAAACTTTTGATATTGTTCGTCCGAGATTTGGCGTAACTTTAATTTGATTGCATTTTGATATTCCAGATCGTCGAGGTCGTCATGGATGCTCATTAAAATTTTCCTTTACGTTGAATTGGCGCGTTATTCCACTACATGAAAATCGCTCATTTTGCGAATGCGGTCTTTGATTTCCGGCGTGGCGAGTTCTTCCGCCGTATAGTTCATTTTGAAATCGGCTTGCGCCTCATAACCGCCCGGCGTATAAATCAGCATATTGCGGCTGTCCTGTCCGCCGACGACGCGCACGCTGTGCACGGTATGCGGCGGAACGTACAACGCATCGCCCGCCTTCAAGATGCGCGTTTCGCCCGCCACGGTCCATTCGACCTGACCGTCGAGAACATAGAACGTTTCGGCGTGTTCTTTATGAATGTGCGGCGGCACCTGAAAGGTCGAGAGCCAACGCGAAATCATAATGCTGTAACGGCCCTCGCTCTGGGCGTTCGAGACAAGAATCTCGGTATCTTCAACGCCGTCTTCTTGAAACGTGGCGCGCTGGCCGGCGATGGAAAAAAAAGGGTGGGCGTTCATCTGCGCTTTTTTGAAAATGTGCGGCAAATTGTAAATTTGCCGCACATCTTTAGTGACTGGAATATGCCATTGGCTTACGAAAAATTTTTTGCGTCAAGGCACAAGCGGGTGGGTCGGCTGCCAACGCAATTTGGTTTTCGCCGCTTGGGCGCTGCAACGCCATGACGGCGGACACGGAACGCTCTCGTCGCGTTTTGGTCGGGAGACGCCGATGGAATCCGCCAGCGCGTCAAGATATTCGCCATGCCGCAGCGGTTCGGCGGTGAGATTGAAAATGGACCCGGCGGGAGCGTTCTCGATTGCGGCGACAAAAGCGGCGGCAATGTCTGCGACATGAATCAGCGAAACAAAGTTGCGGCCGTCGCACGGAACGACTTGGTTGCCCTGCCGCAATGCTTCAAGCGTCTGCGCTTGCGCCGTATCCGGGCCCACAAAATTCGCGCCGCGCAAAATGCACCACTGCAATGTATCAAGCGGCGTGTCTCGGATCATTTGTTCCATCGTGATGACCGGGTTGGTCACTTGGCCGCGCCGCGGCGTCGTATCGAGCGGCATGTCTTCGGTAATCCATTCGTCGCCGTGGTCGGGATACGCCATCGTAATGCTCTGCTGCAGATAGCGTCCCACTTTGGCTTGGCGCGCCGCGTCGAGCAAGGTTCGAACGCCGTCCGTTCGCAAGCGCGTATTCGCCTCCCATGCGTTGGGCGCGGTGAAATCGCGCGGAATGGCTGTGGCAATGTGCGCCACGACATCGCAACCTTGCAGGAGCGGCGCCAGGGTGTCGGCGTTGGTCGCAAGCAAATCACATTCAACTATTTCAAGCGCTTGGGGAAGCGTCGCGCGCGCTTTGGCTGCGGAACGCGCCAACGCGCGCACGGTATATCCTTTTTGCAAAAGCAAGGGCGCGAGCGCGCGCCCCAAAACGCCGGTCGGACCAATTAACGCAATTCGCATTTATTTTTTCCTGTTCTAGAGGTCAAAGTTGCCGGAACCTTCCGGCTGATACAGAATCTTTTTAACGCGCAAACGGCGTGTGCCGGCTGGAACCTTCCACTCGAACAGATCGCCCACGCGATAACCCAACATGGCTGTGCCAATCGGCGCAAAGATGGAAATTTTTCCTTTGGCAAGGTCGGCATTTTCGGGAAAAACCAAAGTGTACACTTCTTCTTCTTTGGTGTCTATATCTTGGAGCTGCACCACCGAATTCATTGTAATCACGTCGTTCGGAATATCTTGCGGCGCAACCACCGTCGCGCGCGCGATTTCCGTTTCGAGAATTTTTAGATATTCGCTTTTGCGATATTCGGTAAATTGCGCTTCCGAAATCAGTTTTTGCAAACGCTCTAGGTCGAATGCCGTAATGTAGATGGGTTTGTTTTCCATAGCGTCCTTCTTTTGAGTGATGAGTGATAGAATTTTAGCTTGCGCGCCTTGACATTTGTCAAGTATATCCTCGTGTTCTATTCTGTCAAACACTTTTGAACGCGCGATAAAATTTGAGCAAATTTTTATATAGCGCGGCGGATAAATGTGGTATCGTTAAGGTAACTCTAACGATTTTGGCGTTGCGCCGCTTGCGCGACGCGACGCGGCAAGGCGACGCGAATTGGAATCCGTAAAAGGCGCGCAACGCTTTGCGGATTTTTTTGTTTCGATTCGAGTTGGGAGGCAACTATGCAGAATCGCGATTTTAGTGAAGCGCTCGACGCCGCCATCACGGGGAATCGGTTGAATCGAACCGTCAGTAAAAAATTGCAGCGCTTGCTCAATAAAATTTTTCTAGAGGGCCCACTGCGCCCGCTCAAAAATTTTGCCAATGGCAGTTGGCTGGAGCATCCGCTGCATCCGCTTTTGACCGACGTTCCCGTCGGCGCGTGGACGGTTACAATTTTGCTGTATCTGGCGGCGCTCTTGTTTGGCATGAATGAATTGGGCATCGCCATTGCGCTGGCGATGGGTTTGGGAATTCTCGCCGCGCTCGCCGCGATTGCGACGGGGTTCATGGATTGGATGGACGTTGACCCGACCGAACTTTCGATTGGATTCACGCACGCGGTGGTCAACAGTTTTGGCACGCTGCTTTTTATTGTCGCGTGGGCGTTGCTCTTTACCGCGCAGTGGCAAGTGAGCGTCGCCAACTTTATCCCCGCGTTGGTGGGTTATGGCGTAATCGCCGGGGGCGCGTATCTCGGCGGCACGCTCGTCTTTCGTTTCGGCACAATGATTAATCGCAACGCCTATCGGAGCGGCCCCAAAGAATTTACGCCGGTGGTCGCTTTTGAAGATTTGGCGGACAATAAACCGACGCGTTTTGTCGTGCAAGGCCAACCGGTTTTATTGGTGCGACATGGACAGCGCGTGTATGCCATTGGCGCGGTGTGTTCGCATTATGGCGCGCCGCTCGAGCAAGGGACGATTCATGGTTCCACCATCGAATGTCCGTGGCACTATTCGCGTTTTTCGTTAGAAGACGGCAGCGTAAAAACGGGCCCCGCCACAGCGCCCGTTCCATTGTACGAAACGGATGTCAAAGACGACAAAATCTGGATTCGCGTACTGCGCGTCGCGCAAACCGTTTCACCGCACTAGAACAAATTCCAGCCCCTCTACTCCCCCCTCTCCCATTGGGAGAGGGGTCGGGGGTGAGGGATGGGGTCGGGGGTGAGGGGCTGGGGGCGGGGGTGAGGGGCAGCGCGTTGACAGTTCAATATCAACGCGTTTTGTTCCGAACCATTTCGTCAAATTCCAAGAGCAGCTCGACCAATCTATGCGCTTCCGGGACGGACGAATGATAATCGTATTGGCGCAGCGCCATCGTCCCGACATGGCTATCCGCCGGTAGCGCAGCGCTCGCGACCGCTTGCCGCGCGTTGGGCAGAAAAATTGTTTGTAACCACAATTCAAACGTCGGCGCGTCCAGATAGCTACGCGCGCTGCCGTTGGCGTATTGCGCTTGCAGATTCGGTGGGTTCTCGCTCCAGTAACCGATGCGCCGCAGCTCTGCCTCAATCTCGTCCAGTTTATTCGTTAGTTCAGAATCCATGATGGATGTTTGCGCGGGGCGCTGTTTCAAAAAAGCGCGTCAGCTTTGGCAAAACAGCGTCTTGGTTTTTCACCAGTGTGCCGTCGGCGTCAATGATTGCGATGGATTCGTTCATTGATTTTCTCGGTCCAATATAGTTCTCTTGAAAAACTCCCCTCTCCCAATGGGCGAGGGGAGTTTTTTTTTCATGGGTCATTCGCCTGACAATCTGTCCGTCGCGCTATGAATGACGCATCCCAATCGGACGCGCTTGGACAATCACAAATTCCCCGTTTGCCAGAGTCCACTCGATATCTTGCGGCGTCTTGAAAAATGTTTGGACGCGCTGACCGAGCGCGGCGAGTTCCGCAATTTGCGCGTCGGTGAGCGAAGACGTATCGGCTTGGGTTGCGGGCATGACCTGTTCTTCGACATGCCCGTCATCGCCGACGGCGAGACGAATCGCCTGTTCCACTTGAGTGCGGTCGGTGATTTCGTTTTTTGATTTGTCAAAGATAAATTCGTCGGGATGAAATCGTCCATTCATCACCGGCATCCCCAAACCGAAAACGGATTTGATTTCCATTTCGTCGCGATTGCCCGTTATCGGATGTTCGGTCAAGATGACGCCTGCGCTGTCCGCGCGCACCATCGGCTGAATGAGAATGGCGAACGCGGGTTCGGTCTGGACGATTTTTTTGCGCCAGCGATAATAGATGGCGCGCGAGTTCCATAAAGCCGCCCACGCCCGCGCAATCGCGCTGGCGATTTCGTCAATGCCGACGAGACCCGCATAGGCGCGCGCGACGCCCGCGCCGAACGAGGTCGCCAAATCGTCCGCTGCGGTGGACGAACGCGCAATGAGCGACGTACGTTCGCTTACGCTCAAGGCGTCGAGCGCCGTTTCCACTTCGGCGCGCAGCGCGGCGGGCAAGACCTGCGCCCCAATCCATTCGCGGATTTCCGTCGCGGACCCTTCCAATTCGGCGGGGTCATTGACGATGTCGTCGGTTAGCCGCGCGGCGATTTTGTCGCGCAGCGGCGCGATAAAGGGCGGGTACGCTTCCGCCGTGATTACAAACCCGTTTGGCACACGAAACCCCGCGCGTTGCAATTCGCCGAGCGCGGCGGCTTTGACGCCCACGCGGGCGCTATTTTCAAAACTGCATTGGTCGAGCGTAATAAGATATGACATGAGAGAAAAAAATGTGCGGCGGTCCGTCTTACGCACGCGTAACGCGGCCCGCGCGCTTAATCGTTCGGATTCGTCATGAGTTTGACGTAGATTTCTTCGAGCGCCGATTCTTGGACGGATAAATCAACGAGCGTCCAGCCATTGGCGGAAATTTTTTCGAGCATGGCGGTGATGGCGTCAATCGCGTGCGCGTGATACAAATAGTTGCCGTCGCGCTGCGGATAATCCAGCGCGGCGGCGGCGCGAAAGACGATTTGAAATTCGCGTTCGCCCAGATTCGCGCGAATCGTTTCCATTGTATCAAAGACGAGCAGTTTGCCGTTTTTGATAATGGCGACGCGGTCGCACACCGATTCGATGTGAAACAAATTGTGCGCGCTGAGCAAAATCGTTTTTTCGGAATGGCGCAGCGATTTGAGATATTGAATGATAAAGAACGACGTGAGCGGGTCGAGTCCCGAATTTGGTTCGTCCAAAATCAAGAGCAGCGGGTCGTGCAGCAGCGCGCGCGCGATGGCGACTTTGCGCTTCATGCCTTTGGAATATTCGCCGATGAATTTATCCGGGTCTTGCAATTGCAGCGAGCCGAGCAGCTCGTCAATGCGGCGGCGCGCGTCGGCGCGCGGCAGCGCGTACAGATCCGCAAAAAATAAAAGATACTGCCGCGCGCTCATATTTTCGTACAACGGACTTTCTTCGGGCAGATAACCGATTTGGCGTTTCAGCGCGACGCCGTGCTTTTGAATGTCGCGCCCATTGATATAGACTGTGCCGGTCGTCGGCGCAATCAAGCCCGCAATCATTTTGAGCGTCGTGCTTTTGCCCGCGCCATTGTGGCCGATGATGCCAATGATTTCGCCCGCGTGGACGCGGAAATCCAAATCGTGGACGGCGGTAAAGTTGTGGTATTGTTTGGTTACGTGGTCGAGATGAATCATAATTCGGCGTCTATGTATTGTAAAGAGATATACGCATGAGACAAATTTGGACGATTGCACTGCGCGAGGTCTTGCGCGTGCGGCGGCGGTTCAGCGGCGGCGTTTCGCCCCTGTTTGTTTTGCTGCTGCTCGGCGCGTTGGGCGTGCTTGGTTTTTTGCTGCGCGACAGCGTAACGCTCGGCTATGGTTTGTATCGCGTCGGCGTGATGGGCGATGCGGCGGAAATCCGCGATGCGCGTTTTGTCGTAACGCCGGTGGACGCGTCGAACGCAGCCGCGTTGTTGGCGCAGCGCGCGGTGGACCTTGTCGTTGACGGCGATCAGGTCGTGACGCGCGACGACCAAAAATCGCAATACGCGCTGGGCGCGTTGAAACGCTATCTGTCCAAACAAACGATAGTGGAACTCGCGGCGACGCAAGAAATGACGCGCGCGTTTCCCTTGCGCGTCCAAGTGTACGATTTGGACGCGCCGCAGCAAGCGCCGCAAGCGCCATTCATTCCCTCGCTGCGAACGCCGCCGACGCCGTTCGGTCAGGTCATTACCGCGTTTTTGTACATCATGCCCTTGACGTTCATTAGCATTTTTTTTACGTCAAGTTTCATGGAGGAAAAAATCAAGCGGCGGCTCACGTTATTATTGTCCGCGCCGCTGACGCCGTTCCAAATTATTATTGGCAAGATGCTGCCGTACCTCGTCTTTGCCGTTCTCATGACGATGGGGATTGCGTGGTTGACGGGCGCGCCGCTCTGGTTGGCGGTGGCGATTTATATGCCGACCTCGCTCTTTATCTTTGCCATCTATTTGATGGTGCCGCTGTTTTATCGCACCTTTCAAGATACGACCTTTATCTCGATGTTTGTGACGACCATGACGGCGGTCTATTTGGTGTTTCCCGCCATGTTCGCGGACGTTTCGGAATTGGCGTACATGTCGCCGTTGACGCTCGCGGTAAAAATGTATCGCGGCGAACCGTTTGGCGTACAAGAATATTTGTTTCCTTCGCTGCCGATGATTTTGGTTTTTGGCGTGACTGTGGCGATTGCCGCGCGTTTGCTGCACGAAGAATTTTTAATGACCTATTACGGCATCGGGCGCAAATTCGCGGACGCGCTGTATTGGATTATTGACCGCCGCAAACCGGCGCGCTCGATTTTCTTGATGAGTTTCGCTTCGATTCCCGCCGTCTATTTGATGCAGTTGGTGATTTTGGCGGTGGCGTCGAATCTGCCGCTGCGCGCGCTGCTCATTGCCGCGCTGGTGGCTTCGGCGGCGTTGGAAGAAACGGTCAAGACGATGGGCATTGCGGTCTTGATTGAACGCGGCGAAACCCATTCGCTGCGGCAAATCGTGTGGCTGGCTTTTTTGTCCGCGCTCGGTTTCTTGGCCGGCGAAAAATTATTGACGCTGGTTTCGGTGAGCGTCGTATCGCAAGCGTTTCTCGCGACGGCGCTTTTTAGCGGCGGCTTGTTGCTCGTGCCGCTCGCCGCGCATTTTTCGTTCACCGCCATCATCGTTTTGCTTTACGCGCGATTTCGCCGCGTGCCGTATTGGGTTGCGTTGGGCGTCGGCGTTATTTTGCACACGCTCTATAACGCGTTGATTTTGGGAGGCGCGCTGTGAGACCGTTCTGGGCGCTGCTGAAACGCGAACTCGCGTCCGTCGCGCGCGAGCGCACGATTTTGATTGCGATTTTGATTCAATTGTTTATCGCATCCTTTTCGTCGGCGCTGCTATTGGGTTTGCTTTCCATGTACGACCCGGAAGCGGTGGCTATTTCGGGGCGCGTCGATATGCGGGTGGGTTTGGTCGGCGCGCAGGTCGAGGCGTTGACGCAAATTTTGGAGGCGCGCGGCATTCAGATTACGCGGTTTGAAAATTTGGATGCGGCGCGCGCGGCGTATCAACAGGGCGATGTCGAAACGGTGATTGTGGCGCCGGACGCGGCGCAGGCGGTGACGACGCTGCAATTGTATCTGCCGCATTTAGAAGTGCGCGCGTCGGCGATTCAAGTGGTCTTGCAAGAGCCGCTCAAGCAGTACGAAAATGCGCTGCGCGTTCAAAACGGAACGCCGGCGCGGTATATGGATTTAAAAGGCGCGCCGCCGACGACGTTTGAATTTTTGTATTCCATTATTTTGCCGGTGCTGTTGTTTTTTCCCGCGTTCGTCGCGGGCAATTTGGTCGCCGATTCTTTGGCGGAAGAATTTGAAATGAATACGCTCGAAACGCTGTTGACGACGCCGTTGACGTGGGGTTCGATTGTCGGCGCGAAAATTGCCGCGGCGATTATTTTGGCGTTGCTGCAATGCGCGCTGTGGCTCGCGCTGCTGTCGTTGAATCGCACGGAATTGTTCAACCTGCCATGGCTGTTGGTTATGGGCGGCTTGCTCGCGGCAATGTTTGGTACGCTCGCCGCGTTTGTCGCGGTAACGTTTAAAAATCGCGAACAGGCGCAATTTGTGTACGCGTTGGCGTTAATGGGTTTGGTCGGCGCGAGTTTTTTGGCGGGCGTCTCGCCGCTTACGACAATTTCGCGTCTTGCCATCGGCGATGTTTATACGGGCGCGGGCAATGTGTTGATGTTTGTCGGCGTTTTGTTGGTCATGCTTTTCATCTTGGCGTTGACGCTGCGCCGCCGCGACGCGCGCTAGGACACAGCGCGCGTCGCGGCGATAGGCGGGAGTAGATGGGAGTCGAACCCACCCGGGACGGGTCCACCGCCCCGCGACGATTTTGAAGACCGCGTTGCCCACCGGGACAAAACTACCCCCACATGAAACGACGCCGACAGAATTTTCGGATTGCGCTTTGACAAAGATGGATGCGGACGCGCTGACGTTGCGCGTCCCGTCGTCGCCCATGCTATCCGCGTTGCGCGATTTGTCAATCTCTCTATCTGGCAAGGCATGGCAACCAAGTCGCAAGCGCGCCCCACTTGTCATTGCGAGGAGCGCATTTTGCGATGCGATGCACTCTATCGCCACAATCCCCATCGCGCGGGTGAGATTGCGGCGATGAAATGCATCGCATCCCTCGCAATGACAATGAGTTTTGTAACGTCCGTAGCGCCGTTGCGTGTTTTTGTTGTCGCGGACGCTATGCGCTCGAAAACGTTTGCGCTGAATTTCACGAATTGAGTTTAGAAAAAGATTGTGCTATAATCGGCAAACATTCGAGACCACAACGCAATTCCTCGTATTGCATACAAAATCGGCAATTCAAACTTTTCGTTTCACATAGAACGGCGACAGTACATCCGACGCGCATCGGCGGTTTAACTGTTGCGTGTGTGAATACAAGTGTAGGTGAATGGTTATGGCTGAAGCACAAGCGACTGCCGCGAGCGCGGCGCCGGCAAAAGCGGCGGCGGCAAAACCGGCAGCGGCGAAACCGGCGGCTGGACATGGCGAGGCCGTAAATATCGGGCCCTCTGCGGCGGAACTGGCGATGGTGCAAGCGCCCATGACGCGGCGCGAATTTTTGAATTACGCATTTTTGGGCAGTCTCGGCATCTTTCTCGTCGTTTTTGGCGGCGCATTTTTTGTCTTTGCCTTGCCGCGTTTCGGCGCCGGCGAATTTGGCGGCGTATTCGATTTGGGTTTGGCGGGCGACGCGATTCCGGGAACCGAAGACGCGCCAAAAGCCAACACCGCCGCGCGGTCGTGGGTTTCCAATACCGACCAAGGCGTCGTCGCGCTGTATAACGTCTGCGTGCATTTGGGATGTCTGTATGGGTGGGAACCGATTACCAATCGCTTTGAATGTCCCTGTCACGGTTCGAAATACGAAAAGGATGGCACCTATATCGCGGGCCCCGCGCCGCGCAGCTTGGACCGGTTTGTCATTCGCTTTACGGATGCGAACGGAACGGTGTTGGCGGAAACGAACGCGCAAGGCGACCCCTTGGAGGTTCCATCGCCGAACGCTTTGATGATCGTGGACACGGGCAAAATCATTCAAGGCAAAGCGCACGGGTAGAGTTTTTCTCACCGCGCTTTGGGATGCGAACGAATCAACTTGCCACGGCGGAGTGATGGCGTCTTTTGCCGGAGGGAATAGGTATGGGATTGTTCAATCGTCAAGTCAAAAAGAAAACTGAAAACGGAAACGGCAAAGCCAACGGGAACGCGCCCAATGGTCACGACACGAATGGGCATGACGTTCCGCCATCGCCGGAAACGGGCGAGGGCGGCGCTGAATTGTTTGACGTCAAGACCTCAGAGACGATGGGCGACCGCGTTGGCGGCGCGCTGCGCGACAAATCGCCGCACGCGATCAAGGCGTTGATGCCGTGGATTGACAAGGCGCGTTCGGGCCCCGAAGGGCGCGCGGAATTTATTGACAAAACCAAAGAAGTCGCGTGGGTGCAGGCGGACAATACCGTGCGCGCCATCAGCGCGGGCATGGGCATTGCCGATACGCGCGCGTTTTTTCGCGGCGACCCGCCGATTGAAAAACCGAACC
>WBZO01002861.1_pt1 | contig 21410 bp, 22 predicted proteins | sample 5204261 | NCBI WGS metagenome assembly WBZO01 (sample SAMN12412400, study PRJNA552823) | activated sludge metagenome | isolation source: activated sludge from anammox sidestream of wastewater treatment plant... | place: USA: North Carolina | collected 2017-09 | reverse complement strand
CGCGGTGCCAGTGATCGACAACTGGTGGCAGACGGAGACCGGCTGGCCGATCGCCGCCAATCCCCGGGGCATCGAATTGCTGCCAATCCGCTCCGGGTCGCCCGCTGTCGCAATGCCCGGCTATCAGGTCGAGATCCTCGACGCTGACGGTGTCCCACAAGGCCGCAGTGTCGAAGGAAACATCGCCATCAAACTGCCGCTGCCTCCCGGCAACCTGCAGACTATTTGGGGAGACGACGAGCGCTTCATCAAGGGCTACCTGCACGTCTTCGACGGCTACTACGCAACCGGCGACGGTGGGTTCATCAATGACGACGGCTACATCCACGTCATGGGTCGAACCGACGATGTCATCAACGTCGCGGGACATCGGCTTTCGACCGGGGCGATGGAAGCTGTCGTTGCCCAGCATCCCGACATCGCTGAGTGTGCGGTGATTGGCGTCCACGACGCCTTGAAGGGGCAGGTCCCGCGGGCACTCGTGGTGCTGCGGGCGGGCACCGAAGTGGGTCCGGACGAGATCTCCGACGCCGTCGTGGCCGCAGTGCGTGAACACGTGGGACCAGTCGCCGCACTCAAGTCCGTCGTCTGTGTTCCAGGTTTACCGAAGACCCGGTCCGGCAAGATTCTTCGACGCAGCATGCGGGCGATTGCCGAAGGCCGCGACGAACCCGTTCCGAGCACTATCGAAGACGCGAGCGTCCTTGAAACAATCACCCCGTTCCTGCTTGGTGACTGACGGGAGGAGGCATTGAGCAGAGGGCAAAGCAGCGTGGACCACCGACGTTCCAAGGCCCTACGCGCGTCGGCGGTGGCCGGTCTAATAGCCGTCGCCCTGGTCGCGATGACCACCGGTTGTTCAGCGTCAAAGTCCGGCGGCGAGGGTCAATCGGAGAGCGGATCGGCTACCCCATCGGACACTGCGACTTCGCCGGTGACGATGGCCAATGGACTTCCGAGCACGCAGACCGTCAGCGTGACCGCTCAGGTCCCCGTGGGTACTGCGGGCTCAAGCGCGACAGCTGCCAACGCGTTCGGCGTCTGGCAAACCATGAAGCAGACGCGCTACCAACACACGTATTCTGAGAACGTCGCCCAAGGCAGCTACTTCGTCGATTGCGTCGGTTGGACGACGTTCCTGCTTTCGCGCTCCGCGCCCACCGCCACTGCCTCGTTGCGCGCTGGCACCGGCGTGATGAACACCCACTTCGTACCGACTCCGCTGAAGTACGAGACGTTTTTCAACTCGTTGTCCAACAAGCCGCAGCCCGGTTGGAGCACTATTGCCAGCGTCGCCAATCTGCAACCCGGCGACATCATGGCGTGGCAGCCTGAGCCGAACAACTCTGGAAAGACCGTTGGTCATGCCGTCGTGGTGATCGGTTCCGCAGTCCAGCAAGCCGACGGGTCCTACGCCGTGCCGGTCATGGATTCGACATCGGCGCCAGGCCACGGTCCTGACGATACTCGCCGGACGGATCCTCGTAACCTGCCCAACAGCGGCGGGAAGCCGTCAGGTGTCGGAATCGGAACGCTCGCATTCACCGTCAACGATTCAGGATTCCCAACTGCGGTGATCTGGTCGTTGGGTACAAAGCCCAAGTCGAAAATGATCGGCATGGCCCGCCCGATGAGTTGATCCGCCTATCCGGTTGGCCAGTCCACGGCTGGCGGATGGGTGTGCGACCGCGTGTTGCGCCACGTTGTCCAACCGCCATCGAGGTTGCGGGCAGTGATCCCGTTCGCGTTCAGCAGTTGGACCGCAACGTGAGCGCGCTGTCCCACCGCGCAGTAGACGACGTACTTCTCGCCTCTTAGGTCGTCAATCTGAGCCCTTAGGTCGTCAACAGGAACATTGATCGCCCCGGGAATTGCCCCATCGGCAAACTCCTCCGAAGTTCGCACATCGAGGATCCGCCAGCCGTTCGCACGCAGTTCATCGACCTCCGACCAATCCGCAGTGTCCGACAACCCGGACAGCCGGTTCTCGGCGATGTAGCCGAGTTGGTTGATTGGGTCCTTGGCTGAACCGAACGGTGGCGCATAAGCGAGTTCAAGGTCGATCAGATCCGTAGCAGTGAGACCGGCCCGCATGGCTGTCGCCACTACGTCGATTCGCTTGTCAACGCCGTCGCGACCAACCGCCTGGGCACCGAGGATCGTGCCGTCGTGGGGGTCGATGAGTAGCTTGATCGCCAGGGTCGTGGCTCCGGGGTAGTAGGCGGCATGATCGTTGGGATGAGTGTGAATCGCGAGGAAGTCACGCCCGGCTGCTCGCAGCCGTTTCTCGTTCCAGCCAGTCGTGGCGGCGCTCAACCCGAACACCTTGACGATCGCCGTGCCCTGTGATGGCAGCACCCGAGCCGTGAGCCCCGCGATGTCGTCGGCGGCGCGTCGACCCTGCCGATTGGCAATGTTGGCCAAGGGCGTCAGAGTCGCAGCGCCATCAACAATGTCGGCCTTCTCGACTGCATCGCCAACTGCCCAGATGTGCGGGTCACTTGTACGCTGCCGGTCGTCCACGGCGATCCCGCCGCGTTGACCCACGGTGAGACCCGCATCTGTCGCAAGGTGGCTGTCCGGACGAACGCCGATCGCAAACACCACGACGTCGGCAGGAACATACCGATCGTCATCGAGGGCAGCCTTTCCGTCCGCTATCTCAGTGACTGAGTGTCCGAGTTCAAGGATCACGCCGTGGCGGGTGAGCTCGCGTTCCAGCGGTCGAGCCATCTCGGGGTCGAGCGGAGCGAGCAACTGATCACTCAGTTCGACGAGCGTGACGTTGAGGCCCGTTTCCTTGAGGTTCTCAGCGGCTTCGAGCCCAATGAATCCCCCACCGACCACCACGACATTTCTTGCCGTCTTCAGCTCGGCGACCATCTGGTCCAGGTCTTCAATATCGCGAAGCACCAATCCCTTTTCAGCTCCCGGGATCGGCGGAACAATCGGCGCGGCACCTGGGGAAAGGACGAGGGCGTCGTAGCGCTGCTCGTAATCACGACCCGATTCCAAATCCCGCACCAGGAGCGTGCGTTCTGCCCGATCAATCTCCACCACCTCATTGCGCACGCGCACGTCAAGGCGGAACCGTTCGCGCAGGCTTTCGGGTGTCTGCAGCAGCAGGTCGCCTCGGTCCGCGATTGTTGCGGACAGGTGATACGGCAAACCGCAGTTGGCGAACGACACATAGCCGCTGCGCTCGAGCACGATGATCTCCATCGATTCGCTGAGTCGGCGCAGCCGAGCAGCAGCAGAAGCTCCGCCCGCAACACCGCCGATGATCACTACGGTCTTCGTGTCGTTCACAGGCGAAACTCCCCATTCGTCAGTTGGTCGAGTTCGGTTACGGAATGCCGGGCAGCCAAGCGCTTAGGCCGCCGGAACCTTCGGTTCGCCCGACTTCGCATCTGGTGTCGCGACCGAGCACGTGCTCACTCCGAATACGCGGTACAGCGGGCAGAAACCCACTGCCGCAGTCACCAGCAGAATCGCAGCGACGACAAACAGGACAATCCCGATCACGCTGGTTGGTCCTACCAGGAATGCGATGCCAGCCACAACCACGGCGGCGATGACGCGTAGTAGCCGGTCGAGTGATCCTTCGTTGGTACCCATGGCTTCTCCTCAGAGTCTCCCGCAGCAGCTGATGCCGCTCGCGGATGTGACGTTCGTTGTGTTGCTGCAGCAAGTATACCCCTGGGGGTATATGCTGGCAACACCAGAACGGGCACAACCGAGCGATATGGAGATACGACATGTGCAGTCCGGCCACTTGCCATAAGTGCGGCAAAGCCACTTATGTTGGATGCGGTGCCCATGTTGATCAAGTGCTCGGCGGAGTTCCCGACGAGCAAAGGTGCTCATGCCAGAGAACGAGCGCGACGGCACCCAGTTTCGCGAGCTGGCTTCCACGTTAGGGGAGATGGCCCGCTTGGCTTGAGGACGAAGCCGGTCACGCGCCCGGGTTCGGGTTCCGCGCTATGCAAGCGACATGAACAACTTCTCAAGGTCCTCTTGTGTCGTGACGTTGTCAGTATCGGCTAAGCACTGGCGCAACCCGCTCGCAATGATCTGGAAACCGGCTCGGTCCAATGCCTTTGAGGCAGCCGCAAGCTGGGTGACGATCTCCTTGCAGTCACGCCCGGATTCCAACATGCGAATCACGCCAGCGATCTGACCTTCTGCCCTGCGCAAGCGTCTAACTGACGCAGCTGTCGATTCCTCTTCAAGCTGCATGGCAGCCTCCAATCATCCCGGCCAAGGCCCTCTTGCCAACTCAGAAGACGGTATCCGCAGGGTATTGCTCCTTGCGGTCACGATCTTGAGCGACATTTGTGGTGAGTTCTGGGTTACTTGCGCGAACCCCAACCGAACATCGTCCGCTTGGCTGGCTTACCAGCATCGCACTTGCAGCGTTCACGCGATGGCACTCCGCGCAATGCTTCATTGACGTGTTGGCCGCAGCCCGCGTAGGTGGACTTGCCGCACGTTCTGCAGGTCGCCGGTCGGCACATGTGAGTTCTCCGTATCTGTTGGGCTGAGGTTGGCGTTCATCTCCGGTATTGACTATACCCCCTGGGGTATAGCGATGGAAGCTCCACTCGCACTTTTGTTGCAGCGCGCGGATACTGGAGGCACCAGTTCCGACGTCAGGGGTTCTCATGGATACAACGCGTCATTCCGGCAAGACCGCAATCGTCACCGGCGCCGGGAACGGCATCGGCAGAGCGACAGTGCTGCGCCTGCTGCAGGAGGGCGCGCAGGTCATCGGCTGCGACGTCAACGAAACCGCACTCGACGAGACTCGGGAACTGCTAGCCACTGAAGGCCTGGAGGCGAAACTCCTTGTAGCCAACGTCATGCAGCAGGCCGATGTCGATCGCGTCGTCGGCGAGGCCGGACCGGACCTCGACATCGTTGCGAACGTCGCCGGGATCATGGACCACTTCCTGCCACTCGGGGAGATGGATGACGACACCTGGGAGCGCGTGATGGGGGTCAACGTCACTGGGGTTATGCGCCTATCGCGTGCTGCGATTCCAGTCTTCGAAGCCAGGGGCAAAGGCGTATTCGTCACCGTCGCGTCAAAGGCATCGCTGGGTGGCGGCGCTGCGGGTACTGCGTATGCGACGTCCAAGCACGCAGTCATCGGACTGGTGAAAAGCATCGCCTACCTGTACGGCCCGAAGGGCATTCGGTCGAATGCCGTTCTCCCAGGAGCGGTCGCAACTGCGATCGCGACAACCGCGACACCAGACGTGCCGTGGGCGTTCGACCGTGCCATGCAGGCGATGGCAACTGCAGGGTCAGGTATCGCCGAGGCGGATCAAATCGCCGCCGCGATCTCGTGGCTCGCGTCAGAGGAAGCCTCAAACATCAACGGCGCGCTGTTGACTGACGACGGTGGCTGGGCCTCGGCGTAGGGCGGGAGCTCCCGGCTCTCAGGCCTTGGCGATCGCGTCGTCAAGCCAAGCCACAACGTCGGCGATGACCTCGTCACGCTCGGGCTCGTTGTACACCTCGTGGAAGAGGCCGTCCCAGATCTTCAACGTCTTGTCTTCTGACCCAACCTTGTCTGCGATCATCCGGCTGGCATCCGGCGGAGTAACGACGTCGTCCCCGCCGTGCATGACGAGGATTGGCAGGGTGAGGGAGGGCAGGTCTTTCTCGACCGCGTCCATCGTGTCGATCAGTTCAGACCCCATGCGAGCACGAACCTTGCTGATGGTGACGAGGGGGTCGTTCTCGTACGCCTCAACGACCTTGGGGTCCCGACTGATCTTGTCGAGATGCAGCGAAGCGACACCAACATCTGGCGCGACCTTGGCAAGTACGCGACCGATCGCGATTGTCAGGCCGGAGATGTCAGCTGGCTTGGCTGCGGCAGTTCCGGTGAGAACCAGGCCGACGACGTCGGTCTTCTGAGTCGTGGCGTAGCGAAGGCTGATGAGCCCACCCATGCTGTGACCAATTAGGAACACCGGCAGCGGCGCGGGGTAGCGCTCACGCAATTCCTGTTCGTAAGAAGCGAGATCCTCAACCATGTCGTCGAACTTGTCGACCTGCACGCGCTTGCCCTCGGACTTGCCGTGGCCACGATGGTCAATAGTGCAGACGGCGAAGCCGGCGGAAACAAGGTCGTGGGCCAGCGCCTCGTAGCGCCCGCTGTGCTCCGCGTATCCGTGCACCACCAGTAGGACCGCGCGAGGTTCGCCGGAATTCGGAGCCCACTCCTGGTAGAAGATCTTGGTGTCGTGCTTCCCATTGAACTGCCCAGAGGTGTGTGCGATATCAGCGTTGTCGCGTTGTTCGGTCATGAACCCGCAGCCTACTCCGGTGATCGACTCCGCACACGCGAATGCGCGAGGTGCGCATTTCCGCGTCTGGTGGCGGAATTGGGAGGTGCGCTGGGCTCCCGGATAGCGGCCTAGCACTCTCCTCATCGGAGTCTCGGCATCCAAAGTCGATGGCCTAAAACCGGGGGCTCCCATTGGGCTAATGCGGATTCGCGTGGTGTGTCCGATTGACGAGCAAACAGATAATGTCAAGGGGTCATGAACTGGTTCGCAGATCAATCCGCATTGATCAACTTCGTCATCTGGTTTGGGCTCATGGTTTCTACGAGCCTGGTGGTGCGGTTCGCAGTCCGTCGCTGGACATCGCCCGAAACGCTCGACGAGCACGCAGACGTCGCCGGCAAGATGGTGAGCGCCTGCGGCGCCGCTTTCGCGTTTCTCGTCGGGTTCGGCATCGCAACGACGTGGGGAGCAATAGACGCGGGCCAATCAGCCGTCGAGCAAGAGGCCGCAGCCGTGCAGTTGACGGTTTCGGCAACTCGAACGGGCGTCGATCGTCCCGCGGCTGACGAAATCAAGGAACTTCTGGCCGACTATCTGACAATCGTCGTGAACGAAGATCCTGCGGCGCTTGATGACGGCGAGCATTTCACGCTCCCGTCCGATCCGGCCCTCAACACGTTAATCGACCGAGCGCACGAGATCGCCTACAACGACCCCGGGGCAATCAAGGGTGGGCCAAGCCTGGTGGCCGCCGTCGAGAGCATCGACAAGGCCCAAGGGACCATTACTGGGATTGCGGATCGCAGCATGCCGCCGTTGATCGCACTACTTCTGGTGATTGCTGCGATGCTTCTCGCTGGAATTCTGGGGGTTTCTGGCGCGTCGCGGAACGCGCCGATGCTACTGGTCGCATGGGCGCTGGTCCCAGCCGTCGCTTTGACGGTCGTCTTCTCGTTGGACCATGCCTTCGCAGGCGCAGTTGCAGTTGACCTCCACCCGCTTCAAGCGGCACTCCAAGACCTCACCGCCCACCCTTGACCTGTAGTGTGCGGCGGCCGACAAGACCCGGTTGCCACTAGGTGGTCTCAACTCAACCCGGCATGGGCGGCATAAAGACGCGCAGGCGTGGAGTCGTCTATCTTGCGCTCCGGCGCGACACGTCGATCAATGGTGTGGATGGTTGTAGCCGGTCCGTGTTCGATCCACTAGACTCGAACACATGTTCGAACCGTCGGCCGCCACCCCCGCCCATGGTGGCGACTCCATGGACTCGAGTGAGCTGCCCGCAGACAATCGCGCGGCGAGGACGCAGTTGAACCACGCTGACCATGAGGCGCCATTTGTGCGCGACGGTGTCCTCACTGAAACCGGGCGTGAGATGTTGCCCTATTTCCAGCCGTGCGTCGGGTTAGTTGACACGCTCAGCCACCTGGATCCCTCGGCTCACGACGAGGACGAGCTCTACGAAGCGCTCTGCGGATGGGCCCGCGTTGAGGCTTGGGTTGCGGCGCACAGAGCGCGGGTCGTGGCTGCGCTCTCACCTCATCAGGTGATTCGTACGCCAGACAGTCTGCGGTTGGCAGACCCCCGTCGCGAGGTGGTCGCCACTGCGCTAAACCAAACGCCCCGCGCGGCCGAGGCGGAGATCGCCCTCGCTCGAGCATTGACTGAGTCGAACCACCAGACGCTTGAGGCCCTCCAGGCCGGGGAGATCAGCCCACGGTCGGCGAGGGTCGTGGTGGAGGAGACCGCGGAACTCGATGATTCGTTGGTAGCGGAGGTTGAGAGCCGAGTTCTCGGGCGAGCACAACACCAGACCCCATCGGAAGTGCGGCGCGCGGCTCGTCGCGCGGTCCATTCCGTTGCCCCACAACAGGAACTTGAACGAGCCCAGTCGGCGATCGAGGACCGTTGCGTTTCCCTCGTACCAAGCGACCATGGGATGGCCCTGCTTGAAGCCTTGCTTCCCGCCCACGAAGCTCAAATGCTCTACAACTCCCTTACTGAGGCCGCCTTTGCGGCGAAGAACGCGGATCGGGAGGTTGCGCGCGCCGCGGGTAGGGATGCATCGGAGCTCGAGCCCGTGAGTGCATACCGGGCGGACGCTCTGGTGGCGGTCGTGGGTGCGGCTGCATCCGGGTTGCTTGGCGTCGGGGCGGACATCGAGAAGATCCAGGCGCACGTCGTGCTTGATCTGGCTACTGCGCTCGGCCTCGCCGACAATCCGGCCGAACTTCGTGGGTACGGGCCGATCCCAGGACCGATGGCGCGGCAGTTGGCGGCCGACGCTCCCTGGACCCGCTGGCTGACGTCAACAGAAGAGGGCCATCTCATCGACATTGGCTCACGCAAGTACCGGCCGAACGCCAAGCTGCGAGAACTGATCGTTGCTCGCGACAAGCGGTGTCGGTTCCCGGGGTGCACTCAACTAGCGCAGCGGTGCGACATCGACCATGCCGAAGCGTGGGACGACGGTGGCTCAACTTCAGCTGCAAACCTCGGCGCGCTCTGTCGCCGCCACCATCGACTGAAGACACACACCCAGTGGACGATCACTCGCAGTAGTTCCGATGGGAGTTGCGAATGGCGTAGCCCCACGGGCCACACCTTCAGATTCGTACCCGAACCATTGCTACCTGATCGAATCGAACCCGGAGTACTGCTGCCCGGCGCAAACGACTCACCTCCACCCTTAGCGGAACCACCACCCCTTGAGCTCTTGGCGGAGCCGCCGTCATCTGAGTAGAGGCCCTTTGGAACGGCAGCGTCCCTCAACTGTGCCTTCTCGGGCTCTCATCACGCTGTACTGGGTAAAGGCAACACCAACCTGGGATGATCGGCGCAATCTTCGAACGCCGCCGAATCTAGTGGCCAAAACGGATGTGAGCGACAACTGACATGGCGGACGAGGTTTCGCGCGATCTGGAGCCTGACGTGGCACGTACTCCCGAGCCTGAACGTGGACCTGAACCTGAGTTGTTCGATGCGCCGGAAGCACTCCTCGAAGCGGAATCTGCCGGCTACAGCCGAGGGCTGAGCAACCGTCACATCCACATGATCGCGGTCGGCGGCGCGATCGGAACCGGCCTATTCCTCGGGGTGGGCGGACGGCTTAACGCGGCTGGGCCGTCACTGTTCATTCTGTTCGCTGTTTGTGGCGTAGCCGTCTTCCTCGTCCTTCGCGCACTCGCAGAAATGGTGATCCACCGCCCCACGTCGGGATCATTCGTCTCATACGCTCGAGAGTTCATTGGCGAAAAGGGTGCCTTTGTTTCCGGCTGGATGTATGTGCTGCTGTGGGCAACGATTGGGATCGCCGACATCACGGCAGTCGCTGTCTACGCCGACTATTGGAGCATCTTCACCGACATTCCGCAGGGTGCGATCGCAGCGGTCGCACTCATGTTCGTTCTATCTATCAACCTATTGTCAGCGAAACTCTTCGGCGAACTCGAGTTCTGGGGATCGATCTTGAAGGTTGGCGGACTCGTTGTGTTCATGGCTATCGGGATCTTCTTTCTGATGAGCCGAAAGGATGTGGCTGGAACGCCAACTGGCTTAGGGATGGTCGCCGACAACGGTGGACTGTTCCCGCACGGAGTATTTGCCGCCGCCCTGGTGATTCCCGGCGTGCTCTTCGCGTACTCGGCTCTTGAGCTCGTCAGCATCGCCGCGGGTGAAACAAAGGATCCTCGCCGAATCGTTCCGAAGACGACCAACGCGGTGATCTACCGCGTCGCGTTGCTCTATTGCGGGTCGGTGTTGTTGCTCGCGCTGTTGATGCCCTGGAGTTCGTATTCCGCTGGTGAGAGCCCCTTCGTGACATTCCTCGACGCGATTGGTGTTACGTCTGCCGCCAGCATCATGAACCTCATCGTGCTGACGGCCGCACTGTCCAGCGTCAATTCCGGCCTCTACGCCACAGGTCGCATCCTGCGCACGATGTCGGTTGGCGGTCACGCTCCTGAATTTGCTCAGCGCATGAGCAAGCGCAAGGTTCCCATCGGCGGGATCATGCTCGTTGCTGGTGCATACCTGTTCGGGATTCTCCTCAACTTCGTGGTTCCGGAAAGCGCGTTTGAATACATGGTCAATCTGGCGGCGTTGGGAATCCTCTGCACCTGGGGCACGATTCTCTTCGCACACACCCTCTACTTGCGCAAGATCAATCGAGGTGGAGGCGCGCGCGGGAGCTTCCGCATGCCATTGGCTCCCTACTCAAACTGGGCGGTGCTGGTATTCCTTGCGCTGGTCTTCGTCCTCATGTGGTGGGACGTTCCGACCGGACGATTCACTGTCATCGCGTCAATTCCGATCGGGCTTGCCCTCGCCGCCGGATGGTTGTTCGTGCGCAAGCGGGTTGCCGCGATCACCGCGAGCTACGCGCAGAAGGACGCGGAACGTCCTGACATCTAGCCGCTACAACACGGCTCGGGTATACGTGTCTTGGCGGCGATCTCGAACAGTGGAGGATTCATGATGCGGAAATCAGTCATCGCCATTGCAGTGTTGCCCGGTGCGGTGTTGGCGGGGTGCTCCTCGACCAGTTCGACGGGCACACCCGCTGTGGTGCAGGCATCGACTGACATTGGGGCGGCGGTCAAACAGAAGTGCCCCAACGTCCAACTGCAGCAGCAGTAACCGCGCAGAACTAGTAGGGCGCGCCCACGGCCTTCGCCCAAGCTGAATTCACGTGGAACTGACCGTTGGTCACGGCCGTGACCACGACCGTCGCAGGTTCGCGATTGCCGGTCTTCGGCTCGATCGTCACCGAACCCGTCCAGCCCTTCCAGCCTGCGACTTTGCTCAGCACGGTGGTCAGTTCTTGCGCGCCCCAACCTCCCACTTGATTCACGCCAGCAACCAGAAAGTTCAGCGAGTCGTAGGTGTAGGGGCTCCACGTGCCAGGTGGTTGATTGAACTTCTGTTGAAAGTCCGCAACGTAGGCAGCTGAACCTTCGAAGTCGCTTGGAGCGGGTACTCCGACCACATTGCACTTCTGGGCGACGCCTTCGCCGGCATCTTGGATGTAGCCCGTGTCGTACGACGCGTAGTCGAGCAGACAGCGATAGTCGCTCTTGCCGCTGGTCTTCGGCGTGATCTCCTGCGCGATCTTGGCACCTTCCGGGTAGTAGACGGCTGAATAGAGCATGCTCGGGTTCTTCGCCGTCACCTGCTGCAGCACGCTCGAATAGCTCGCCTGACCAGGAGTGATCGCCTGGTAGCTCGTGACCTTGACGTTGGCCGCTTCGAGTTGTTTCTTGACTGCCGCAGACGTCGACTTGGTGTAGTTCTGGGTCGAGTCGTAGATGATGCCGACCGACTTCGCCTTGTAGAAGCTCTTGAGCGCCTTCGTGGTTACCGGTGCGATTTGGTTAGTCATCGGCTGCAGGGTGAAACCCATACCGTCCGTTGAGTTGTCCGACGTGAGGCGAACTGGAACGAGTCCCGCCTTGGTGTACAGCGGCAGCGTCTGCGCACCCACCGAGGAGTTATAGGGCCCGATGACACCGTTGAGGCCGTTAGCGATTGCGGCATTTGCAGCTGTGACTCCAGTGCTCGCATTCGCAGCATCATCGATCTGAACGATTTCTATCTGCTTGCCAAGCACTCCGCCCTTGGCATTGATCTGGTCCGCAGCGAGCTGCGCACCCTGCAGCATTCCCTGGCCCAGGGTGCTCTGATCTCCACTCAGCGGGGCTTCCACACCCACCTTCCAGGTGCTGGCATTTCCACCGCCCGACGAGCCATTTGATCCACAAGCCGCAACCGACACCACTAGGACCGCACCCAGCGAAACCACACCAATAGCCCTGGCCGCGCTGGTACCTGCTGCCCTGCGTGCGATCCGTGAACCGCGACTACTGCCCCGCTTCGTGTGTTCGATTGGCTGCTTCACGCTATTCATCTCATTCGGTTGTGGCGGACGAGCCGACTAAGAACGGGAACCTCTCGATTCCCGCAAACCAGTCTGCCGGGTTCCGAGCCTCGACGCTTCGAAGGTCGCTGAAACGGGTGATCTTGTCGCGGGCGCGAGTGATCCTGCGTTGAGCACCTGCCCCAGGTCGCTCCTAGGCCTCGTACATCGCGTCGATCTGCGTGCAGAAGTCCTGCTCGATCCGCTTGCGGCGCAGCTTCAACGTCGGCGTCATCTGGCCGAGCTCCTGGGTGAAGCCCTGATCCAGCAACGTGAATCGCTTGACCTGCTCGTACCCGGCCAGAGGCTCGGACAGTCGCTGTATCCGCTCTTCATACATGTCGTGGATCTCGGGTTTGGCCATCAGATCGTGGTGATCCAGGTAGGAGATGTCGTGCTCTTTCGCGTAGCGCTCCACCAGCTCGAAGGCCGGTTCGATCAACGCTGTCAGGTACTTCCGGCGATCACCAAGCACCACGATCTGTTCGATGAACGGGTCCACTCCAAGCACCCCCTCAACATGCTGCGGGGCAATGTTCTTTCCCTGCGACGTGACAATCAAGTCCTTGATGCGATCGGTGACAGAGAGGAAGCCGTCATTGTCGATAGAACCAACGTCACCGGTCTTGAACCAGCCGTCGTCGAACGCGGCTTCGGTCGCCGTCGGCTGCCCGTAGTAGCCGATCATGACCGCGCTACCGCGGGCTTGAATCTCGCCATGTTCGGCAATCCGCAACTGCGTGCCAGGCACGGCTTTACCGACCGTACCGAACTTGAACGCCTTCGGATGGTTGCAGGTAAGCATCGCCGTGGTCTCAGTGAGGCCGTACCCCTGACAGATGAACAGTCCAGCCGCGAAGAAGAACTCTTCGATCTCCGGCGACAGCGGCGCACCGCCTGCGGAAAAGACCTTCTTCTCGCCGCCTACCGCGTCGCGAATCGTTGACAACACAAGGCGGTCCGCCAGCGCGTGTTCGGCACGCAGCACGGGGCTAATGGATTTGCCTGCATAGAGCCGGTGTTGATACTTGCCACCAACCTTGATTGCCCAGTGGAAGATCCGGGCTTTCATCGGTGAACCCTGCTCAACGGTGTCCACAATCTTCGCGTAGATCTTTTCGTATAGCCGCGGCACGCTGACCATGGCGTTCGGGTGAACCTCGACCATTGCCTCGGCGACGCGCTTAGGGTCGTAGACGTAGGAGTTTTCGGCACCGGAGGCGAGGACGTAGAAGGACCATCCCCGCTCATACGCGTGACTAAGTGGCAGGAAGCACAGACTCCGATCGCCTGGACCAATGGGGAACAACTCCTCAAGCGCCTCAATCTGATTCGCAATGTTGGCTTGGGTGAGGACTGCTCCTTTTGGTTCGCCAGTTGTGCCGGACGTGTAGATCAGCGTCGCGGTGTCAGTTGGTTCGGTCGCGGACAGCCGCTGCTGCACCTGCTCCTCTAGGCCCGCGTCATTGTCGCGAGCAAGGAAATCACTGAGGTGTTCGAACCCTGGTTCCGCCGTTGTCGCTTCGTCGTCGAACACGACGACGTGACTCAACTTCGGCAGTTGGGAACGAACTTCAGTGATCTTGTCGCATTGGTCCTGCTCACCGACGAAGAGCAGGACCAAATCCGCATGCTGGGCCACGTAGGCCGCCTGGTCAGCGGTATTCGTCGCGTAGATCGGAACAGTGACGGCCCCAACGCGGAGCGCCGCATAGTCGGCGATGCTCCACTCCGGACGATTCTCGGAAAAGATTCCGACTTTGTCTCCCGCCTGCACACCGGCAGCGACCAAGGCCCGAGACAGGCGCGCCACCCGGTCGTGGAGCTCGGCATATGAAATCGAGATCCACGAGTCGCCCGCCTTGTAACGCATCGCAGGGTTCGTCGGATACGTGCGAGCGTTCTCATCGACTACTGCCGCCAGATTCGGCATTTGGCCCACCTCACAAGGCGGCGCCGACCTCACAAGCACATCTCATGAGCCACGACCCACCTTGGGCAATCTTCCCATGGTGGTATCCCAACCGATAGAGACTAGAAGCACGGGATGGATCACATGACCTAGTCGCCGAATGATTGCTACCTGCGCGGGCTAGCGAACCTCGCATTGGAATCCCGAAAGTTGCTAGCCTCCCGAAGGCGTGAGTTCGATGTCCAGCCCTGGGAGCACCTGCATGTCTACTGATACGGCAGCACCGGAGGTCGAGCCGACTCCCACGCGCAAACCGCGGAAATGGATCAAGCGCACCCTTATCGCAATCGCGGCTGTCATCGTGTTCCTCTTCGCACTGATCGTCATCGCGCTCATGTACTTCCACATTCCAAGCAACAGCGCCGGGCTGGCCGCGCAGACCGTCTGCTCCGGGACCTTCGTGTCGGGGCGGAACGCGGACGACGTCTTTACGCAGGACGTCCTGCCCCAGAGCCCAGCGCTAAGCATCGTGAAGACGTCAGCTGATCAGTCAACTCGCTCCGTCACGGCCAAGTTCCTCTGGGTTGTCGAACGACGTGCTTCGCTGCTCCCCAATCGAGGATGCGTCCTTGATGTCGAGCCCGATTCGGCGGCGCAATCCTTCACGGCGAAGCCGGAGAACCCCGCGCCCTGGCCAGCAGGCGATGCGGCCCTACCACCGTCTCAATGGGGTCCGGGCGTGAACGCGGCCGGACTGCAGAAGGTGGTTGACGATGCCTTCGTCGGCTCCGGTGATCCAACGGCGGCAAACACCCGCGGTCTGGCCGTGATTCACGACGGCAAACTGCTGATTCAGAAGCAGGGGAACGGCTTCCCCAAGGGAATGCCATTGCTCGGATGGTCGATGACCAAGACCGTCAACATGATGATCCTCTACAAGAAGGCTCAGGAAACGAACTTCGACCTGAACCAACTCGTCATCAATGCGTTTCCGCCGAATCGGGAACCGTCATGGGTGGCGGACTGGCGTAAGGATTCGCGCAAGAGCCTGATCAAAGTGTCCGACCTAATGTTCATGCGGTCGGGACTCGACATGGAAGACGACTACGGGCCGCAGGGCAAGGTCGTCCAAATGCTGTACGGCGAACCAAGCATGGCTGGGTTCGCCGCATCCCAGCAGATGCTCGACGAACCCGGAAAGCTCTGGGCTTACAGCACCGGCAGTTCCGACATCTTGAGCCAGATCGCCCAGGGCATGTTCCCGAACGACCAGGCCTACTGGCAGTACTGGCAGAACTCGGTCTTTGGTCCGATCGGAATCAACGGCGGCGTATTTGCCACCGATACCTCGGGCACCTGGGTGGGCGGTTCCTACATCTGGGCAAGCACAGGGGACTGGGCCAAGATCGGGCAGCTCATGCTTAACGACGGTGCGTGGGGACCACAACAGGTTGTCCCCAAGGGCTGGTGGAAGTTGGCCGGAGTGCCGGCCATGCCCGATGGCGAGGGCCATGGCTACGGCGCTCAGACCTGGATCCCGGGTCAACCCGTCGGCGGGGAATGCAACTCCGATTCCGGGGTTCCAAAGGACACCCTGTCGATGGACGGACACTACGGCCAGATCGTTGCCATGGTGCCGTCCAAGAAGGCGGTCATCGTTCGGCTGGGCTGGACGATCGACAAGACGAAGTTCGACGGCTGCCAACTCATCAGCGACGTGTTGGCAAACCTGCCCGAAGCGAAGTGAACGGCATCAAATGCGTCGCGGCGCGCCAAAGACCGTGCGAACGCCACCGGACCACCGGACCGGAACGTCCGGCGGACCCTGCAGCGGTATCCCCGCAGCGCCAACCAAATCGTCTTCCAGGTCAACCAAATGGGCTTCATGCAGAATCCACGGTTCATGCCAGTTGGGATGCCAGACCGTTCGACCTGCCAGCGTGGCATGGAGCCCCCACCGGGCAGTGAGGAATACGTCGAGGTCGGATTGTCGCGCGAGGACCGGACCCACGTCGACTGTCGCGCTGATGTGCGGACCGGACTCAGGCCAGCGTCGACGACTGACGTACTTGAAACGCGTACCGCGACGACCAATCCGCATGCGCGCCCACGTGTAGGGGATCCGGTAGCCGAACCGAGCAGCGAGCGTAGTGAGGAGCCGCGCGGACTCAAGACTTCGGAAGACAACGCCGTGGCGTCCGTCGTCGTCGACGGAGTACAAGCGGACGTTTGTCTCCGGAAAATCACCCAGCCAGGGCGTCGAGCTACCCGCTCCCAGCCCTGCCTTTCGCATGTGGAAGGGCACTAGCCCGACGAACGTCCGGCCGTCCAGAACGTCAGGCCGCGAACCTCGTGGGAAGAATGGCGCAACGAGTTCCGGTTCGATCGACCAATGGATGAAGGTGAGGTCGCGCCACTGCTGGCCGAACACTGCTGGACCGCGCAACGGCGGTGCGGTGATCTGAAAGTCATCGGGTAACACAGTTAGGCAGCTTGCTCGGCGGTGGAAACCTGGCAGGCGGGAGTTGACCCGGGCAACCGGTATCGGTTACGCGCTACCCACCGATAAGCGAGATCGACGACAACGCGGACGCCTGGGCTCCTCATCGTCCGGCCGACGAGAGGCCACGGATTCGGGGCCGAAATCATGGCCGCGGCAACCGCTTGGCCGCCAGATCGATGGGTTCCGTCTGCACCGACCCACTGCACAGCCTCGGCACACTCCTCGGCAGTCAGACCTAGCTGACCAAGGTCGGCGAATTGGTACGCGACGATCACGGCGCGGGGACGAACCCACCGCTTCGCCAGATTGACAGTTGTCGTGCAGAACCCACAGTCCCCATCGAAGATCAGCGTGTTCACTTGGGCACGTGCGGTTCCATCATCCATCTCAGTCTCCGGAAGTCACCCGACATGGCTCTGCATTTCAGGTCCACCTGAAACTCACCCTACGGTCGGTTCGGACACAGCGCAACGGCACCGGGTTCGGACTGTCCCCTGCTTGTGCGCGAGACTGCCGCGGTCTACGCGGCCAGGTTGGGTAGGCGCGAACTGCGGACTATGGTCGTCGACGACGACGCCCGACGACCCCAGGAGTGGACAGTGGAATTGCGCGAGCGAATCGCACAGCTCATGCCTCAGGCGCGCAGGGACCTTGCGGAGTTGGTCGCATTCAAGTCGGTAGCTGATCCCCGACAGCAACCGAAGGAAGAATGCGAGAACGCGGCTCGGTGGGTTGCCGAACGATTCACGGAACTCGGGTTCGCCAATGCTCAGCTGGCACCCATGCCCGACGGCAGCAACGCCGTGATCGGCTCGCGCCCGTGCGGAAATCCAGCTGCTCCAACGGTGTTGTTGTACGCCCACTTCGACGTCCAGCCAGCTCCTGATGATGGATCTTGGCGGACGCCACCGTTCGAACTCACCGAGGTGGATGGACGCTGGTATGGCCGGGGTGCGGCTGACTGCAAGGGCAACATCCTGATGCACCTGACGGCACTGCGAGCGCTCGGCGACGACGTTCCGGTCAACCTGAAGCTCGTCATCGAAGGTTCCGAGGAACAGGATGGCGCTGGAATCGAGACGTTCGTGCCCAACAACGCCGAACTACTGAGGGCAGACGCGATCCTGGTTTGTGATTCCGGGAACGCGGCCGTCGGAAGTCCGGCGCTTACTGTGACGCTGCGCGGAATCGTGAACGTCGTCGTCACCGTGGAGGCACTTGCCGCCGAACTGCATTCCGGAAGCTTCGGAGGCGCTGCTCCCGACGCCCTTGCCGCCCTCATCGCGATGTTGGCGACCCTGCGCGACAGCGACGGCAATACGACGATCGTCGGACTCGACAACACCCAGAAGTGGGAAGGTGCGCCCTATGCCGTCGAACAGTTCCGTTCCGATGCAGGCGTACTCGACGGTGTCGGCTTGCTGGGGGACGGCGACGTAGCCGACATGCTCTGGGCCCGACCGGCAGTGACGATCCTTGGCATCGACTGCCAACCTGTTGTCGGTTCACCGTCGGCCATCACGCCAAAAGCTGCGGCGCGGGTGAGCCTTCGAGTCCCGCCGGGGATGGATGTTGCCGATGCCCTGCAAGCGCTCACCGATCATCTGAACGCGAATGCGCCGTGGGGTGTGCACGTCACGGTCGAATCTGACGGCGCTGGTCGGCCCTTCGAAGCAGTCGCGGATGGCCCTGCCTACACCGCGATTGCCGACGCGATGCTAGATGCCTACGGCGTCCCCATGACGACCTTGGGTGAGGGCGGATCGATCCCGCTCTGCAATGTCTTCGCCGAGACCTTTCCAGCCGCAGAGATCATCCTCATGGGCGTCGAGGAACCGGCAGCGGCCATTCACGCTCCGAACGAAAGCGTGGATCCTAGCGAACTCGAAAGCATGGCCTTGGCTGAAGCGCTATTCCTACGGGACTACCCGACCAAGCTCGGTCGGCACCGCGCTCGGTGAGCGCTTGGGCGGTGTCTTCGGACAAAATGCTGCGACCGTTGGTCCCAGCCCGGCCGGGGGTGCCGCGCACACTTCGGTGGTGACATCAGCCCACTGGCCGTCGGTAACCCGGTAGATGTACCCGGATTGCTTGCCGTTCAGGACCGCGTAGGCACCCACATATTCCCGCGCGCAGCGGTAGTGGTTTAGGACTGCACCCTTAGGCAGCGCGGATTTCACCGCGGACAGCGTGCAAACCGCTCCAACCGCGGCAATCGAGGAGCTCGGGTTGGCACTCGCACTTACGTCCGGCGGAGTTGCGCTCGGCGTTGGAACCGGCGTGTAAGAAGGGACCTCATGCCTGGACTTGGCCGTCGAACAGCCAGCCACGGCCACGATGGCCAGGGTGGCGGCCGTCGCAAACGCCAGGCGCTTGCTCTGTTTCGCTCGCATGCCCTCGGATTGCCTTCCACTCAACTTTCGTGCAGCACAGAAACGATCAGATGTTCCGAGCTGCAGCCATTCGCCGTATTGAGAGTACGTCGCCGCCACGTGGTTCAGCCGAACCCACACGCGGGATTTCCAAACCTTCGCCAACTGCCTGCCTAACAGGCACCGCATTGCAATTGGGGCCGTGTTGCGCACGGCTGAACTTGGCGAATGCGGTGTAACAATCTTGTGAGGCGAATCTCGCGATATGGGGTCCACCCCGGTCGGGCGCGTCACACCGCACGTAGCTTAGAGACGGTAGGGGGGTTCAATGGAACTGCTAGAAATCGTCACCGATGGCGGCGTTCGCACGGTGAGTTTGACCAGTGGGCACGTCACGATCGGACGCGGCGAGAACAATGATGTTGTGCTCGTGGGTGACGGACGCGCGTCAAGGGAACACGCACTCCTGACCCGGGTCGGCGAGGTGTGGAATGTGACCGACCGTGGGTCAACCAACGGAACCTACGTAAACAGTGTCCGGCTGACGAAACCCGCCGAGCTGCACCCCGGTGATCGCATCAACATCGGAACCAGCGCCATCGTGCTCACCACCGACCGTTCCGAAACCGCTCAGCACCGGCTCGATTCCGTTGACGCGGCGTTCAACGCGGGCGACTTCCGACTGAGCGTCGCCGACCGAAGGCTGCTGAGTTTGTTGGCAAATGGCGCAACCGACCGAGAGATCGCGGCAGTGCTGCACAAGACGCCTGCCGAGGCCGCGGCGGCAGTCGAAGACCTTGCGGCCCGCACCCACGCGCCGCGCCGTATTGATTTGGCTCGACTCGCAACCAGCCTCGGCGCCAGTTGACTTCGGCGCTTCAAACTAAGCGGTCAATAGTTCGTCGATCAGTGCAGTGACGCGTTGTTTGATGTCGTCCCGGATGGCGCGGACCGCGTCAATGCCCTGTCCGGCGGGATCGTCGAGCTGCCAGTCTTCGTAGCGCTTCCCGGGAAAGATCGGGCAGGCATCACCGCAGCCCATGGTGATCACGACATCGGATTCTTTAACGGCGTCGGTGGTGAGAAGTTTTGGCTCTTCAGCCGTGATGTCTATGCCTTCTTCCTTCATGGCTTCGACAGCGACGGGGTTGATTCGATCGGTGGGTTGTGACCCGGCGGACAGGACGTTGATCCGTCCGGCTCCGAGGTGCATTAGATACCCGGCGGCCATTTGTGAGCGCCCCGCGTTCTGAACGCAGACAAAGAGGACGGTCGGTTTGTCGGTCATGAGGTGCGTCGACCCCCAACATTGACGGTTGTCGACAGACACAATCTCGCAGGTACATTCACGTCCGCCAATATACGAGGCGACCGTACTGGAACGGGATGGCTAGTCAGTGTCCCGGTTCGTTCGCGGCATCAGCCTTGGTGACCGCAACAAATCCATCAGGGTGTTGTGCTGGTGCGTAGATGGTGAGCACGCCTGCCGGGATTGATCCGGCGTTGGAGACGTTGTGGCGGACTCCTTGCGGAACCATGACGACGGTTCCCGTCGGCACCACCTGCGTGTGTTCGCCGATCGTCACCTCGACGGGCCAACCGGACATGATGACGAAGATCTGATCACCGTCATCGTGTACTTCCGCGCCGATGTCCTCACCAGGCTGCAAGGTCATGGCAACGACCTGGCTGTGAGCGCCGGTACTCAATACTCGACGGAAGGCGGGTTCCATCTCCAGCAGCGTTTCTTCGGTAGTGATGTATTCGCGCATGACGCCTCCTTGATCGAGCGGACATTGCCACGACCTGGCCAACCGGTGAGGTTTGCTCCGGTCGGCCCACGGTCGTTCAGGTCAAACTGCTTTCCGCCTTTCATCCTAGTCAGGTCAACCGGGCCCGACGACGGCCAGCAGAACCTTGCGGCGCCGGGTCGATTCAGTCCCCCGATTCAGCGGAACCTCCGCCTTGGCGACGGCTCCCCGCGTCCTTGCGCCAGTAGTAGTAGGCCCTTCCCGTCAGCACCAACGTGCCAACCGCACAAGCCGCAACCGTCACCCACAGCAGCGGCGAACTCGGATCACGCAAGGCCGCGATCAACGTCGCGACGAACATCCCGAGTGGTAGGAACGGACCGGTCGCGACCCAGCGCGGGGAATGTCCCATGTCATCTGCCAACGCTCAGTTAGCCAGACGGGAAGAGCGACTGCCACAGCCGCGCCTGGGCGTCGGGCAGCTCCGCCTGCTGAGCCCACCGCGTGATGGCTCGATGGGTGTGGGCCGTGGTTGCTGGGGTTGCTGAGGTTGTCGAACCTGCCACATGCCCCTGAGCCATGTAGTCCACCGGCATCGCAGTGATCGTTCGCGTCGGGATAAGCCGATTCGGAACATTGAACAGCTGGGCGGC
>WBZO01002860.1_pt1 | contig 21431 bp, 17 predicted proteins | sample 5204261 | NCBI WGS metagenome assembly WBZO01 (sample SAMN12412400, study PRJNA552823) | activated sludge metagenome | isolation source: activated sludge from anammox sidestream of wastewater treatment plant... | place: USA: North Carolina | collected 2017-09 | reverse complement strand
GCCTTAGGCGACGGTAGACAACCGCGACGATAGCAGCGAGTGCGACGAGAAGCGAGACCAATGTGGCGATAGCCAGCCCTGTCTCCAGTCCAAAGAAGGGCACGGCGCGGCTATCGAGCCGCACCAGTTCCAGCAGGCTGCGACCGACGGCGTAGGCGACGAGATACAGAGCCGTCAATTCGCCGGGCAGCAGCCGGTCGGCGTGCTTGCGTGCCAACCGATAGAGAACGAAGAAAGTCATCAAACTCCACAGCGACTCGTACAGAAAGGCCGGGTGGAACCGCTCAAAGTCAGCGTAATTGGGCAAACGGTAAATCGGGTCGATATGGACCGCCCAGGGCAAATCGGTAGGCGCGCCATACAGCTCCTGATTGAAGAAGTTGCCCCAGCGACCGACCGCCTGCCCCAGCGTCAGCCCGACGGCCGCCAAATCGGCCCAGCCCAGCGTGGTGACGCGGTTGCGGCGGGTATAGATGATCAGGCCCAGCAAGCCGCCAGCGATGCCGCCATAGATGCCCAGGCCACCGCCGCGAAAGTTGAGCAGCTGAAACGGATCGCGAAAATAATCGAGCGGCGAGAAGATGCCGATGGCGGCCATGCTCGGCGACGGCGTTAGTACGTGGTAGAGGCGCGCGCCGATCAGCCCCAGGATAAGCGCCCAAAGCAGCGCGTTCCAGGTGTGGTCGGGGTTCCATTGTCGCCACGGAGCGTCATCAAGCCAGCCGGGTTCGACGCCAGGGACGACGGGCAACGCGTCCAGGAGGGCGACGCGCTGCTCTTTATCCAGCGGCAGGCGGCGCGGATCGAGACCCACCTCATAGAGGACTGAGCCAAGCGTTTCGATCTGATAGCCGGCCAATCGGGCGACAACCGCCTCCGGCAGACCCGATTCCGTCAGAGGCCGCTCTCGAACATCCGCAGGGACGGCAGCCTCGAACAGGCTCCGCGCCCGCTCTTCAGCCAGCCGCGAGACGACCCATCCCCCCAGCACAACGCCGGAAATGATCCAGATGCCGTACCAGTAAATGGGAAAGCCCAGGATGGTGATGGCGGCGCGAGGCGGCGTGACGCCGGTGGCCAGGTGGTAGGCGTAGAGGCCGGCGGCCACGACGATGAAGGCCGCTATCGCATACCAGTAAGGTTCAAGACGTCGAGCCATGAAGCATCATGCCGCGCAGGTTACTCGTGCGGCTCGCGCGACTGCTTCCAGACGCTCCACATGCGCTGGAAAAAGGTGAAGTAGGTGAAAGCGGCCAGAATCACCAAGGCGATATGGGGCCATCCCAACGCCAGAAAAACGACCATAACGACGTAGCGTTCAACGCGGCTCAACAAGCCCGTTTTGGCTTCGAAGCCCAACGCCTCGGCACGGGAACGCGCGTAGCTGACCATCAGCGAGCCGGTCACGGCCAGGTAGGCGACAGCCAGCATCAGCGGATCGACCTGATTGTAGTAGTAGGTGATGAATCCGCCGAAGAGAATGATCTCGGCCAGGCGGTCAAGGCTGGAGTCCAGGAACGCGCCGAAGCCGCCCTGTTTACGGCCCAGTTTGCGCGCCAGCGCGCCGTCGAGGGCATCGAGAGGCGACAGCACGGCGATGGCCACCGCCGCCCAGCGAAACTCGCCGATGGCGATGAGGTAGGCAAATAGAATATGGGTCAGGAATCCCAGGACCGTCAGGAAGTCCGGCCCCAGCTTGTAGCGGGCCAGGAGATTGACGATAGGATCGATGATAAATCTGGTATGAACACGCAACCGGTCGGTCAGGGTCATGCGTGGAGCGACGGGCTTGTCTTGCGCCATAGGCGGTGTCTCCATATATGAGAGTGCCGGCACTCCCATCCCATCAATGAAACAGGCCAGGGCAAAGCAAATCCCTGGCCTGTCATGATCATCAAGATGAATGGCGGCCGTTTCGGCGCGGCCGCCGTCTTCTCCCCTCTCAACGAGAGTTGGACCGATGTGCCAACAGGTTAACGACGCAGCGATTCCTGAAGGGCATCGATGCGGTTGGCGACGCTGTCATCGACAACGTGGTCGCCCACGCGAACGATCAGCCCACCCAGAATGGCCGGGTCTACCTTGAACTGGACATTCTTGATGCCAAGCATCTTGGCGGCAGATTGTTTCTCGGCGTCGGTCAACGGTAGCGCGCTGGTAATCTCAGCGGCTTCGCCCTTAAGCTCCGACACGCCGGCCGGGACGCGGCTGAAGAAGTCGTCGATCAGTTCCCGCTGCCGTTTCTCGTCCAGCGATTCGCCGACGAGTTTATTAGCCGCGGCGATGGAGATAGCCGCCACCTGCCCGCGCAGGTCGGCCAGGATGCGATTACGCTCCTCAGTGGCTTCAGCCTGGGCATTGGCCTTGATGGCGCGGGCATCCGCATGGGCCTTGGCTTCCACGTCCTTGGCCGCGCTCTCGGCAGCCACGACCGCCTCGCGGCGGACATTGGCGGCCTCCGCGCGTGCCTCATCGAGGATGCGCTTGGCATCGGCGTCGGCGTTGGCACGGGCGATCTCCGCCTGACGAGCGTCTTCCAGGCCCTTGGCGATGCGCGCCTTGCGTTCGTCCAGCACACGCAGCATCGGCTTATAGATGAGGCCCTTCAGCAGCAGTATCAACGCGCTGATACCCAGAATCTGCATAATCAGGTAACCTAAGTTAATCCCTAACGCTTCCATAAGTTATCCTCAACTCGATTGATGGTTCAGCCGATCAATCTCCGGGTATCCTCTTAGAACACAAACAAAATAATCAGAGCCACAACCAGGGCGTAAATCGCGACGGCTTCGGCGAAGGCGATGCCCAGAATCATGTTCGTCTGGATATTACCGGTCGCGTCCGGGTTACGGGCGATACCTTGAACAGCCTGACCCGCCAGAATACCAATACCGGCACCGGCGCCGATCGTACCCAACATGACCAGTCCAGCGCCGATAGCTTTCAGGCCTTCTGCGAGTGCTGCTGCAGCTTGTTGATCCATTATTCAGTCCTCCGATAGAGTTTTAATATTGATTCTTGCTTAATTTGATTCACCGGCGGGCCGGAGTTCAAGACCGGGGTTCGCCGCAGGATTCATTAGTGATGTTCTTCCCCGCCGCCGTGCTGTTCGGTGGCGGTATTCATGAAGATGAGCATCAGCAAGGCGAAGACAAGCGCCTGGATGAGGCCCACGAATATTTCCAGACCGAAGAAGGCCAGGTTAGCCACCGACATGATGTAACTCATGACAAACAGGAGCACCATGCCGGCGAACATATTTCCAAGAAGACGGAAGGAGAACGAGATGATCTTGGAAATCTCGCTGATCAGCTCCAGGATGCCGACCACCGGGTCGATAGCCTTCATGGGATTGCTCTTAATCGAGGCGCCCCACCCCTTCCCCAGGAACGGGAAGAACTTGCTGATATAGCTGAAGCCCAGATGCTTGAAGCCATAGTATTGCACCATGAACATGGCGATGAGGGCAAAAGCCAGCGTGAAGTTCAGGTCGGTGGCCGCGGGACGCAGCAAAGGCACGAGGGTCCAGTCCGCCGCTTCGGGGTTGCGTCCGACAGCGTTGCCATGGGAATCAGTTTCGATGGGCGCGCCGGGAATGGCGTTATCGGAACGGATCAGCCAGAGACCATCGCGCAGGCCCCAGGCGTTGGACTCGTCCTCGGCCGATTGAGCTTCGTGCACAGCCTGCTCGATAGCCGCGTGATCGGGGGCGACCCCGGCGGCAGCGGCCTCGGCCAGCAAGCGAGCCTCGGTTTGCTCGGCCACGAGGTGGGGCCTGTTTTCCCAAAGGCCAATGCTGTCATACCCGGGGAGAAGGCCCATCCAGTTGGAGAGCAGGATGATGAGGATGAAGCTCATGAAGAACGGGAAGAATTCCCGTATTTTCGGCCCGGACCCGACAATATTCTGGGCAAAGTTATAGGCCCCCTCGAGGATCATCTCGAAGAAGTTGTAGAAGCCCGTCGGCACTTCGTCGGCCGTGCGCGAGCGAGCGCGCAGACTGAAGGCCAGGATCAGAACGACGATCCAGGACACAATGGCCGCCACAAACGTGTTGAGTAGTCCGGCGTTGTTGAACAGGAACGCCGGCATCATCCCGACTGTACCTGGATATGGCTCACCAGGCAGCTGGATGAAGGGCAGCGCGGGCTTGGTATAGGCGATGACCGACCCAAAGACGATCATTCCAATGGCGAGGATAGGGATAATATAGCGCTTCTTTAAATAACGTTTCATATAGCGTTATCGTCCTTGTCTTCCTGATCTTGTTGCTTCCGTATATTCTCGGCAGATCGGTTGGCTTTCTCGACCATCCACAGGCTGATCTTGATCATAGCCCACAGAGTGACGGGAAAACTGCCGAGCATAAAAATGACGGTGAAGATCTTGCGCTCATTGCCAAGGAGGCTGTCCAGGAGCCACCCAGCGCCAAACGCGACGCCGATGACGACGAGGGCAACTACTCCTATGACGCAGCCGGCCTGACCTACTGTATTGGTCAGTATGGCTGCTTGTCTGAGGTTTGGATCTTGAGACACGTCAGATTGTTCAGGTTAAGCTTGCGCATTGTATCACAATCGTTTTCCCGGTCAATTTAACCGGAGAAAAAGGCCGCGGCAGCTTGCCGGGTCAATTCGAATGCGGTATTTGCGCTGACACCGAGGTAGATAATGAGTATCGACGAAACGGCCAGGCCGATCTTGGCGGCGCGCGAGACGGGAATGGCGACGGCCTCGTCTTCCGAACGATACAGGTACATATATTTGATGACGGTCAGGTAGTAGTAAAGGCCGATGAAAGCGTTGAGGATGGCGATGAGAGCCAGCCACCACAGACCCGAGTCAATAGCCGCCTTGAAGATGAAGAACTTGCCGAAAAAGCCGGCCGTAGGCGGGATGCCGCTGAGCGACAGCAGCGCCACCAGCATGATCAACGCCAGGAACGGTGAGCGGTGATTGAGGCCATAGAAGTCCTTCATGTCGTCGCCCTTGGTGACGTTGCTGACGATGACGATGACGCCGAAGGCGGCGATATTGGTGAAGACGTACATCAGCAGATAGAACAGCGTGGCGCTGGAACCGTCTTGCGACAGGGCGACGAGGCCGATGAGGGCATAGCCGGCCTGGGCGATACTGGAATAGGCCAGCATTCGCTTCAGATTATGCTGGAAAATAGCGACGAAGTTGCCGATGGTCATGGTGATAATGCTCATCGCCACCAGCATGGCCCACCACTCGGCCTTGGGCGTCGCCGGCCCAAGCACCCCGGCCATGAAGACGCGCAGGAACACGGCGAATCCGGCCGCCTTCGAGGCGGTGGACAGGAAGCCTGTGAAAGCCGTCGGCGAGCCTTCATACACGTCGGGCGTCCAGAAATGATAAGGGACGATCGAGGTCTTGAACGCGAAGCCCACGGTAACGAAGACGGCCGCCAGCAGCAGCAGCGGCTGGACGGCGGCGATCTGCCCGCCGGCGAACAGATTGCCGATGATGTAGAGGTTCGTCTGGCCGGTAATGCCGTAGAGCAGGCTCATGCCATAGAGCATGACGGCTGTGGTAAACGCGCCATAGATGAAATACTTCATGCCCGCTTCAGACGAGCGCTTTTCGCCGCTATAAAAACCAGCCAGCAAGTAAGACGAGATACTGGCCGTCTCCAGGGCGATGTAGATCATGATCAAGTCGGTTGAGGCCGCCATGAGGCTGAAGCCGATCGTCGCCGTGATGAGCAGGGCGTAATATTCCAGCTTTTGTAGCCGCGGCACGTCCATCGACAGCAGCGCCGTCAGACCCAGGGCCGAAAAGAACATGATGCGGAAGACGAACGTAACCAGGTCATGGCGCATCATGCCGCCCCAGAAGACGCTATCGTTCAGGCTCCACGCAGCGTTGGGTTGATCAAACAGCCAGTATAGGCCGACAGTCAACAGGAGCACGGCCAGCGCGCCCCAGGCCACGAACATGCCGATCTGGCGCGGGTTCGACGGCTTGAACAGGCGTTCGTAGATCAATACCACGAACAGGATGCCCACCAGGCCGATCTCCGGCGCAAGGGCCAATACCCAGGGAAGGGTAATATTGGGACTCACTTATGCACCTCCCAACTTGCTCAGGCCGACCACCAGCCGGCCGATGTTGGCTGTGACGATTTCAAAGAGTTGGTGGGCCGTCCCGGCAACAGAGCCGCCATGGAATTGGGCTGCCAACTGAGCTTCCTGGACGCGGCTAACAACCGGCTCCATCCCCGATTCGACGATGGGCGCGATGACCACCGGCGCCAGGCCGATAACAACCAGGATGACGCAGAACAGGATGAGGACGAATTTGTCGATGCCCAGGAGCGGACGCATGTCGTGCCATTTGTCGCCCTCGTATTCACCGAAGAACACGGCGTGGATGGCTCGCAGAATGTAAGCCGCGGTGATGATGATGCCCAGGGCGGAGATGATAGCCACCCAGGCGTAGTAGTTTGCCGGGTTGAGGCCAAACACGGCCGTCAGGCTCGTGCCGCGCCCCAGCCAAACCCCCAGGAAGATGGGAAACTCGGCCAGGAAGCCGGAAAGTCCGGGCATACCCATACCGACGAGACCGGCGATGATGAAGGCGACGACCGTCCAGGGCAGGACCTGGCGGATGCCGCTCAGCTCATCCATGCTGCGGGTGTGGGTACGGTCATAGACGATACCGACGACGGCGAAGAAGAGCGCCGTCATGATGCCGTGGCTGACCATCTGAATGCCCGATCCGGTGAAACCGACGAGGGTCATAGCCGCAAAACCCATTGTGACGAGACCCATGTGGCTGACGCTGGAATAGCCGATCATGTACTTGAGGTCACGCTGGCGCATGGCCACAAATGCGCCGTAGACGACGTTGATCAGAGTCAGAAGAATGATGAAGGGCAGCCAGTAGACCGCGCCCTGGGGCAGGATCTGGATGCCGACGCGCATGGAGGCGTAGGCGCCCAGCTTCATCAGGACGCCGGCATGGATCATGGAGACGGCCGTGGGCGCGGCCACGTGACCATCAGGCGACCAGTTATGCAAGGGCCACAGGCCGGCCAGCACGCCAAAGCCGATGAAGAGCGGCATGAACCAGATGCGCTGGATGTCCCAGGGGAATTGGGCCTCGGACCAGACGCGCAGGTCGAAGGTTCGCAATGCCTCGCCACCCTCAACCGGCGTGAAGTAGAGCACCAGGAAGGCGATTAAGGAGATAAAGCTGCCGATCAACAGGTAGAGGGTCAGCTTCATGGCCGCATATTCGCGGCGCTCCTTCCAGCCCCACACGACGATGAGGACGTACATGGGCAACACGGCCAGCTCGTAGAAGAAGAAGAGCATGAAGCCATCGACGGCGATGAAAACACCGTGGACGCCGGCCACCAGCAGCATGAAGAAGGCGTAGAACTCGCGCGGCCGATCTTCGATGCTCCAGGAGACGAGGACGCCGCCCAGGCCGACGATCGACGTCAACAGCACCAGAGTCGCGCTGAGGCCGTCGACGCCGACGATGTAGTTCAGGCCAATGCTGGGCACCCAGGGATGCTGCTCGACGAACTGAAGCGTGTCGCGCCAGGCCGTGCCGGCGGGGGGCAAATTCTGATAGGTCGCCACATAGACATAGAGCGATAGCACTAAGCCCAGGATCATGGCTCCCAAGCCCAGCATTCGCGCATTTTCGCCGCGCTCTTTAGGCATCAACAAGATGATGAGCGCGAAGACGATGGGCGACAGGGCGATGATTGAAAGAAACGGGAATTCCATAGCTTTCTTCCGGCTCCAGCCTTTACTAGCTGAAGAGTTTGGTCACCGTGTCATTGATCACAGCCAGGAGCCACTGCGGCCACACGCCCAGCGAGAGCATGAGGGCCATCAGCGGCCATATAACGAGATGTTCGCGTGCGGTCATCTCCGTCAATCCGACCCACTCCGGTTTGAGCGGCCCGTGGAGAACCTCGCGAATGGCCTTGAGAATATAAGCGCCGGTCATGAACAGGCCAATCATCGACAGGGACAGCTGAATAGTAAAGACCGACCACGCGCCCCGCACCACCAGGAACTCGCTCACGAAGCCATTGAGTCCGGGCAACCCAAGGGAAGCCATACTGGTGAAGATGAGGATCATGCCGTAGATAGGCATCACCGTCCAGATGCCGCCGTAGAGCTTCAGGTCGCGGGTGTGGGTGCGGTTATAGATGACGCCGACCAGGAAGAACATGCCCGCCGATGATAAGCCGTGGTTGAACATCTGCATGACGGCGCCGTTGGTAGCGATGATGGCGTCGTAGCTCAGGCCGGGGGTGTTGCCCTGGCGACCGTAGACGTAGGCCATGACGGCCAGGCCGAGAACGACAAACCCCATATGGTTGACGGATGAGTAGGCTACCAGTCGCTTGAAGTCCCATTGGCCGAAGGCGGCATAGGCGCCCAGGACGATGCTGAGCATACCCAGAATGGCCAGGATGCCGGCCGTGGCTGTGGCCTGGGCCGGAAACAACGGAATGACCAGGCGAATGAAACCATAGGCGCCGAGCTTCAGCAGTACGCCGGCCAGCAGCATGGAGCCGCCGGTGGGCGCTTGCGTATGGGCATCGGGCAGCCAGGTGTGGAACGGCCAGATAGGCACTTTAATAGCGAAGGCGATGACGAAGGCCCAGAAAGATATCCCCTTGACGAGATCAACGGAAAGACCGGTGTTGGGCAGCGCGCTGCCGGCCGGCAAACTGACCCACGTCTTCATCAGTTCGGGGATGTCGAACGTGCCCATCGAAATACCCATGACCTGGATGCCCAGGAGGAGGCCCAGACTGCCGGCCATGGTGTAGATGATGAACTTGAACGAAGCATATTCGCGATCCTTGCCGCCCCATAACTTGATCAAGAAGTACATGGGTACCAGGCCAAACTCCCAGAAGATGAAGAAGATGATCAAGTCGAGCGAGACGAACAATCCCAACATGGCCGCTTCCATGAGCAGAAAGAGGAACATGAGGGTGCGGACGTTGTCTTCGATCTCGAAAGAGACGAGAATGGCCGCCGGCGTCAGGATCACGGTCAGCAGCAACATCGACAGGCTGATGCCGTCCACGCCGATGTGGAAACTGGAGCCGATGGAGGGGAACCAGGTGAAAATCGTTTCGAACTGGATTCCGGCGTCCACGCGGTCGTAGTTAAACCACATGACGAGCACCAGCGCCAACGGCACCAGGCTGAAGACCAACGCCAGACGGCGTATAGTCTGCTTCGCGTCATCGGGCATGACGAACAGGATGAGCGACGCGACCACCGGAAAAAGGATGGTCAGTAACAGAAGGTAGTTAGAAATTGCGTCCATAGTCTAGTCGCCGATTCGGAGCCGGGTGGCCTTTAGAATATGCCGGCCAGCCATCCGCTGTTAATCAACAGGATAACGATCGCCAGCGCCGTGGCGATGAAAACCGATATCAGGGCGTATTCCTGCACCTTGCCGGTTTGCAAGTACCGGAACTCTCTGGCGATGGCCAGGAACTGGTCTTTGACCCAATCCACGCCGTTGCTGATGACCGCCTCTTCGAAGCGCTTGAGATAGCCGCCGATGGCATAGAAGGTACGAGCGATCAGGTGTAATGTGCCGTCGATGATGCCCTTGTCAATGATCTCATAAGCCACGCGCTCGGAGAAGCGGGAGGTGGGCCGGATGAAAGCACGATCGTAAAGCTCGTCCCAACCCCACTTGTTGTTGAGAAAGCCAAAGACGGGGCGCCCGAGGGTCTTGATCATCGGATCTTCCTCGCCGGCCTGCAACGGCCGCCGAGCATAGACCTGCCACCCTAGCGCCAGCCCGCCCAGCGCCACGACGAGCGAGATGATGAGCGGCACCCACGACCAGGGTAACGTTTCAAAAGTGTGGGCCACCAGTCCCACCGAATGTAACCCTTCGATAAGTTCGTTGTACTGCGCCGCGGCATAATGGTGGAAGAAGTTATAGAAGACGTTGCTCGTGCCCAGGAATCGGTCGGAAATACCGGACCAGCCCGCGAAAACAGCGAAGATGGCCAGAATGACCAACGGCACAGTCATGAACGGCGTGCTCTCATGAGAATGATCGGCCATGGGCGTGCGCGGCTTGCCCAGGAACGTCAAGCTGATCTGGCGCATCGTATAGAAGGCCGTCAACAGCGCCGACACGGCCAGCATGATGAGCACCACCAAAGCCAGCACCTTCTCATCGCTCGACCACTGGAACCAGGCTTCGGCGAAGATTTCATCCTTCGACCAGAATCCGGCGGTGATGAACGGGAACCCGGCCAGCGCGAAGCCGCCGATCAAGAACGTCCAGAAGGTGACGGGCATCGTGTGGCGCAACCCGCCCATATTACGCATATCTTGCGGGTCGTTGTGATGATCGTGGACGTGCAACGCGCCATGCTCCATGCCGTGAATGACCGAGCCGGACGCCAGGAATAGCAGCGCCTTGAAGAAGGCGTGGGTGATCAGGTGGAAAGCGGCGGGCACGTAAGCCCCCAGGCCGATGGCCGCGACCATATAGCCCAACTGGGAGATGGTCGAGTAGGCCAGCACGGCTTTGACGTCGTATTGGGCCACGGCGATGGTAGCAGCCATAAGCGCCGTAAACGAGCCGATGCCAGCGATGACCAGGCCAACCCAGGGCGCGTTCTCGATGCTGACGGCGATCAGGGGGAAGATGCGCAGGAGCATGAAGATACCGGCCGAGACCATAGCCGCGGCATGGATGACGGCGCTGACGGGGGTCGGGCCTTCCATCGCGTCGGGCAACCAGACGTGCAGCGGCCACTGGGCCGATTTACCGACGGTACCGGCGAAGAGGAGCAAGGTCATGATCCCCAAGCCGCCAAAACCGATCAGCCCGACGACGCGCTGGATGTTCTCAGCCGTGAATGCCTCGGCAAAGTTCATCGTGCCGAAAGCCCACCACATGAAGACAATGCCCAACAACATGATGACGTCGGCGACGCGGGTCGTCATGAACGCCTTGACGGCGGCATGACGCGGCGGGATGCGCGGAATGGGCATCTCGGCCGGATCGGGATATTGGCGAGCGTACCAGAAGCCGATGAGCGAGTAAGAGCAGTAGCCCATCAACTCCCAGGCGATGAACAAAAGCAGCATGTTATCGGCCACAACGAGCAGAAGCATGGAACCGCCGAAGAGGCTCATGTAGCCGAAGAAACGCGCCAGCAAGGGATCTTCCGTCAGATCATGTTGTGGCTCACCCGGATGCTTGCCCAGACCATGGCCCCAGTTGTGGTAGCCGACGCTATAGATGAAGATCATCGTGACGGCCGTCGAAACCATCAACAGCATGATCGCGTCCAGCGGATCGACCACGACGCCTATCTTGAGCCATTGGCCCTGGAAGAAGTCGCCCAGAGGTATCCAGGAGACCGAGCTGGTGATCTGGGTCGGATGCGCTTCCAGGGTATGGGCGCCGCGCGACAAGACGTTGATGGCCACCGTCCAGCTCATGATGAGGGAGGCGAAGATGGCGATCCAGGCCACCACCCAGCTCAGCGTCCGGCTGCGATAGACGAAGAGCGCAATGAGAAAGAAGGCCAGAATCGGCATCGCCGGAATCAGCCAGGTCATTGTTTGCAGTATCTGCTCGTTCATAGGCAGCACAACCAAGAGAATTAAGAATTAGGAATTAGGAATTAGGAGCGTGCGTAATTCCATCATGGATCATTCTTAATTCGTAATTCGTAATTCCTAATTGATAATTAGTTCTTCAGCGAGTCCAGTTCTTCGGCATCAACCGAATCTCGATTGCGATAAACAGAAATAATCAGGGCCAGACCGGCGGCGGCCTCGGCCGCGGCCACGGTCAGGACGAATACGGCCCAGGCCTGACCCACCGACCGATCGGGCGTCAGATAACGCCAGAAAGCGATCAGGTTAATGTTGACGGCGTTGAGCATAAGCTCGATGCCCATCAGAATGACGACGGCGTTGCGGCGCGCGAGCACACCGAACAGGCCGATGGAAAAAAGCGCCGCGCTCAACAACAGGTACCAGGATAAAGGAATCACAGGCTATCCTCCTCGCCGCTGCGCGGCCAGGCGATGATGATGGAACCAACGAGCGCCGCCAACAGCAGCACGGAAGCGACCTCAAAAGGTAGTACGTAGGCGTCGGCGCTGACAAAAGCCTGTCCCAGGCGGACAACGCCGCCTTTCAGGGTCGCCGGGTCAACTTGCGGAGCGGTGCTGAACAGCGATCCGGCGCCAGGCGCCACCGGGAAGAACCGCGAGATGACGACAAACATGACGACCATGAGAAGAAGCGAGCCGGCCATGGCGGCGATCGCCTGCGCGTTGAAGGGCGTCTCTTGCGTCTGCATCATGCGCCGGGTCATCATGATGGCGAAAATAATCAGGATGGAGATCGCGCCGATATAGACCAGGACCTGGGCCATGCCCAGAAAATCGGCTTCCAATAGGATATAAATCCCGGCCACACCCAGGAAGGAGGCCATCATGGCTAATGCTGCGTGAAACACGTTCCGCAACGTAACCACACCGATGGCTGAGATCAGGATGATGGCGGCGATAACAAGAAAAACAATCTGCTGGCTCATGCGTGCGCCTCAGTTCGAAATTTCTAGTGGATCGGTACCGTGACAGGTTCGCGGCCGCCGAGGGGCAAATCCCCGTGCGCTTCATGGGACGGCTCTTCATGGCTCACCGGGCCGTGACCGGCCGGGCCATGGGCAACCGGAGCCGGCGTCGCGTTTCCGCCACCGGCGGCTATCCGATTTCGCCGGCCGGCCCGCCGCAACAACTCCAGCGTGACCAGGCCAAGGACCACATTGCTGGTCAGATGGATGGCCATGCGCGTGAACTGGCCGGCCCCGGCAGGGATCAGTTTGTCCACGATGGCGACGACGAACAGCAACGCCAGCGCCAGCGGTACCAGGAATTTCCAGTTATAGTCGAGAATCTGATCGACGCGGACGCGCGGCAACGTACCGCGAATCCAGACGTAGACGAAATAGATCGCGAGGGACTTGACGAAGAAAGCGATGAGGCCGATAAGGCGGCCGTACGGGTACCCGTCGGCGCCGACCCAGTTCTCCAGTCCAAAGAAACGATAGCCGCCCAAGTAGACGGTGACAAACAGCGAGGACATGAACAACGTGCCCATGAATTCGCCCAGGAAGAACATGCCAAACCGCATACCGCTGTATTCGATATGGAAGCCGGCGACGATCTCCGATTCGGCTTCGAGCAGGTCAAACGGCGTGCGGCCGGTCTCGGCCAGGGTCGAGATATAGAAGATCAGCGCCGAGAGAGGCGCGAAGAACAGGAACGGGATCTTCTGCGCGGCGATGATGCTCTCGGTCGACATTGTGCGGGCCAGAATGACGGGCACCAGCAACGCCAAAAGCATGGGCACTTCATAGCTCACCATCTGTCCGATGGCGCGAAAAGCGCCCAACAGGGCGTACTTGTTGTTCGACCCCCAACCAGCCAGCATGATCGACACAATCGAGAGCGAGCTGACGGCCATGATGTAGAAGATACCGATGTTCAGGTCGGCGCCGATGACGCCGGGGGCGAAGGGCATGACGGCCCAGACCAGCAGCGCTGCTATGACGACCAGAATGGGCGCGATATTGAAAGATACCGGGTCAACGCCGGAGGGGTTGATCACTTCTTTGGTAAGCAGCTTGAGGACGTCGGCCACCGTCTGCAGAATCCCATAGCGGCCGCCCACACGGTTAGGCCCGATCCGGTCCTGCATGCGGGAAATAAGCTTGCGCTCGTACCAGATGAGGAAGACGACGATGAGCAGACAGAACGTGGAGAGGACGACCACGCCGATGACGTTGATCAGCAATTCTGTCCCGGGGCTTTCCCCCAGCGCTCGCCGCAAATAATCAGTAAAGCTCAAGGATATAAGACTCTTCAGCAAGTCGATAATATTCATAGCGTTCGCGCCTTTTTCGGGTCAGGTGACAGTGAAAGAACGGCCGCCGGCCGTCCACTGTAACTCCTCCCCGTCGATATCAAATTGTGGGCCGCTAAACCCACTCCAAAACTCCACGGCTCCAGGCATAGATCAGACCATCGGCCAACAGGAAGATAAACAACACGGCCGCGCCGATAGCGAACAAGTTCAGCACGCCGTAGGCGGCAGCGATGGGAAAGAGAAAGACGGCTTCGATATCGAAGACGACGAAGACGAGGGCGTAGATATAGTACTGGACCTTGAACTGGATCCAGGTATCGCCCACGGTTTCGATGCCGCATTCGTAAGTCTGTTGCTTAATGGGGTTCGGCCGATAAGGCGCCAGTAATCGATTCAGCACCACAGGGGCCAAAGGGAATATGGGTGAAAGCACCACAAAAATACCGATGAATTGCCAATCAGCCAGCACAGTGATTCCTCATATCCAATTCGCTGAGTATTGTGAAATTCCTCTCATTTATAGCACATGAAGTGATTGATGCAACAAATCGCCGGACGGCACGGCCAGGCGCGAAGGGCCTGACGGCGGCGTTTGGCAATGGTGTCGAGTTGGTTTACCATTTAGGGAGTTCGTCGGCCGCGCCGGGCGCGGTCTTCATCGGAATACAACCTATGCTCGAATCACTTCCGGAAACACAACGCATTCTGGTCGTTGACGACAACACCTATACTCTGCGCATCGTGCAACACACGCTGGAGCAGGCCGGCTACGACATATCGACGGCCGTCTCGGGCGCGGATGCGCTGAAGTACATCAACCGCCACGGGTTACCCCACCTGGCCATCGTCGATCTCCATATGCCCGGGATGAGCGGTTTTGAGTTTTGCCGGGCCATCCATGAATTCAGCGACGTGCCTGTCATCATGCTGACGGCCGCCGGCGCCGAAGAGACGGTCATAGAGGGGCTGGAAGAGCACGCCGAAGATTACATCGTCAAGCCGTTCAGCCCGCCGGAGCTGGTCGCACGGGTGCGGCGCGTGCTGGCCCGCATGGAAGATTACACCTACACGCTGGACTCGACGACGCGCATCGATAGCCGGCTGGTGATCAACTTCCCCTTGCGCGAAGCGATCGTCGACGGCGAGACGGTCTCGCTGACGCCGACGGAGACGAAGTTGCTCTACATTCTGGTGCGCAACGCGGGTCGGATCGTATCAACCGAATTCTTGCTGGGGCGTATCTGGCCGCTCGAAGAGGCACGCGAAGACCGGCTCCACGTCCACGTTCACCGGTTGCGCAGCAAGATCGAACGAGACCCCAACGAACCCTACTACATCCTCTCTGAACGAGGCGTGGGCTACAGCTTCCAGAATCTGCCCTGACTCAGCTCTGCGACACAGTGTCCGTCAGGCTGAATTCAGGCAGCCGGCCGGGCACATAACTATGATCGCGCCAAGGGGTCAGGCGCACAACCAGTTGCATGAAGCGCCAGCCCAGCTTGACCACCCATGGATAGTTGAGCAAATAGACAAAACGCGCCAGCCGTGTGCGAATATCCAGTTGAATGAATAACGGATGCTCGTGGATCCGCTTGGCATAAGTGTCGAAGCTGAAGTCGCCACGGGCAAAGGCGTCGATGATGGCCTCGGAGGCTGGTTCGCCATAACCCAGGGCAAATGAGATGCCCTCACCCATCAGAGGATCGGCCCCGGCGGCGTCGCCCACGAAGAGGACGCGCGGCCGCGAGAAGCTGCCATTCTTGCTATACCAGCGGATGGGGTGGCCCTTCAGCTCATAATCTTCCAGCGCGCGGTCTCGCTCGGCCATTTCTCCAGCCAGCACTTGTTTCAGGTTGGCCTTGGGCTTCTCAGGCCGGGCGCGACTGTCGAACACACCCCGATTCATGAAGGGCACGCCTTTGACGAAGCTGGGGAAGTCCCAATAGTACCCTTGCAGATGGTCGTCCATCGGAGTGAAATCAAAGATGGCCACGCCGTCGCGGAATTCGGGCTGGGTGGTCGGGTCTTCCGGCGTCAGCACCTCGATGAGGCGAGCCACGCGGGAATCATCGTCCAGCTTGAGCTTGTGGCGGATCATGCTACGCGAGCCGTCGGCGGCGACGACGACCTTGGCATGGTAGGTCTCCTTCTCACTGACGACCTCGACGTAATCGTCATGGGGGGTGACTTCCTTGACCGCTTCGCCTTGCCGCACGGTCACGCCCAGCTTCTCGGCCGTTTGCACCAGCCATTGGTCGAACTCCGCGCGACGCACGATGCGGAAGACCGGATCGCCATAGAACGAGTAGCCGCGGCCGCGATAGAGCAACCGGGCCTCCTTGATCTCGAAGTTACGCGGCTCGATGGCCAGGCCCAGATTGGCGAGGATGTTCTGGGCCATATGAGTGAGGCCGCCGCCGCATAGCTTGTCGCGGGGATGGACGGCCTTATCGACGATGATGATGCGGTCCGCCCAGGCAGGGTCCTGCTTGACAAGATGCAGCGCGGTAGAGGTACCTGAGGGGCCGGAGCCGACGATTAGAATATCAACAGGAATAGGCATAATGATAAAGATACACGATAGAGACTATTTGGCGATGATATGCAGGTAGGTTGATTGGGCGACGGTCACGGCGTTGGCGGTCGTAGCCTGGGCCTTGCCGGCCTCCGGTTCGATATTCCCCGCCCGATCGATCGCCTGAGCGCGAAATTCATAGATCTGCCCGGCGACGGGAGGCGTGAAATTGGCCGCGCGACCGGTCATATTGGTCAGCCACCGCGTCCAGACCCCGCCGGCAGGCCGGAAATCGATATTGAAGCGATCGATGCCCGATAGGGCATCGCTGCCGTTCCACTGGATGGCATAACGGCCCGGGCCGGGCAAGTAGTATACCGGCGAGGAGACGGCTGATTTCGGCGGAGTAGCGTCGAGGGCGAAGCGCGTCGGCTGGCTGGAGACCAAGGGTGTGTTGGGACGGGCCAATAACACTCGCCAGTAGAGCGAGGCATAATCGCTGCCGAAGGTATGCGTGTGGGTCGTGGGCGCGCCATACCAGCTCTGATTCACCAGCACGTTGACAAAGCCGGGATCGGTGGCCACCTGCAGCGTGGTCACTTCCACCAGCTCGGGATTGGTGATCTGCCAGGCGAAGTTGACGGTGCGGCTGGTGCGCCAGGCATTCGTCGCCGGATCGACATTGGTGGGCATGGACGGCGCCGGCGGTGGTGGACTGCCCACCGGTAACAGGCGAATGGCATCGAACCAGACCCCCAACCCGCTGTCACTCGTCAGATCGGTCAGCCGGATGACGTTGCCGTTCCCCTGGTTGAGCGTGTACTCGCCCAGGGTGATCCACAAGCCAACATTGGCCTGCTGGTCAACAACGCGCGTGGACGTGCCTTTGGCATGCTGAATGGTGTAGACGGCGCTGCTGGTCTCGCCCCGGCCAGTGTAGCAGTAGGGCACATAGACATCGATACGATAGCGGCCGGTGGTCGGAATTCGGGGCCGCCACTCACCCCAGTTGGTGCTGGAACCTTGTTTGTTCGTCGACCAGGTGAACCAGGCGTGATTATTGAAGCCGCACAGGAAGCGCGGCACAAGCCAGTTGCCGGTGCTGCTGCGGTTGAAGGCCGCGCTCTGCTCGTCGGCATAGATGAACGGATCGACGAGGCCAATACGCGAGGCGATCTGTTCGCGCAACCAGGGGATGAGCAAGTGGGCCTGGTCGCCGGGACATTCCGTAGTGCCATACACGTCGCGATGACCACTCAGAAAGGGCACCCCCCAGCCGACGTTGGGCAGCGTGCGCCCGGCATCGAACACGTTGATGTGGCGCTGGGCGGCCTTCCACGAAAGAAGTTCGACGGCGGCGTCGAGCATAGGCTGAGGTGGCCGGATGCCTGGATCGTAAGCAGTGAAGGTGCCCAACAAAGCCACACCCATGCTGCCCACATTGGCCCCGGACGCATGCGCGCCTACGACGTCGTCACCGCCGTTGTGACCCTCGTAGATCACGCCGTTGGGGTCGATCAGATAGTTATAGCCGATATCACCCCAACCGCGACTGTAGGTATGGTAGTTCCAGATAGCCAGCACCGTGGCCGCCCAGTTGGGGCTGGAATTAGCAGATACGGTGTGGTGAATGATGAGATGGCTGACCGGGTGGTATCTCAGGCCAGCCGTATAATTACAGGCGGCCTTGGTGCACCACACCTTGCGGCTGACGACGGGAGGCTTGGGATAGGCATCAATCGACTCAGGCAGTAGCGTCTCGCCCTTATCGATCTCCGATTGCAGATCGACAAGCTCCTCGGTCGTGGGAGCTTCGCTGGTGTCGATGAAGGTCAGGCGCAGGCTACTGAGTGTGGGCAGATCGGCCGCCTCGCCGGTCTCGTCAAAGACGATCTGCACCTGGACGAACTGATGGGTCAGGCTATCGTCATCAGCCACGAGAACCATCTGGCCCACGATCTCCGGCTCGCCCGGCTCCATCCAGTCGCGGTTGGCCTCGACGCCGACCCAGTCGCTCCAGTTCTCGCCGTCGGCGCTGGTCCGTACCTGCAGGGTGACGGCGTCGGCGTTACGGCCGGTCCATTGGGGCACGACGGCGTTGAACGGCATGGGCGCCTCGATGACCCGCGACGTAAGCGACGCGCCGGTGATGGATTCGGGCACGAGGTTCTCGCCGATGATACTGGTGCCCTTCTCGATGTCGGCCGTCAGGTTGCCGGCAGACAGGATCAGGTCTTGCATGGGGATGCGGCCGGCGTCGGGTTGGGCGACCGTCCGGGCGGGGGCGGTGAATACGAACCCGCCCAACAAGAGTATCGAAATGACGAGGACGATCCGTTGTAATGTTCTCATAATTTATGAGCGAAGCGGTTACTGCTCGCTACCTCACCCGCCATTCTAGCAGATGCGCCACTCGATGCGCAATGCGGGAGCGGCCATTGCAAGCAACCGATCGATTGGCTAGAATTTAACCGTGGTTAAATTTTTTGGCCATATAGATAAACGCTATGTCTGATTTAAATCGAGTATATCCTGTAAAAGAAGATGACCCATCCTGTCTGGCCCTCCTGGGCGAAAAAGTTGCCGAGCAGGAAGGCATCCTCGATGTCGCCGTCGACACGAGCGCGGAGACGGTAACGTTCGCCTATGACCCGCGCAAGGCGGGCGACGACGATGTGGCGCGATTGGCTCACGAGGTCGGCCCCATCCTGCAAGAACGGTGGCAGAGTTGCACCATGCGCCTGGAGAAGCGGGGCGGCCGGGGCTGTGAATCATGCGCGCTGGCGCTGGAACGGCAGATCGGGCGACTGCCGGGCGTGCGGCGAGCCACAGCCAGCTTCGTCGGCGGGGTGATGTCCGTCCACTTCGACGATACGCTCATCTCGCCCCACGACATCACCCGCCACGTAGAACGATTCGGCGTCGACGTGCTGCCGTCGGCGGCGGTCATCTCCCTCGGAGAGATAGAGCTATCCCCGGACCAGGAAGCCGCGCCTGCGGCCTTCGATCGCCTGCGGGCCTGGCTGACACCACAAAAATTACAGGCCATCCTGACGGTCATCACGTTATTAACGATGATCGGCGGCTGGTTGGTGGAGCGCGCAGCCGGCGGCCCCACCTCTCTATCCATGGCGCTATATGTCACAGCCTACGTGGCCGGCGGGGCGTTTGGCCTGAAGGGCGGCATCGAATCGCTGATGGCTCGCACCATCGACATCGACCTGCTAATGATCCTGGCGGCGCTGGGCGCGGCCTTCGTCGGCCAGCCGTTCGAGGGGGCTATGCTGCTGTTCCTGTTCAGCCTGTCCAACACGCTGCAGGACTTCGCCCTCGACCGCACGCGCAACGCTATCCGCGCCCTGATGAAGCTGCGGCCGACGCAGGCCACGATCTATCGCGGCGACGAACTGGTGACGCTACCCATCGAGCAGGTGCGCGTGGGCGACCGGATGCTGGTGCGGCCGGGCGATCGCGTTCCTCTCGACGGCACAGTGCTCTCCGGCACGGGCAGCGTCGACCAGTCCTCGCTGACCGGTGAATCCGTGCCCGTCTACAAGCAGGCTGGCGATCCGTGCTTCGCGGGGACGATCAACCAGGACGGCAGTCTGGAGATCGGCGTGACGCGGCTGGCACAGGACTCGACCATCGCCCGCCTGATCAAGCTGGTGGAAGAGGCCCAGAGCGAGAAAGCCGAAACGCAGCGATTCATCGATCGATTCGAGCAATATTACGCCGTGGGGGTCATCGTTTTCACGGCGTTGGTGGCGGCCGTGCCGGTTTTGTTTCTGGGCCACGACTTCAACGCGGCCTTCTACACAGCCATGACGGTCATGGTGGCGGCATCGCCTTGCGCCATCGTCATCAGCACGCCGGCGACCGTCCTGTCGGCCATCGGCAACGGGGCGCGGCGCGGCGTCCTGTTCAAAGGCGGCATCCATGTGGAGAACGCCGCCACGATCAAGGTGATAGCTTTCGACAAAACGGGCACGCTGACGGCCGGCAAACCGGAAGTGACAACGATCCATCTGCTGGATGATAATCTGGACGAGGCCGAGTTGCTGCGGCTGGCCGCGGCAGTGGAGAATCACAGCAAACACCCGCTGGCCAAGGCCGTGGTGACGCGCGCCGGCCGGCAAGGCATCGCGATCGCCGAGGTGACGGATTTCCAGTCGCTGGCGGGGCAAGGGGTGCGAGGCACGGTGGACGATCCGGCGCTGGGCCGGATGACGATCCACATTGGCAGCCCGCGCTACTTTACCCAACTCGACGCCGACGGCCGCCTGCCCGAGGTGACCGCTATCGTCAACCAGTTTGAGGAAGAGGGACAAACGAGCGTCATCGTCGCGGCCGAGACCGGCGGCGAAGGCTTGCGCTACCTGGGCATCATCGGCATGGCCGACGCGCTGCGCCCCGACGCCCCCAAGGTCGTGCGCGACCTGAAACAGGCCGGGGTGGAGCGCGTGATCATGCTGACGGGCGATAATCAGCGAGTGGCCGACCGGATCGCGGCTGAGGCCGGTGTAGACGAAGTGCGGGCCGGCCTGCTGCCGGAAGACAAGGTGATCGCCGTGCGCGATATCCGCGACCAGTATGGGCCGGTGGCGATGGTCGGCGACGGCGTGAACGACGCTCCGGCGCTGGCCGCGGCCACTCTCGGCATCGCCATGGGCGCGGCGGGCACGGACGTGGCCCTGGAGACGGCCGATGTGGTGCTGATGGCCGACGACCTGAACAACATCCCCTATGTCATCCGCTTGAGCCGGGCCACGCGCCGGACGCTCATCGTGAATCTAGGCTTCGCGCTGTTCATGATCGGGCTGATGCTGGTGGCCATCTTCGCCCGCAACCTGCCGCTGCCGTTCGCCGTGGTGGGCCACGAAGGCGGGACGGTGCTGGTATCGCTAAACGGGTTGAGGTTATTGGGATATCGAGACAAACATTAGAGCCTGGTCTCTGGGCGCCGATTGAGCGGGGGCAGGTAATGCG
>WBZO01002859.1_pt1 | contig 21435 bp, 24 predicted proteins | sample 5204261 | NCBI WGS metagenome assembly WBZO01 (sample SAMN12412400, study PRJNA552823) | activated sludge metagenome | isolation source: activated sludge from anammox sidestream of wastewater treatment plant... | place: USA: North Carolina | collected 2017-09 | reverse complement strand
ATCGGGCAGTAGCTGCTGGGCAAAATGTTATTCAGGTGGGCGAAGATGTGCCCGAACAGGCATTGATTATCGAGGCCGGTGCGATGCTTCGGCCACAAGACATCGGCGGTTTGTTAGCTCTGGGTATTACATCAATTTCTGTACGACGGCAGCCTCGCGTGATGATTTTGGCTACCGGCGATGAAATCGTCTCGCCAATGGAAACCCCCCGGTTGGGCCAAATTCGCGATATCAATAGTTATGCTGTGGCTGGGCAATGTATCAGGGCGGGAGCGATCCCGGTCATAATGGGCATTGTCCCTGACGATTTCGCAGCGCTGAAGGATGCCGCAGGTAAAGCCCTTGCCGACGGAGATATCGTCGTTATGTCGGCCGGTTCTTCAGTCAGCGTTCGCGACATGACAGTTGATGTAATTGACAGCTTGGGGGAGCCGGGCGTTTTGTTCCACGGCGTCGCTACGCGTCCTGGCAAGCCAACCATTGCCGGCGTGGTGAACGGCAAGCCTGTGTTGGGCTTACCCGGTAATCCGGTGTCGGCTATTATCCAATTCGATATGTTTGGCGTTCCAGTCGTATACCGGCTGCTGGGAATTAATCGCTTGCCTCCTCGAGAGCGAATTCAGGCTCGGCTGACGCAAAATATCCCGAGCGAGAGCGGGCGGGAAGATTATGTACCTGCTCGCCTGGAAGAATCACCTGACGGGTTCTGGGTCACTCCTGTGTTCGGCAAGAGCAATCTGATCTATACGCTGGTTAACGCCGACGGATTGGTTAAAGTGCCGCTTAATCGCGGCGGGCTGTTGGCCGGCGAATCAGTTGAAGTGCGACTGTTCTAGGTTTTCGTGTCCGGCCCTGTCATCATGGGATCTCGACTACGCATCGGAAACCAATTGTTCTATCGGCGTTGTCGGGGGCGGACGGGAAACGGATAGCTGAAGCGGTGAAATTGCCCGTGTCGTACCAGGAACCGCCTCGGACGACCTTGTCTTCACCTGTCGCGGGTCCAGTAGGATTCGATCGGGCAGGTTGAGCGTAATAGACTGGGTCATACCAGTCTGATACCCACTCCCAGACATTCCCGGCCATATCGTAGATGCCGAACGAGCTAATACCATTTTCGTAAGACGCTACCGGGGATGTTTCAGCAAACCCATCATTGTATTTAGTGTTTTTATGAGGTGCGTCACACGACGTATCACAGAAATTGACTCTCTCCCCATCGAAAGAATTACCCCATGGATAGCGTAGCGCCTTCCCCGTCTCTTCGTCCCAGGAGGCCGCTTTTTCCCATTCTGCTTCCGTAGGTAGACGGCCGCCACGCCAGGCACAATAGGCGGCCGCTCCATACCATGTAACCCCTGTGACGGGATGATCGCCGAATCCCTCCGCGACCGTGAATGCTCCAGTTTGCCCCTCGATTTGGCTCTCCTCAGTATCAATACAGGTCTGCTCCAGACAGTTCGGTTCTCCTGCGATCGCGTTCAAGAAACGCGCAAATGCTTCATTAGTGACCTCATGTGAATCGATATAATACCTGTCTACCCACACAGTATGAATAGGCTCTGAGGCGCTAAACCATTCCTGCTGGCAACCATCGCGGAAGAGCGCGCAATCATGGGCCAGTTGGTCGGCTGACACTCCCATCTTGAAAAGCCCGCCTGATATCATCGTCATCCATGCACCAGGTACGACGATGATATCGGGGTACGGCGTTGGAGTATAAGTGATGGTGGGGGTGGGAGTATCGGTTGGGGACGACGTCGCAGTTGGCGTCCTCGTATCTGTTGGAACTATGGTGTCTGTAGGAACCGCCGTGGGCGTAGAAGTTGATGAGGGGGTCGCTATAGGGATGCTGATCGTAGTGAGCGGCTGATTGATAACTATTGCGGTCGCAGACGGCACAGGAGCCTTGGCTGTGGCCAAGGCTACAGGTATCCGGGTTCCTAAATCCTGCGCATTAGCCACGGCAGTAGAACTCCAGGGCACGAGAGTCGCATCAAGCTGCACTGCAACAGTTGAGATTGCAGACGCTACGTCGTCTCGTGTACAACCGGCTTGCCCGAATAAACCGGTAAGCATCAGACCGATCAATAAGAATCTCCCCCGTAATCCAAGGGTGGAGATGTACCGACAAGTTATCATTGGAATTCCAGCCGTTTACACTAAAGAGTTCGTGTTATTTCGTCCAAATCGATTACGTGGCCCGGAAGTGTTATTCTTGCCGGGCCACGTATAAGCGCAACTATTTCAAATGATTGGTATTCACGCCACTACCGAGTCTGTTGTGAATCCCAGTGGATTTTTGTCGTATTGGCACACTTCTCTCCGGAGTGAACCTTGAAATCTTCGGGAGAACCGTTGCACCAATTGAAGAAGCCATTGCTCGTATTTGGCGTACCATCAGCAGCGACAATGCTGATGTCATCGATCACGAACATTGTCCAGCCAAGGAATTCAGGGAACTTGCGTCCCACCATTAAATGGAAGTATTGACCGGGTGAGACAGAAACAGTTTCATCGCGGCCGACATAATTACATACTCCATCCCCATTGGCACAGACGAATTGGTCGGCGAACAGCTCGCGCCAATCGGTAACTTCGGCTGGATTTGAGGAGTCGCTGATCGCATACCAGGCGACACTATTATAAGGTCCGGTCTTGCCGTCGGAGAATGCTGTTGTACTGATGCTTACATAGTACAACCCTGGGGCTGGGATTCGGTTCAATTGCTGATAAGCGCCGGCGTAGTAACCGCCTTCTTTCGCGCCGGAATGCTGGATAAACCAACCCATGGCGTTATTAATTCCGTCCTGATTTGCCGGTAACGCCAAATCCACCTCATGTAAACGCCCGGCTGTCCAGCCGGCCTTATTATCCTTCCAGAAGGTCCAGGGATCTGATGGGCCTAACTTGGTTCCCCACTTGGTGAAATCGCCGTTATCAATGAGGCTATTCTCGACAGCTGCGGCCGTGCGGCTTTCACTGTCCTGGATCGTAAACTCACTCCAGGTGTCATCAGTTGACGTATACGTTACGACGAGATCGGCGAACGCGCTGGCCGTTAATGCGAGTACCAACAGCACTCCGATCAGGATTGCCAATCTTGACCTTGTCATAATACAAACTCTCCTTACTTGATTTAACTTACAAGACTACTCCGATTGGATATAAGGGATGGGGATCGTTCTCAATAACTCCTCCTTGCCTGGGAACGGCTGCACGATGAATCGCGATTTGGATCTGCCAGATCCTCTGCTTAACTTGTACCATAAGTTAATTCGGGAATGTGTGAATCGGTCGTTAATAATGAATATAGTAAGAGAAAATCATGCGGATGATGCCCCTTCTTAGAAGTATGTATTTATATCGGCTCGCTACCCGAGCAACGGCGACCCCGGTATAATCGGCCGTACCATGAGCGAACTGCCTATGATCAGCGATGTTCATTTCGAACAAACGCCCGAAAGATTGAAGATCGTCATGCCACTCCGGCGTAAGTGGCTGTTCTTGATACCCTATTCGATTCTCGCTTTTTCGTGGATGATGATGGTGGTTTGGGGGCTGGTCTATCTAGTACAAATCCTCTTCTCGAGGCAGAGTTATCGATTCGTCTTCGCACTAATGATCATCGTGTTGCTGCTGATCTTGCTGAGCTTCGGCAAATTCCTAATGCGGCAATGGGCGCATTACCTCAGCAACAGAGAGATCGTTTTTATCAATCGGGAAGAGTTAATCGTGCGGCGTCCGGTATCTATTTGGGGTAATACTGACGCCTATGATATGGCCCATGTGACGCATTTCTACCAGGCCGACAAACCTGTGGCGCTAGCTTTCGACTATGGATATCGCCATATCTATGTTGGGGAAGCGCTGACTGCTGCCGGCCGCCACGCCCTTCTACAATACCTTAATCAAACGTATTTCCCCGGATACGACGAAGACGAAGATTGATTCTCGCCGGAGAAGGCATCTATTATTCCAGGAATTCCAGGTCTTTGCCGGCGAAGAGTGTGGCCGCGATGAGGAAAAGAATCGTGCCGTAGAGGACCAGGATGGCCGGAGCCAGCGCCTGTGAGGGAGTGAAGCGGCCGCTAAAAATAGCATCGGAGATGGCGTTGAACGGCCAGAAGATCATGCTAACGGCTTGAGCCACTGGGGCGAGCGGTGAGCGGGCGGCCCAGGACGCCATACTGACAGACAGATCGCTGAACCACATCAGATTGAGGCGCGCGAATAGTTGAGCCAGGTCAGTAAACCGATCAGAAAACCATGAATCTGGGCCTGACGCTGCCGAGTTAAAGACTAAAGCGATAGCTATAAAGCCGAATAATATAACTCGCGACCAGCCGGCGGTTACCAGATCAGAAGCATGGCAGGCTAGTACGGCCGCCAGTAGATTAATCGATAACCAGACAGGGGGAATAGCCAGGAGCTGGACTGAAGTTATCTCCGGTCCACGGATGAGCGCCAACCCGGCCACCAGCAACTGCATAAAGGCCCCTAAGATTAACGAACCCAAAAGAACTGCGACAAGATATTCGACACGGCTGGGCAGCCGAGTGATGAGCGGGTAATTTTCAAGCCTCGACGCGCGACCGCTAAGCGCCAATGTGGCCAGAAAGGTAGCCGCCGCACCCCATGCGCCAATCAGAACAATGTAGTTCTCGACATCTGGCGTTCCTTGGCCGGGAGGGAAAAACACCGACCAATATACCAGGCTGAAAATGAGGAGAATAAGCCCCGTGAGCGAGAAGAACACACCCTTTGCATAGTAACCAGCCAGGATCGATATTCGCCGGATCATCGCGCGGATCATTGCATTACCTCAGCATAAATCTCTGCCAATGTCGTCCGTCGCTGTTCAATTCTGGCGATATCGTATCCTTGGTTGATCAACACCGACAAGACCTGACGCCTCATCGCTATCGCCTCATCTCGTAAAATAACTTCATTACCCTCAATGAGGATGTTACGATGGATCATCGTTAGTAGTTCCTGCGATGGGTTAGGGGGGCGATCGACCTGAATGGCCACATGCGGTCGTAACGTAAGCGCCTCAGCCATCGGATTCTGATAGTGGACTTTGCCACTTTTCAGGATGATAAGATATGTGCAAACGCGCGTCACCTCATGTAGTTGGTGAGATGAGAGGACGACCGTTTTTCCGCCGGCGCGCAGTTCCTCAATATAGACCTGCATCTCTTCTTGACCTTCCGGATCCAGGCCACTGGACGGTTCATCCAATAAGGTAAGATCTGGATTCCCGATGAGGGACTGCGCCAACCCCAGTCGCTGCCGCATCCCCTTGGATAAGGTCTTTATCTGCTTGCCGGCTGCCGCCAGTAAGTTAACCTGAGCCAGACTTTCCAGAACGACATTATCGATTTCCGCGCGGTCGATATTGCATAACCCAGCGACCATTTCCAGATATTGGCTGGTCATCAAGTTACCTGGGAAGACGAGGCGCTCGGGCTTATAACCGATGCTAGGCCATCGGCCATTACCTTCATGGACTCGTAACTCCCCCTTGGTCGGGGAGATGATTCCAGCGATAAGCTTGATTAGAGTAGTCTTGCCGGCCCCGTTTGGTCCTAATAGCCCAATGACTTCCCCTTGCGGTAGCGTCATTGTGATGTTATCGAGGGCAGTCAGAGAATAATAATTCTTGGTTACTTCTTTGAATTCGATCATCGGAGATGGCCAGATCCATCCATTTCGCATCCAGGCGTTCACTGTCTACGCGATTCATAAGTGTATCACAGCCGATTGCCATCGCAATTCGCTCTTTGGAAAGTTAAAATCTACCTGAAGTCGTTCGACTAGTGCCTCCGGCTTGGATATAATTCCCCGTTCGTCAGCGTGTTGGCGTTCGATCTGATTAATATAAGGAAACTTGCACAATCATGAATTTACAGCCTTGGGCACCATATTTGAGCATTATCCAAATCATTCTGGGCCTGGCCCTCACAGCGCTGGTTCTCATCCAGTCCAAGGGCGAGGATCTGGGTGGTTTTCTGGGCGGTGGTGGTGGCAGTGGCGGCGTGTTCCGGACCCGCCGGGGCGTTGAAGCTGTGCTCCATCGTCTGACTATCATTATTGCCATTCTTTTCTTCTTAAACGCTTTCTTCGCGTTTATATCATGGGGCCAGGTCAGGTAACCAGCCGATCTAGCTTTGCCGCTCCGTTCGCATGAAACCTGATATCCGCTGGCAAGCGTTGCTGGCGTTGTCCGGGTTGGCTTTGGTCTTGATGCTTCTCTCGTATCATGTCCAATCCGCGGCACTTTGCACCGTCAGTGTTCCAGCCGCCGGCGGAACATTTATCGAAGGAATAGTCGGTCGTCCGACGGCTCTCAATCCTCTTCTCAGTGATCCCTATCCCGTCGATCGGGAACTGGTTGATCTGATTTTCGATGGCCTGGTGCGCTATGACGAAACAGGTCAAGTTATCCCGGCGCTGGCGGAAACGTGGTCCATTAGCGAAGACGGGCTTTCGATTACCTTCACATTGCGCGACGGACTTACATGGCACGATGGCCAACCGGTGACGACCGAAGATGTCGCCTTCACCTATGGGCTAATGCAGGATGATTCCTTTCCTGGCCCGAGCCATTTGATTTCACTCTGGCAATCGATAACGATTACACCGCTCGATGAGAGTAACATTACGTTTACCCTCGCTCAACCCTATGCGCCATTTATCGAGGCGACCACGCGAGGCATACTCCCCGCGCACCTGTTGAATAATGTGCCCGTGGCAGATTTGGCGACGGTCGCGTTTAATACAGTGCCTGTAGGAACCGGTCCGTTTATGGTTCAGCCAGGGCAGGATTGGCAGCAGACCGGGCGATTGCGTCTGTCACCCAACCCGGCCGCCTGGCGCCAGGGTACCCAGCTAAGCGATATCGAATTCCGCTTTTTCTCCACAGCCGATGATCTGTTCGCCGCTTTTCGAAACGGAGAGATCCAGGCTGTCGATGGCTTGCCGCCGACCATGATTTCTGATGCGGCGTCGCTTTCGAGTGCACGCCTCTTCACGTCACTCGCGCCGCGGTATTCGGCCGTCTACTTCAACGTGAGCGATTCGGGGATGCCGGCTCTGCGAACGAAGGAGGTGCGGCAGGCTCTGGCTTACGGTTTGGACCGAACGTCGCTGGTCGATGACCTATTAAACGGCCAGGGCGTCGTATTTGATGGCCCATACATCCCCGAAAACTGGGCTTCACGCCCCGACATCATGACTCGCTATAGTCACCAACCTGAGACGGCCTCTTCGCTCCTGGATGCAGCTGGTTGGGTTGGCCCTGGTGTGCGTATGCGGGAGGGAACGCCGCTAACTCTGCGCATGATCGCCCTTGACCAACCAGAGTATCGCGCGGTAGCTGAAGAGATCGTCCGCCAATGGATGGCAATCGGTGTCGATGCACAGCTGACTCTACTCCCGGACATCGACGCTATGCGGCTGACGCTGAGCCGCCGACACTATGATGTGGCGGTGGTGGAAATCGCTCCCCCTAATGATCCCGACCTCTATAACTTCTGGAGCCAGGAGGCAATGGTGCGGGGCCAGAATTTTGCCGGATGGAATAACCGTCGGGCGAGTGAGGCGCTGGAATCGGCGAGGCAAATTTACCCCCGGAATGAGCGCGCGCCCTACTATGAAGCTTTCCTTCGCCAGTTCGATGGTGATCTGCCTGCGCTGACTCTATATCAGCACGTGAATACATATGTGCTGAGCGATACAGTGCGAGACGCAGAGATCGGCCGTATTTGGCATCCTCGCGATCGTTTCAATTCCTTTGCATCCTGGTTTATCAATTATAGGGACGTGACTGTTAACTGTCCCGGCGACGGCGCGAATTAAGGGACTCCGTAGCCGCATGGCGTCAAACGACGTTTGCTGTAATATCGTAGAAGTAACGAGAACATCTCACGATTTTAGTAAGGAGAAACAAAGATGGGCACTATTGGATGGCCCGAACTGCTAATCATTCTATTAGTGGTGCTATTGGTCTTTGGCGTTGGTCGTATCGCTCGTGTGGGTGGTGAACTTGGCAAGGGTGTGGCTGCCTTCCGTGATGGATTGAAGGAGGGGCAGAAGAGCGGCGATGAGGAAGCCCGCAAGAAGAGCGATTCAACCGACGATCCGGCAGCCTGATAGCGGTTAATGGATAATATATTCGGCATTGGTTTGCCGGAACTCATCCTTATTCTGGCGATCGCTGGAATGGTCATGGGACCGGAGCGCATCGCCCGGACCGCCCGTTCTTTAGGGGTCATGGTGGCGCGCCTGCAAGAGGTGTCGCGGTCATTTTTTCGCCAGCTCAGCGCCGAGCTGGATTCGGTTGACGAAAAAGGGGGGCTTAAGGATACGATCGAAGAATTAAACCAGCTGCGCCGGCAAGTGGCTGACTTACGTGATGAAGTGTTCTCCCTCACCTCCGGGACGATAATGGATAGTAAGCCGGCAATCAGTAAAACCGAGCGCGAGATGGGACGCTCGACGGCGCTGCCTAGCCTGTCAGCGGAAGCTGAGAAGGCTACCCTGACGGCTAAGGATGGGTCATCTGTCTATCGGCCGCCGTCCTGGTCTGGGGAAGATTCGGCGATGGGGCCTCGTGACGAACATAGCAATGGCCTGGCAACCGCACCATCTTCCCCTATGAAATTGCCCAGGCGAGTTAATATCTCCGAAGACCCCGATCGATGATCTCCTATGAATCAGCAAGTTGAAGAACAGCGCGCGTCTGAGAACCGCGCGATCATGGGGGTGCTAGGTCATCTCAATGAACTGCGTATCCGCATGACGCATGCGGCCATCGCTTTGCTGATTACCGTCATCATTAGCCTTATCTTTGCCGATCGGGTGTTGGAGTTTTTGCTTCAGCCCTACGTGCGGAGCATGGCTAATGGCGCGACTTTGCAGACGCTGCGGCCGACGGAGGGAATCGAGACCTATTTCCGCGTGTCGTTACTCTCCGGCATCATTCTGGCCATGCCTGTCTTGCTTTACGAATTCTGGCGCTTTATCAAACCCGCGTTGAACAAGGGAGAGGAGCGCTATATCTACCTCTTTATCCCGAGCGCCCTCCTGCTATTTGGATTGGGGATCGCCTTCGCGTGGTTTGTGTTGGCTCCGGCGGCCATCTATTTCCTGGCCAACTTCATGTCAGATGTCTTCCGGGCTGAGTGGACGGGGCAGGAGTATCTCAGCTTCATAACTCGGCTCTTGTTGTGGATCGGCCTTAGCTTCCAGATGCCGATCATTGTTTATGTTGTTGCGCGTGTTGGCTTGTTGTCGGCCGCGACGATGAAGAATCAGTGGCGTGTTGCGGTCGTCCTGATCGCCGTTCTCGCGGCCGTCATCACGCCGTCCGTTGACCCGGTGACGATGCTCCTGACAATGGCGCCCCTGTTTGTTTTGTATATTCTTAGTATCGGGTTGGCCGTTATTGGCGAACGCCAGTTTGAACGCTCCATGGCCTGAATTGAAAAATGGCTGCGGCGTTACGGTCGCCTAGATTTGTCGAGGACCACTGTAATAATAGGCGGCGGCGACTCCGCCGACGATGCCGAACAGATGCCCCTGCCATGACACTCCATTGGCAGGTAACACCCCGGCCAGTAATCCTCCATACAGAGCGAGGACGAGTATTGCTAATGCGATCGCGGCAAGGCTTCGCTCGTACCAGGCGTTGACGATCAGGTAAGCAAAGTAACCAAAGATCAGGCTGCTCGCGCCGACATGGACGGTGTTGCTGGGCGCGATGAGCCATGTTCCCAAGCCACTGATAATTATAATGAGGACTGTGATGGCCGGGAATTGTTCTTCGTGCCTGGCCATGACCAGAAAGCCGAGAATCAGGAAGGGGGCTGTGTTAGCCAGCAGGTGAGCGAAGTCGCCGTGCAGCAACGGCGCGAAGAAGATACCGCGCAACCCGATCAACTGGCGGGGGATGATGCCATAACCGTCGAGCGCTCCGCCGAAAAAGAGCTGATCGATGATCTCGATGAGCCAGAGTGCGATGATGAAGGTCAGGAGCGGCTTCAGCCTGCGCTTTGCATCTTCGCCATAAAAACGGAGGGTGTCTTGTAGGGTATACTCGGGCGTGTTCATCTTGAACACAATACGTGATACCCCGATCGAAGTTTCAATTACTCAACGAAGATTTCGACGCGCTCCCCGTCTTCGTCGTCAGTGACATCGATTACCTTCCCGAGTTGGCCACCCTTAACTGCCTCCAGGAGTTCTTCCAGGCGCTGCCCCTCGATCTCCGGGGCGAAACGTGCTCCCATCTTCATGCCTACATTGACCAACCCCATAGGGATGTTGATGTTGACTTTGTTGCGGCCCGTATTCATATCCGTGACGCGTACGCGAAACCAGCGAGGGGCGCTGGCCCCTTTCAAAGGCTCCTGAGTTTGGACCTTGTCGCTTTTTGTATCTAATGCCCGAAGTAACTCAGCCCCCTCAGCAGCGCTAATCTTTCCTTCCTCAATCATTTTGAGGATTTGTAATCTTTCCTCTGTCGTTGCCATCGGCTTATCCTCACAGACGTTATGAAAGATCCAGCCGCATATGGGTCAATGTTCGCTGGACCGTAAAATTCGCTTCTCTAAGTATTTGATCGACGTACTCATCCGATTCGGGATGATCGATCCGTATGTTGCGGTGGGGAAGGTATTGTAGACGACGGATGACCTTCGCCAGCAAGGGGCGCTCCAGTCGGCCGCTGTAGTCCGGTCTGATACGTAATGTGACGAGGTGACTGCGGCCCCATTCGCTGGAGATATTTGCCAGGCCGATTAGTTTGTCGTCGAGATCGGTCGTGACCCAGGTTTCAAGATGACGACCGTTCATGAAATCCATGGCTCGCTGCCACCAGGTGCGGCGATAGGCGTCCGGTTGAAGAGGCTCAGGCCAGTTCAGATCGCGGTGCACGTGTGCCGTATCCAGCTCGTAAGCTTCGCGCCATCTTCGCAAGGGGAATGATGTGATAAATGGTTGCGAAGATCCGTCGGAATCGACCGGAATCTGTCTGATCCTCGATCGGACCGCGTACCAGGTGGTCATATTCCCGAGGCTGATGTAACCCAGGCTTCGATAGAGATCGAGCGCTTGTTGATTATCCTTTACAACCTGAAGCAGTATTGTGCGTCCACCCCGCTTTCTTACCGCCTCTGTTGTGGCCTCCATTAATGCTCTGGCGATGCCTCTACGTCGATAGGAGGGGTGAACCGCGACGTTGGCCACAAGGTATCTGTCCCATGCTCTCGTCGATAGCAGAGAGGCATTGCCAACGATGCGACCGTTCTCCTGCCAGACGAAACCGTTGGAGAGCCGAGAGGCCATAGGGTTCATGCGATAAAGGATTTCGTTTACCGTTCCGGCGCTGTCCCCAAAGTATTGGCGTTCATCTCCGTCCAATGTATCGTCGAATACCATTTTAAGCAGTTCGATCACTTGGGGTAGGTCGCGGGATAATTCAACCGGGCGTAACCCATCTCCTGCGCGGGCTGTTGGAATTGAAACGTCCATGATTCGCTTTTGTCTTGTACCCTGCCACGCACCGGATGTTTCGTCGGACATCACCGGTGAGACACGAACCCCGGCATAGATTGATAAGAGGCCTATGCTCCGGGGCTGCCAGCCTTTATCTAATATATTGTAAACCGGGACAGGGATGATAACCATAGCGAATATGGAGGGATATATTAAGCCTCCAATGCCTCCAATAACATTTGGGCTTCTTCGGGCGATATTTTGCCGTTCTCAACCATTTTCAGGATTTCCATCTGTTCCTGAATTGACACAGCCTTCTTGGGTGTTGAAGAAGGCTCGGCCGTAAAGTCAAATCCGGATGCTTGCCGGGAGTAGTCAGTCCGTTTACGGGTACGTTCAGCTACCTTCTCGGCCTTTCTGGCGGCCTTTTCGGAATAGCGCCGGCCAAAATCTCCGCCGAATTTCGCTTCCAGATCGTCCATGACGCGCGAGATATGGCTGTTCACCTCTGCCTCGATCCGGGCCGCAATGCTATCAAACTCAAAATTGAATTCCATGTCGCCTCCATGATATTTACTTTTGTCATGCTCCAATTCAGATTCTCTTAGGATCACCCGACCCTCGGATACTAACGTCAATTCGGCGCCACCCTGACCTATGTGGCCGGCCACCTCGCCTTTTTTCTCGGCAATATCTTCAAGCGAGAGGCGGTTATCAATCTTTGTGGCTGATGCGCGCAGGTCAAGAGGCAAGCCGCCCGGCCAGCGCACAACAATATCGCCTCTTGCTTCCAACAAATGATGCCCATCGGGCAACCCTCCGCGAAGGCGGATATCCCCCATGACGCCGGATATGTTGACCAGGCCGCGGACGTTATTGAGATTAACATCCCGGAAGCTTCGTTCAATCGTTACGTTACCATGAATAGTGCGCACATCGGAATCGCCGTTAACCGCCTCAATGGTGACGTCGCCTTCGACTAGTCTTACGCTTAGATCACCATGTACCTCTGCCAGCGCGATATCTTTAGCCCCGCGAATGACGACATCGCCGTTGACTTCCGCGGCGGATAATATCCCGATGAGGCTCTTGATGACCAAATCGCCGTGAACAGTGCCTAATTCTGTATCGCCTGAACGAGTGGCGACGACATCACCCTGCACGTATTCGCAGGAGCATGTCCCGATTGCATCCCGGATGATTAGGTTACCGCTGACTTTCCCGATGGATAGGAGCGCCTCTTCGGGAAGATACAGATGCAGATCGCCCTGACTTGTCACCAGGAAGCCCTTATCTGAATCGTGTAGTTGATAGTCTCCTTTCAGTTCCAGAGCTGGTTCAGGCCAGCCTCGAACAACGAGGTCTCCCGCACAGGAATCGACGCGAACAAATGGGGGCTTTGAGATGTTGAACCGTTCCCTAGTCATGTGTATTCCCCTTATCCGTGGTTCAATTTAGCTTACTCGATATATATCTGCACGTGTTCGTTATCGTCCTCGTCCTCAACATCGATCATCAAACCGTGCCCTCCGGCCTTCACCGTCTGCATTAGCTCGTCGATCTGGAGAGTATCATCGTCCTCTCCACTGAAACGGCGAGCTATACCCCAACAGAGATTGGCCAGGCTTAACGGGATGGCGATGTTCACCTTTTTCCGATCCGTATCAAGCTCGCTAACGCGGATCTTGAGCCAACGCGGCCGGTGGTCATCGTTGCGATCGGGGAATATATCCTGATGATGGATCTTAAATGACGGCGGTTCGTCGCTTTTCAGCTCTTCGATAGATATCGCCGGAACGTCCTCGATAGCCTTCAATTCATCAATGGTCTCGAACGAGATCATATCATCAGCCACTGAGGCCGCCCTGCTGCTATCCAGCAATTCGGTTGCTTCTGCCGTTGAAATCTTCCCTTCGGCCAGCTGTTGCAAAATTTCCAACTCAGTGTTTGTACCCATAACAACTCACCTTCATTTCCAAAGGATTAACAGGGTGCGTCGTCCGCGCACGCTAAAAATGGCAATGTCCCGTATTGGGCTTAACCGGTGCCCCCGCGTAATAATTGCAACGCTTCCTCGGCCGTTAATGCTCCGGCCTGGAGTTCATTCAAGATACTTTGTCGGGTTTCTTCAGATAGGCCTGTAGCCGCCGGAGCGCTATCGCCAACTTCGTAACCGAGAGTACGGATTACATCCGTCAGGCGCGCCCGGACGGCCGGGTAGGAGAGGCCGATCTCCTGTTCAACACGATTGATCTTGCCTTCGCACCGCAGGAATATTTCCACGAAGTCCAATTGTTCGGGACTAAGCTGGTAGAGGCGGCCGAGAGTGAAATGACCTTCTATCGTCGTATCACAATTCCGGCAATTTAATCGCGTCACATGCAGGTTGCCGCCACAGATGGGGCATTGGCCAATTACAGGATTCATAAAGCTGTCCTCTTGATCAGGTAATTTGATATTGCCTTCAAGAAAATCTATTCTTGCTAGCAGAATACAACGAAATATCAATAATGTCAATAACTATATTGATAATTACAATATAGTTATTGATAATATTGAACGATTCGGGAAATATCTATGGAGTGGGCCGCATTTCGAGTATGCTCAGGAGGACGACATACCCAAAGCCCAATGAGGTGGTTGCCAAGAGGAATACCGGTCCGGCATAGCCTTTACTGATCGCCAACATCAGGGTTAGGATTGAGTAGAGGAGGAGGGTTCCTTCGACGCCCAACATCACACCAGGTGTCAGTCGATAGCTACGATGGGAGCCTTTAGGCGTGCGTTTGAACGTAAAGTCGCGGCGGAGGGTTCCATTGATTACAGCCCAGGCGTTTGAGGGGGCCAGGCCGATCGCCACGAGCAGTAGGGCGGGGAAATAGCGTAACCGGTGAAACCAGTCATGATATAGTTCGTGCTGGGCAAGAATGAATAGGACTGGTTGGCCGAGGCCAAGCATACTGAAGAAAAGCAACCAGGATGGTAGCTGAGTGCCGGTCAATATCAATGGCAACTGAACCAGAAGAAGGATCAGAAGCAGAACGTGGGTCAGATAAGCTGACATGGAAAGCAGAGCATAAATACGAGCCATGCGAGTCTGTCGTTCGGCTTGCATGATTGGCCGTGCGTACTTGACCATGCATTGCGTCGCTCCCATGGCCCATCTGGCTTGTTGTACTTTGTATGAAAGAATCGTGGCTGGGAGTTCTGCCGGCACGACAACATCGTCGGCAAAATGAAATTTCCAGCCCTTCAGTACCGCCCTTGTGCTAAGGCATAGATCTTCGCAAACCGTGTCGGCTTGCCACCCTCCGGCGTCCAGAATGCAATCTCTTCGCCAGATCCCCGCCGACCCGTTGAATTTGGGAAACAACACGGCTCGGTGTCGAACCAATTGTTCCACGGCAAAATGTTTATCAAGCGCGACCGCCTGGGCGGCCGTCAAGCTCGACGCCTCTTCATTTAGGTGACCCCAGCGGGCCTGGACCGCGCCAAGCTGTGGATCGTCCAGGAAATACGGGATGGTTCGTCGCAGGAAATCCGGCCTTGGGAGGAAGTCGGCATCCAATATGGCGATGAACTCTCCGGCGGCCTGCGCCAATGACCCCTGAAGCGCTCCTGCCTTAAATCCGTGTCGGTTGTCTCGATGGAGAATCTGAATGTTGATTTCCTTTTGTTGACATACTTTGACATACTCCGCCGCCAATTCATAAGTTTCATCGGTGGAGTCATCGAGTACTTGAATCTCCAGTTTGTCGCGTGGATAATCCAGAGCCGTAGCCGCCGTGATAAGGCGTTGAACGACTTCACGCTCGTTATAGATCGGCAACTGCACCGTCACTGACGGCAAATCGGAGTCGGTTGAGCTTGGCAAAGGGGAGCGCTCTTTGCGAACTTGCAGGAACAAGCCAAGAGTCAGGAATCCAAGTACCCCATATAGCGCCAGTCCGGCGGCGCTGACGATGTGTAGAGCAACGAAGATTGCTGTCATTTATTCGCGCGCTTCTGGTGGGGTCAAAATGGTTTTGAGTTGCTTGTTGAATTTCCCCCGAGGCAATAGAACACGCTTCCGGCACCCACGACATATCAGGCCGATATCGGCGCCCAATCGAACGACTTCCCATTCGTCGCTTCCGCAGGGATGTTTTTTGCGAAGCCGGACAATATCCTTCAAGCGAATTTCTACATACATCGTTCCGGATTATAGCATGGTTCTGGTTGGCAAATGAGGACGGATGACTCATAATCGATGCCATGGGCGAATGGTTGTTTCATGACGAACTCCAATTGACAGAAATTAATGTGCCACGCGCTGCGTTGCAATTCGCCAGAGCTATTGCCTATCCGAGCCTCAACGTAGCCGCCTATATGGCCGAGTTGCACGAATTAAGCGAAAGCGCATTTGAGCACATCCGCCCCGACGATCCGGTTAGCCTTCAAGTTGAAGGGCTGTCCAGGTTCTTGTTTCAGGAAGCCGGCTTTCGGGGAGATGCGGCAGAATACGGAGATCCGCGAAATAGCTTTCTCAATGATGTACTGGACAGGCGTTTGGGCGTCCCCATCTCTCTTTCGGTCATCTACATCGACGTCGCTACTCGCCTGGGGATACCAGCCTATGGCATCGGCTTGCCAGGCCATTTCATCGTTGGAGTAAAGGAAGAGCAGTCCGATTTATGGCTCGACCCTTATCATGGCGGCCGGTGGCTTGATCTATCGGATTGTGCCCAACTCATCCATCTGTCGTCAGGCTATGAAGGCCCCCTGGAAGCAAGCTGGTTCACACCGGTTTCTCCACGGAGAATATTGGCGCGCATGCTGGCCAACCTGCGTTCCAGTTATGTGTCATCCTCCTCATGGGCAAAAGCTGCTGCTGCTATCCAGCTCATCCGCCAAACCCAACCAAATGAACCGGAACATCTGCGTGACCTGGGATTGGTCTATTACCATCAGCACCACTTGCCGCAGGCCGCCTACTATCTGAATGCCTATCTCCAGAGATCGCCCGACGCCGTCGATGCGGAGGTGATACGCGACGGCATGAAGAACTTGCTGGACAGATGGGTACCCATGAACTAGCGGGATGCCTGTTGCCGTCTTGTTTCAGGGCTACTACAATTTCATCGATCGATCTCTGAAAGCATCGCTTGGAGACACAGGATAGGTACCTCGATGGTTGAGTCATTGAATACAAGTATTGCCCAACTCTACCGTTCTACGAAGGCATCCCCGCGCCGGATGGCTGTCGCTCTTCTTGTCATCCTGTTCTTCGTCATTGCTCTGACAGTGCTGGGTATTCAGTTTATCATCACACGGAATAGCCCCTTGGCTCTGGTTAATTTATTGGGCTTGATGTTGATCCCCATCCTGCTAATCGGGGCCGCGCTTTGGTTGACTACGACTTGGCGTCGTACACAGATGGATATCGCTCGCCTCAATGCTGCCCAGGCGATGATCGAGAGTTACTTTGATCGCTTGACCGATCTACTTCTGAACCATAATCTGAGTCAAGTTACATCCGATAACGAAGTAGCCGGCGTTGCACGCGCCCATACTCTAACGACCCTACGAAATTTGAACGGAGAGAGGAGAGGGCAGGTCGTGCGGTTCCTCTACGAATCTGCGTTGTTGAGCGCCGGGGAGCCGATAATCGATCTCCAGGCGGCCGAGCTGGGCGGCATGACAATGTCCCAAATCCCTATGCCCGGTATTAATCTGCGCAATGTCGATCTTCGCTCAGCGCGGTTGCTGGGGGTCGCTATGCCCGCATCGGATTTGCGGGATAGCAACCTGGAAGGGGCTGATTTAAGTCACTCCGATCTGAGCGAGTCATATTTGCGTGGCGCGGTACTGCGCGACGCTGTGTTGAACGACGCCAACCTCCGAGGCGCAATCTTCACGAAAGCCGATCTGGCTGGAGCAAATCTAAGCGGAGCGGATTTCTCAGATGCTAATTTGTCGGGTGCGGATTTATCCGGGGCCAACCTGACTGGCGCTAATATGAGGAGCGCGAAGCTGGTTGGCGCGATTTTGACAGGCGCTATTCTGGATGGAGCAAATATCAGCCTCGCTAACCTCAATAAAGTAAATCTGTCCGGGGTGAATGCTGATGGCACAAACTTCAGCGGCGCGAATCTGGCGAGCGCTACGCTTGTGGGGGCTAAATTAGACAATGCTCAACTAGGCGGAGCTATTCTCAGTGAAGCTGATTTGACCGATGTTGAAATGCGAGATGCTAATTTGAATCTGGCTAATCTGCGTGGGGCGACGATGAATCAGGCGGTTCTGGTTGGTTCGAGTCTGGCCGATGCTATTATGGGCCGCGTCTCTCTAAGTGGTGCCGATCTGTCTAATTGCGACTTAAGCCGCGCCAATCTCAGTATCGCCAATCTTAGTCGGGCGATACTGAACCGTGCCTTTCTGGAAGAGGCGGGGTTGAGTGGTGCGGATTTGCGCGCAGCTCAACTGCGTGGCGCGAATTTACGTGGCGCTATCCTCCGGGGAGCTATTCTAAGCGACGCAGACCTCAGCCGCACCGACTTGACCAGAGCTAATCTAAGGTGGGCCAATCTCCATAATGTTAATTTAACCGGCGCGGATCTAACCGATGTTGACTTGACTGATACAGAGGTGGCTCCCCAAACTCTGGCAAAGGCTCGCTCAGTGACCAGAGTTGAGCGGGCGGACGTGACTCGCTTTACGTCGACTCCGGATGTCATTCCACCTACGCAACCCGGCTCGCTATCGAGCCTCCGCCCGCCAAAATATGAGCGGCCGGGAACGGAGAATATCGGAAAAGCCGCGGTAATAGTTGAAAGCGACGCCGAGTCCGACGCTTAATTCCAGTCTAGCCGCCCCCTGGCCTGCCAGTATTCCACGGCGGGTTCGACGAGATACGCCAATCGTCTATCTGACTCATCATCCCACTTGGCCTTAAGCGCCTGAATATTGGACTCCAGGTGCTGGACTTGTGCCGCACCGCTGAGGACAATATCCACCCATGGCTGGGCAAGCACGGCCGCCAATGCTATAGCATCGATTGTTGTCCCTTTTTCGATCGCTAACTGTTCCAGTGTATGGCGCTTGTCGGCGAATGCCGGATCATCGTTTCTGGATGTCAAACGACCGTTCGCCAATGCCTCTTTAATGATTACTCCAACGCCCAAATCATGAGCCTCCCGGAGCGTCACAGTCGCTTCTCGCGCCAGCAGGTTCCACGTTGCCTGAACAGACCCAAACAAGGGGACACCTCCAATGCGGATAGAAAGGGCCTTCCGCAACGTATCAGACTGCCTCGGCCCACTTAGAGACAAACCAACCACGATTCCTTCGTCCCTAAGTTCGGCCAAACCGTCTAATACGGCATGGTTATCGAGTACGCCACTATCCAGTGTGGCCGAGTGAATTTGATATAGTTTGAGGTAGGGACCTAGCAAGGCTCGGCTTTCGCTGAGCTGCCGCTGGAAAACAGGCAAGGAGTGCTCCTTCACCTCGTGCTTGTCTGCCTGGACCTGCCAGCCGGCGGTATAGATGTATCCCCACTTTGACCCGACGGTGACCTCCTCTGGACGGATCCCCCGCGACTTGAGCCACGTTGATAGGAATTCCTCTGCTCGGCCATATGAGCGTGCGGCATCGAAGTAGCGAATGCCAAGTCTCCAGGCAGCATCCAGCACACGGTGTGCGTGAGATTCCATTGACGCCGGATCATACTCACGCTCGAGATCGGCCGCGTGACCAAGATTGATATACCCCGGTCGGCCCAGTGCCGCCAACCCTAATCCCATTCGCGTTACGAGCAAACCGGTCTCATTAAATTCAATCCTGTTCATATCACCCTCATGGCTCTATCCCGGTATGTATTTGGACAGGGCATCCTATGGCAAATCGGGTTGGAGAAGAGGTTAGTCACGATAGGCTCTGACGCTCCATCCAATCGCACAATCGTTGTTCCAGGAGGCCGTAACCTGTATACCTGATCTCCAGAGGTAATCCCAGCGTTTTGGAAATCTCGTGTGCTTTGGCTACTAACTCTATATCCTCGACCTGGCTTAGATAGACGAGGCGTTGATAATTCTGAAAATAATCTTCCAGCAGTTCAGGATATCTGTCCAGCCCTAACCCATGCCAGATGGTGCCGCGAAAACCGCGGACCAGGAAGTCAGTCAGGAAAAAGGTTCCCGGTTCCTCATCCATTAGCGCCTGAAATTGCGCCCCTCCATACATCTCGTAGCAGTGCGGGCCGTCTATTCGTTCGAGGCTGTGTTGTGACAGGAATTTGTCCAGCGCCCCCCTGGTACCGCAGTCGCCATAGACTACGAGCACTCGCTCATATTGGGCGCGGATCGTGTCAAACTTGTGCGCCACGTGAGGAGCTATCCGATCGGGATACATGTGGTCGATCGCTGGTATCCCATATACATCTACGCGCCAGTTATGACGCTTGACAATAGCCATTACTTCTCTTGCCAAGGCTCCACAAAGGATGAATGCGATACGTGCTTGGTCAGACAAGACGATGTAATCCTGATAGGGTGCGTTGTCAACGTGGCCGGGGAGTATAACGTCCCTTTCAAGCCCCTCCAAATGTGGATTGGCAGACAAGGGGCGCCATGATATGATGTTCTTGCTTGTATATGCTCCATATCAGATGGTCTACACTTAATCTGTTATGAATCAAGATGCCCCATCAATCGCCCAGATCCTTATCGCTCCTAGCCGTCTCCTCGTGGAGGGTTCGGTGGGGCCATTATCTATAGGGATTTTATCAAGCAGTGGCGAGGTATTTTGGGGAGATTGTTTATCTAATCATATACTTGCCGAACAGTTACCTACGGTTGAGCGCCTGGTTGATCTTGTTCTGTCCAGATCACGCGACCAACACTTATCCAGTTTCCGCGCTTTGTGGGATTCTATCCGGTCGATATTCCCTGATTCCGGCCGTGTTCAGGTCGCGGATGAGGTAGCCGCGGCTGTTCAACAAGCCTTGCTGACAGCTGTTTCTTCAGTTCAACATTGTACCGCCGTGGAACTGTTGTCGAGTGAGTATGGCCGGCCGGATCTCAACACAGATCGTTATGACTGCCCCGCTATCTTAGAAATAAGCGACTACACTGCTACGGCTGAGCGTATCGATCGTATGATAGCCCTGCGGCCGGCAGGAATTGGCTACCGGCTGACCAACAACCGCATTGCAGAATCCTTGGGGGAAAATGCCGAGTACCTGGAGCGTTTTGTCGCGGAGTTGTCCCAACGTGTCGGTCACCTTAACGAGGACGCCGCCCATCGCCCAACTCTGTACTTAGGGCTGAACGGCGCCCTTGGCCAATTGGCCGGCGATCCTGTGCGCTATATCGGGAAGGTGCTTGAGATCAGTGTGAACCTTCAAGTTGCCGCAGGCGTTAATCGCCTCGTTCTGGAAGATCCATTCCTTCTTAACGGCCTGACTGAGCAGTCGTCGAATTTGCTTCGCCTGAAGAATCTAATACGTGTCACGCCAACCTCGCATGGTCGCGATGAGCCTACTCAATTAGTGTCCCGTAACCGCTTCCTTGATCGCGAGGCAGTCGCGACTTGTGCCAATATTCAGCCCGTCCACGCCATGATGTACGAACTCACAGCAATGGGCGATATCGATGCTCTAATGGCGAGTCTGGCAGAGCTTGGCGAAGCTCACATCGACTCATTTATACGCATTGATGGACAGGCAACCCCACGTTGGGTGAAATCCGCCGTCGATATTGCTATGGCCTCTCGTTCAACAGGCTTGATCGTTGACTTCACCAACGGAACGGAGTTTCTCTATCATCAGATTATACGGCAAATGAGCGAAACGACCGCCTTGCTGCGGCAAGCTTCGCAATAAGCAGAGGCGCATCGTCTATTGCCCATATATTTCGTGTAGCTGTTATGAAGCCAACAAAACACGACCACATT
>WBZO01002858.1_pt1 | contig 21437 bp, 21 predicted proteins | sample 5204261 | NCBI WGS metagenome assembly WBZO01 (sample SAMN12412400, study PRJNA552823) | activated sludge metagenome | isolation source: activated sludge from anammox sidestream of wastewater treatment plant... | place: USA: North Carolina | collected 2017-09 | reverse complement strand
CCGGCGGGCTCGCGGTGCACGCCGATCGGCATCAGCTCCTTGCTGCACGGCAGGGGCGCGAGGCGCGTTGCGCGCCCGGCCGCGGCGATCACGCCGACGACGGAGGAACCGGTGCTGGAGGACATCGGGTTATCCGCAGCGGTGACGTGCGAGCGATGATAGCCGAACCGGCGGGCCGTCGCGTTCCGGTCGGCCGCGCTTGGCAGGCGCACGGAAGCTCGCCAGACGCGTTCCATGGAACTCACCGACCTCGGCCTGGACCGATCGCTCGTCGACAAGGCCGGCGAGTTGTGCGGATCGGATCAGTCGGTCGCGCGGGCCGGGAGCAGGCGGGCACGCGGCACGGCCCGACCGGGCGCATCGCCCGAGCGACCCACGCATCGTGTCTAATAGGTGCCGTCCCCAACACCCACCCGCGATACCCAGATGAAACCCAGGAAGATCGTCGCCGGCTCGCTCGTTGCGCTGGCAGTGGCCGGTACTGCCGGCTGGCTCAGCCTCGACAAGGAAACGCGCGGCCTGCTCGCAACCTTTCCGACCAACCGCGACATACTGTTCTGGAGCGAGCCGCAGCGCGACGCGGCGTTTCGCGCGCTCGACCGCCTGCCGGTGCTCGCGAAGGCGCGGGTAGTGCCGGCCGGCGACACGCCGCTGCCGCTGCCGCCGGGGCCGCCGCTGAAGCTGCCGATCGACGTCGACGCATACATGGCGAGCCAGCGGGGCGCCGCGCTGCTCGTCCTGCACGACGGCAAGGTGCGCCTGGAACGCTACGGGCTCGACTTCGACGCCGCCGGGCGCTGGACGAGTTTTTCGGTGGCCAAGTCGATCACCTCCACGCTGGTGGGCGCGGCCCTGCGCGACGGGTTCATCCGCAGCATGGACGACAAGGTCAGCGACTACGTTCCCGACATGAAGGGTTCGGCGTATGACGACGTCAGCATCCGCCAGCTGCTGACGATGACTTCCGGCGTGCGCTGGAACGAGGACTACGCCGATCCGAACTCGGACGTGGCGCGCTTCAACAACCACAAGCCCGAGGATGGCGTCGATGCCCTGGTGAGCTACATGCGCCGGCTGCCGCGCGACGTGCCGGCCGGCACGCGCTGGCTCTACAGCACCGGGGAAACCAACCTCGTCGGCATCGTGCTGGGAGCGGCGATCGGCAAGCCGCTCTCGGAATACCTGTCGGAGAAGATCTGGAAGCCGGCCGGCATGGAGCAGCAGGCCACCTGGATTCTCAGCCGCTCCGGCAAGGAGATCAGCGGCTGCTGCATCCAGGCGGCGACGCGCGATTTCGCCCGGTTCGGGCTCTTCATCCTGAACGGCGCCCGCGTCGACGGCCAGAGCATCGTGCCCGACGGCTGGCTCGCAGAGGCCACGACCGAGCGCGTCGGCATCGGCGTGCCCGAGCGTGGCTATGGCTATCAGTGGTGGACCTGGGCCGACGGCAGCTTCACTGCGCGCGGCATCTTCGGTCAGGGCATCTTCATCGACCCGAAGCGCAGGATCGTGATCGCCTCGAACGCCAACTGGGGCGGCGGCGCGCGCGACCCGGTCGCCAGCGAGGCGCGCGAAGCGTTCTACCGCGCGGTGCAGAAGGCGGTGGACGACGAGGCGGCGGTGCCCCGGGAGAACAGCCAGGCTCAATGAGCGCTGGGGCGCCGGTGCGCGATGCCGAGCGCACGCCGCCGAGGCAGACGTGACCGGCCGGGGAAGGGCTCAGCGGTCGACGCGCACCCTGCGCAGTCGGCCCGCTTCTCATTGAGACTACATAACGGTACGATGTAGTCACAATCATGGCATCACGAGAACAGGCATGAAGGCCACCACCGTCAGCATCCGGGAGCTCAAGAGCCGGCTCTCGCATTACATGCGCCTGGCCAAGGCGGGCGAGACCGTCGAGATTACCGAGCGGGGCGTTCCGATCGGCCGCATCGTGCCGACCGCGCTGCCGGCCGAGGATCGCGTGCAACTGCTGGTCCAGTCGGGTCTGCTCGCCTGGAATCGACGCAAGCTCGCCCCGCGGGCACCGGTCGCACGCGTGCGCGGGAAGAAGACCATCGCCGAACTGCTGGTCGAGGATCGCGAGTGATCGTCTATCTCGACGCCAGCGCGCTCGTGAAGCGCTACGTCGCCGAAGCCGGCTCGGCCGACGTAAGCGAACTGGTCGAGCATGCGACGCTGGCCGGGACGGCAATCGTGAGCCGCGCCGAAGTGGCTGCCGCCCTGGGCAAGGCCGCCCGGATGAAACTGGTGCCGCGCAAGGACGCCGCCGCAGCGCTGCAGTCGTTCACGTCGGAGTGGGAGTCACTGATTCGTCTGCAGATGACCGAAGTGCTCATGGCGCGCGCCGCGGAGTTCGCATGGGAACAGGGCTTGCGCGGGCATGACGCGGTCCATCTGGCCGCGGCGCACGTCTGGCAAGACGTGATGGGGGAGCCGGTGACGCTGGCGACCTACGACTGGCAGCTCCGGGACGCGGCCAGGGGAACAGGACTGGTTGCCTGGCCCGCGCGGCTCGAATCTCGACCGCGCGGAAAGAGGGCGGATCGTCTTCCCCTATGAGGCAGTCAAGGTCGAGTTCCTGCTCCATGCTGCGTAGCGCAGGTTTCCGCGGCTTCCACCGCACCCGCATGTGGCGTATACTGCCTCTTACATTGTAAGAGGCTATCGATGTCGACCGCCACCGTGTCCGAAAAAGGCCAGGTCGTGATACCCGCCGAGATCCGCAAACTGCTCGGCATCGCGCCGGGCACCCGACTCGATTTCACGATCGAGGGGCAGAGCTTGCGCGTCGAGGTTGCGCGGCGCGCCGCGCCCACTCGCCTGGAAGACGGCTACGGCCTGCTGGTCTGCCGGAAGCCCGGGAAGCGCCGCCTGGCCGATTTCGACGTCGCGCAGGCGATGCGGGAACGGGGCAAGTGATCGCGGTCGACACCAACGTCCTGGCCCGGTTCTACGTCGACGATCCGGGCGACCCCGAAGCGCGAAAGCAGCGGCCTGTCGCACGTCGCGTCCTGGCGGGGCCGTCGATCTTCGTGCCGCTCACCGTGCTCCTCGAGCTCGAATGGGTCCTCCGTGCTTTCTACGACTTCGACCCACCCGACTACGCGGCCGTCGTCAATCACCTGCTTGGTCTGTCGAACGTGGTCGTCGAATCTCGCGCCGCCGTGATTGCGGCCATCGACGCGCATGTTGCGGGTCTCGATTTCGCCGACGCGCTTCACCTGTACTCGAGCGGTCACTGCGGAGCGCTTGTCACCTTCGACGACAAGCGCTTTGCGCGGCGTGCCCAGCGGCTCGGATTGCGGCCCGAAGTTCAGATAGCGGCTTGAGTGCGTGGGCGCCGGCCTGCCTGTCGGGCGATGCGTTCCGCGTCGATTACGCGCGAGTGTTCCTGCCCGCGCCAGGTGATATCCAACCCGTGCACCACGCCGTCTGCCTGCATCGGTTCGTCGCCGAGCTCGAGCGCGTTGGCGAGCGTGACGACCACGTGCGGTGACGCACGTCGAGGGCCTGCGGCCGTTCGGATCGCAGTTGCTGTGCGAGCAGGTGGTCGGGCGCGCGCTGCGCCGCACCTCGTACGTGGTCGATCCCGAAGCGGGCTTGTTCACCGAGGAAACCTGGTCACATCGACGTTGGACACCCCGATCGGCACAATTGTTGGTGACATTGACAACAACAGGTTGCGTTGGCACAATCACCAACATGAAAGCGACGCTCGTCGCCCGCACGCGGATCGTCTACGACGAGAGGGCGTTTGCCGAGTTGGTTCTCTGGAGAGTCCCGACAGCCGTTGTCGGTTCCTCCCACGAGTTCAAGTACCGCCTCGCGTACGTCGTCGATGGTGTCTGCGTGGTCCGTTACGACAACGAAGTCGGCAAGGGTGATCATCGTCACTTCGGAGACAGGGAATCCGTGTACTCCTTCAATACGCCGGAGGCACTTCTTGCAGCCTTCGAGCGCGACATTGCGAGGTGGAACCGTGAAAACAGTGACTCTCGAGGTTCGCGAAGCCAGGGACTCCATGACTGACTTCGCGCGTGCATGGCGCACCGGCAAGCCGGAACGGTCTGCCCGAATCAGTTTCGCCTCGCCCGAGCTTCTGTGGAAGGTGCTCACTGCCAAGCGCTGGGAACTCCTGAAGGCGCTCTGCGGGGCGGGTCCCGTGTCCATCCGCGAAGCAGCTCGCCGCGTCAACCGAGACGTGAAGGGGGTTCACGGCGACGTCACGGCGCTGCTCAATGCGGGAGTGCTCGACCGCGCGGAAGGAGGAGGAATCGTCTTCCCCTATGAAGCAGTCAAGGTCGAGTTCCTGCTCCATGCTGCGTAGCGCAGGTTTCGGCTACGCCAGCCGCCCGAGAACGAGCCCGCTCGCTGCAACCGACCCCACCAGCGCCACCTTCAGCCGCGCCCGGGTCAGCCCGACGAACAAGCGCCGGCGCACCTCCTCCGTCCACGCGTCGAAGTCGATCTCGGTGATCACCACGCAATCGGCCGCCGGGCCCTTGAACCTGAAGAGCGTCTCGAGCTGCAATTCGCCGTCCGAGACGATCGCCTCGCCGGCCTCGGTGTAGCGGCCGGTGAAGCGGCGCGTGCGTTGGCCGGCGATGCGTTCCGCGTCGATCACGCGCGAGTGCTCCCGCCCGCGCCAGGTGATCACGGCGATGTCGGATGCCGCGTGGCCTTCGGCGAGGAACGCGGCCACAGCGGCGTTCGTGCGCTCGAGCAGGCTCGCCTCGTCGCCGTATTCGTGCAGCTGCGGATCGAACCCGTGCACAACGCCGCCCGCCTGCATCGGCTCATCGCTGAGCTCGAGTGCGTTCGCGAGCGTGACCACTACGTGCGGCGATCGGAAGTTCACCGGCGAGCGCAGCACCGTCCAGTCGGGCAGCGGCACGGGCTCGCGCCGATACAGGCCCTGCGACGGATCCTCCAGCCACAGGCAGCGGCCCTCGGGGCGCACGAGCTGCAGCAGCGCCGCGGCCCACGCGGGCTCGAAGTCCTGCCCCTCGTCGACGACCAGGAGGTCGACGGTGGCCTGCATCGCGGGCGCCGCCTCGATCAAGGCGCCGGCGAGCCGCTCGAAGATGCCCGGCGTCGAGTAGTCGATCGATTCGCCGCGCTGGCGGATCACCCACGCACCCAGCTCGTGGAAGGTGTTGCAGCAGCCCGCCACGGGCGCCGCGCGGCGCATCGCGTCGGCGAGCGACCGGTTGAAGCAGACATAGAGCGCCGACTTGCCGGCGGATTTCGCGGCGCGCAGCTCTTCGAGCGCGAGTTGAGTCTTGCCCGAGCCTGCCGTGCCGATCACGCGCAGGCGGTGCGGCTGCATCTCGAGTCGCCGCGCCCAGGTGGCCAGTCCGCCCGACAGTTGCGTGTAGTGGCTGCGCGCGAGCCGGCTGAGCGCATCCACGCTCGGGGTCACCTGCACGACGTCCGACAGGAACACGTGGACGTCGTACGCGTCGGGCGGTTCCGCGCCGCCGGTTTCGTGGGACGTCGCGGGGGAAGGGCGCTCGTCGAACAGTTCGACGATGCGCGCGGCGAGCCGCTGTCCGTTACCGGCGTCGACCACCCGCGTCGGGTCGATCGACGCCGGGGGCGCACCGGAGAGCGTGCAGTCCGGCAGGTGGAGCAGATGGTCGATGTCCAGCCGTCGTCCGGGCCAGCGGCGGGCGAACTCGCGCATCAGGCCGTGCAGGTTGCGCGTGACCTGCGCGCGCAGGCCCTTCGCCCCGGTGGCGTAGGTCTTCACGAGGTCGTCGCCGGACATCGAGACCGCCCCGTTCTTCTGCTCGATGGCCACGATGCGGCCGAGCCGGTTCACGACGGCGAAGTCGATCTCGCCGTAGAACGCCGCCCGCGCGTCGGCATGTGCCCAGTGAACGCCGTGATAGACGGTGTACTCGGCGGAGAGCTCGCGCTCGAGGCGTTCGAGGGTTTCGATCTCGCGAGCCGCATGGCCGCGGCACGCGGCAGCGTCGATTTCGTCGGGGATGATCCGGGCCATGGCCGTGAGTGGATTCCGGGGGCCATATCTTCACCGATCGGAACGGGTCTTGGGCGCGTGTCAATTCAGCACCCGATATCCGCGGCCCGCCATGCAGTTGCGGACAATTTGCACCTGCGACTCCGCCCCGTGCGCGGCCCCGGAGGCGCCGCCGGACACCGCCCCGACCGCCGCACCTGTGTTGCGGCTGTAGCGCGAGCCCATCGCTGCGGCGAGGGCCACGCCGAGGAGGGCGCCGATCGCGGCACCTGCGGCCGCCTGGGTCGCGGGATCGCGTTGCTGCGCGTACTGCTGGCAATCGCGCAGATCGGCTTCGTAGCGCGCGTGGTCGACGCCCTGCATGTCCACCACCGGGCGGTAGCCGGCGCAGGCGGTCAGGAAGGCGACGAGTACGATCAGTGAAACGCCTCGTTTCATGTGGGTCTCCGTTCGCTAGCCACGTTGCTGTCAAGGCGAGACGAGCGGCGCCGCACACGCGGCGGGCAGTCCCGATCGCGCCATTGGAACAACGCCGAGGCTCAGGGGATGAGCCCGATCAGAGGATTTCCAATCGGTCATCCCCGGCTCACCTCACGAGCCCGCCCGTCGGCTAAGATGCGCCCGACATGGAGGAAACCGGCGCTCCGTCGATGGCGAAGCTCGAAGACCTGACCCCGAACGCCTCGGTCCGCGGCGTGCTTCCCGATGGCCTGGTCGCCGTGGTGGCCGTGCGCTGGTTCGGTTCCGAAGCGCTCGAGCTCACCTACAAGACTGCGCAGGGCGCCGTCGCCAACGAACTGCTCTATCGCTACGACGAGCCGCGCCTCGAGGTCGTCGAGCGGGGTCGATCATGGAGCTTCGACGGCGACGGTGCGCTGTTCCGGCTGGTGTCGGAGGCGCAGCGTATTCGCCTCGCGCACCTGTTCGACCCGGTGCTGGCGGTGCATACCTCGCTCGTCGATCCGCTGCCGCACCAGATCACGGCGGTCTACGAGCACATGCTGCCGCGCCAGCCGCTACGGTTCCTGCTGGCCGATGATCCGGGCGCCGGCAAGACCATCATGGCGGGGCTCCTGATCAAGGAGCTGATCGCACGCGGCGACCTGCAGCGTTGCCTGGTGGTCTGCCCCGGCAGCCTCGCCGAGCAGTGGCAAGACGAACTGTTCCGGCGCTTCCAGCTGCCGTTCGAGATCCTGACCAACGACAAGCTGGAGGCTGCACGCACCGGCAACTGGTTCCTGGAGACCGACCTCGCGATCGCCCGACTCGACAAGCTTTCGCGCAACGAAGCGGTCCAGCAGAAGCTGCAGGCGCCCGATTGCCGCTGGGATCTCGTCGTCTGCGACGAGGCGCACAAGATGTCGGCCACGGTGTTCGGCGGCGAGACGAAGTACACGAAGCGTTATCGACTGGGTCAGTTGCTGTCGACGCTCACGCGCCACTTCCTGCTGATGACGGCCACGCCGCACAACGGGCACGAGACCGACTTCCAGCTCTTTATGGCACTGCTCGACGGCGACCGCTTCGAGGGGCGGTATCGCGACGGCGTACACGCCACCGACGTGTCCGACCTGATGCGGCGAATGGTGAAGGAGAGCCTGCTCAAGTTCGACGGCACGCCGCTCTTTCCGCCGCGCATCGCGTACACGGTGCCGTACCGGCTGTCGGATCCGGAAGCGCGTCTTTACAGGGCTGTTACCGACTACGTGCGCGAGGAGTTCAATCGCGCCGAGGCGCTCGCCAACGACAAGCGGGCCGGCACGGTGGGCTTCGCGCTCACGATTCTGCAGCGTCGCCTGGCCTCGTCCCCCGAGGCGATCTACCAGTCCCTGCGACGTCGACGCGAGCGCCTCGAGAGTCGCCTGCGCGAGATGGAGCTGCTGCAGCGCGGTGGTCAGGCGGCGGGCATGCTGGCTGCCACCGGGCCGTCACTGGACGCCGAAACGGTCGAAGATCTGGAAGAAGCGCCCGACGACGAAGTGCAGGCGGCGGAAGAGGAGATTCTCGACCAGGCGACGGCCGCCCGCTCGATCGCCGAGCTGCGCATCGAGATCGAGACGCTGAAGACGCTCGAAGCCGAAGCGCTCGCCGTGCTGCGCAGCGACGCCGACACCAAGTGGCGCGAGCTTGCGGGGCTGCTGGGGGAGATCTTCACGCCGGCAGGGCTCGCGGGCGCGGCCGGTGCCGAACACCACGCAGCCCAGCCAGCGCCGCATGGTGCCGGAACGATCGAGCCGCCCAGGCCGTCTCCACACCAGAAGCTGGTGATCTTCACCGAGCATCGCGACACGCTGGAATACCTGCGACGCCGGATCGCCACGCGGCTCGGGCGCAGCGATGCGGTGGTCGTCATCCATGGCGGCGTCGGTCGCGAAGAGCGCTTGAAGGTGCAGGAGTCGTTCCGCCACGATCCGCAGGTGCGCGTGCTGCTGGCCACCGATGCGGCCGGCGAGGGCATCAACCTGCAGCGCGCGCACCTGATGGTCAATTACGACCTGCCGTGGAATCCGAACCGGCTCGAGCAGCGCTTCGGGCGCATCCACCGGATCGGGCAGACCGAGGTCTGCCATCTGTGGAACCTGGTGGCCGAGGAAACGCGCGAAGGCGACGTCTATCGCAAGCTGCTCGACAAGCTCGAACAGGCTCGCCAGGCGCTGGGCGGACAGGTGTTCGACGTGCTGGGCAGGCTCGAGTTCGAGGGCAAGTCGCTGCGCGAGCTGCTGATCGAGGCGATCCGCTTCGGCGAACGCCCCGAGGTGCAGAACTACCTGAGCACGGTGCTCGACGCCGCGCTCGACCGTGGACACCTGCAGAGCCTGCTGGACGATCACGCGCTCGCGCACACCGCAATGGACGCCAGCAGGGTGCAGCGGATCCGGGCCGACATGGAGCGTGCCGACGCGCGGCGCCTGCAACCGCACTACATCGAGTCGTTCTTCCACGAAGCTTTCCGTCGCCTCGGCGGCAGCGCGAAGCAGCGCGAGTCGGGGCGATACGAAATCAGCCATGTTCCGGCGCCGGTTCGTAACCGCGACCGGCTGATCGGGCTGCGTGAACCGGTGATGCCGCGCTACGAGCGCATCACCTTCGAGAAGGCGCTGGTGGCGCCGCAGGGGCAGGTGCCGGCGGCGTTCGTCTGCCCGGGCCATCCGCTGCTCGACGCTGTGATCGACCTCACGCTGGAGCGCGACCGCGACCTGCTCAGGCGGGGCACGGTACTGGTGGACGAACGCGACCCGGGCACATCGCCGCGGGTGCTGTTCTACCTGGAGCACGAGATCCGCGACGCGAGCCTGACCCGCACCGGCGAGCGCCGCGTGGTCTCCCGGCGGATGCTCTACGTCGAGACCGCGGCCGACGGCCAGACCCGTCATGTGCAGTACGCACCGTACCTCGACTACCGCCCCCTGGCTGACGGCGAGCCCGGGGTTGCGGCGATCCTGGATCGTTCGGAATGCGGGTGGATCGACGCGGAACTGGAGCAGCGTGCGCAGGAATACGCGGTGGCCGAAGTCGTTCCCGACCATCTTGCCGAGGTCCGAAACCGGAAGATGGACCTTCTGGCCAGGACCGAGGCGGCGGTGAAGGACCGCCTCACCAAGGAGATCGCCTTCTGGGACCACCGGGCCCAGGAACTGAGGCTGCAGGAGCAGGCCGGCAACCCCAATGCCAGACTGAATTCCGACGAGGCGCGCAAGCGTGCCGATCTGCTGCAGGGACGCCTCGAGGCCCGTCTGGAGGAACTGAAGCTCGAGGCGCAGCTCTCGCCGATGCCGCCGGTGGCAGTGGGCGGCACGCTGGTGGTGCCGATCGGGCTGGTGCGGGCGATGTCCGGGCAGGCGGCGCTGGCGGTTGCCGCGTTCGACACGCAGGCCAGCGCAGCCCGCGCACGGGCGATCGTGATGGAGGTGGAGCGCTCGCTCGGCTTCGAGCCGGTGGACCGAGAATTCGAGAAGCTCGGCTACGACATCGAAAGCGCGGTGCCCGGCACCGGCAAGCTGCGCTTCATCGAGGTGAAGGGGCGGGCGTCGGGCGCGCAGACAATCACGGTGACAAAAAATGAGATCCTTTACTCACTAAATAAGCCTGATGACTACATCCTCGCGATCGTCGAATTCATGGGGGACGATGGGCATCGCATCCACTACGTTCGTCGCCCTTTCCAGCGCGAACCCGATTTCGGTGTGACAAGCGTCAACTATGATCTTCTCGAACTTTTTGGACGAGCGGAGAGGCCGACGTGATCGCGAGCTTTCTTCGCTTGATGATCGACAGCCTTAGTGCAAAATCCTTGCCGATCTTTGAGGTGCCGGGCCATAGCATAAGCAGTGCGCGAATCGCCCGAAACACCGCCTGGTCCGCGTTTGCATCAGCTCATCCGGATCTGCGTTTCACTGGTATGCAACTCGCTCATGCAGTAGTCAAGGCGGATCATTTGGATTATGCCAATCCGACCCTTCCAGGGATCGGATTCCTCCTACAGAGTCACCGCATCATCGACTGGTCCAGTCCGCAACTCTGCCTCAGGCCTGGGGCGAGCACCTTGCTCACGGATTTCGTTCGGACGAGTATGGCCGGCCGGATCGGCCAAGGGCTCGCGCTACTGTTCATGCAGAGCAAAGGGTACGCTCAGGCCATGCATCTCCACGCCTACCTCGAATCAAGGTGCATCCGCACGTCGGACGGTGCGGGGCGCAGGCAACCTGTTGCGGACTTCCTGTGCGAGGGGCCCGCCGCCGCGCGAGCCCTCGCCGAGTCCAAGGCCTCTTTCGCGAAGAGGACGAATGAGCCTTCGGAAGTCAAGCAGCGTCTTAAGAGCGCGCTTGTCGAACAGGTTGAACCCTGGATGGGAAAGATCAGCCCTCCCGCGACAAAGGGTTTCGTTATCGCCACCTATCTGCGGGAGTGCTCCGATTCATCTGCCGATGACTCGGCTTTGGTTTTTGTCGACCCGGAAGATCAGAACGGCTCGAATGAGGTCGAGGTTCCCTCGGTAACTGTACGTCGTGAGAACTATGCGGCCTGGCTATCTGCCATGGGACTTCAGGATGCAGGTGCGCGTCTTCGAGATCGCCGGATCGATGAAGGCAGAAGGGTGACGTTCGCGGTTATCGATACCGCAAATGGAGAGTTTGCGTTTCCGAGTCTTTGTTGTATCGCCTTTCCGGGAGATGAAAGACCCTCGATTTCATTCGACACGAAATGCATGGCCGCCGGAATCGAATTCCGAGTATTACGGGCAATCGCTCAGGCCGTTCAGGGAGACGAGGCAGCATTGGTGACGTATCAGTACCAGTACCACGACGAACCGCTTCAGGCCAGGCGTGACGAGAGTAAAACGTTCAGCATATTTCCGGATGGAACATTCCTGGGGACCGTGGACTTCGGTCAAATCGTCCGAATCGAGGAGTTCGTCCTTTGATCGGGCAGGGAAAGAAACTCATCGAGGTGGCGCTACCGCTGGAGGCGATCAACAAGGCCAGCGCACGCGAGAAGTCGATCCGGCACGGGCACCCGAGCACGCTGCATCTGTGGTGGGCCCGGCGCCCGCTCGCGGCGGCCCGCGCGGTGATCTTCGCGCAGATGGTGGACGACCCCTCGGCGCATCCGGATCTCTTTCCGACCGAGAAGGCACAGGAGAAGGAACGCCAGCGGCTGTTCCGGATCATCGAAGAACTGGTGAAGTGGGAGAACACCACGAACGAGGCGGTACTGCAGGCCGCGCGCGACGAGATCTGGCAGAGCTGGCGCCGCGCCTGCGCCGCGAATGCCGATCATCCGCGCGCCAAGGAGCTGTTCGACCGGCACAGGCTGCCGGGGTTCCACGATCCCTTCGCCGGCGGAGGTGCGCTGCCGCTGGAGGCGCAGCGGCTCGGAATGGAGGCGTGGGCAAGCGACCTGAACCCGGTCGCCGTGCTGATCAACAAGGCGATGATCGAGATTCCGCCGCGCTTCGCGGGCAGGCCGCCGGTGAACCCCGAGTCGCGCAAGGAAACGTCTCTGCTGGAGCGGCAGTGGAAGGGCGCGCAGGGGCTTGCCGAGGACGTGCGTTACTACGGGCGATGGATGCGCGACGAGGCGGAAAAGCGCATCGGGCATCTGTACCCGAAGGTCGCGGTCACCGAGGAGATGGCGAAGGACCGTCCGGATCTGAAACCCTACGTCGGACGCGAGTTGACCGTGATCGCATGGCTATGGGCGCGAACGGTGAAGAGCCCGAATCCGGCTTTCGCGGACGTGGACGTGCCGCTCGCGTCGACCTTCGTGCTTTCGACGAAGGCGGGGAAGGAAGCCTGGGTGGAGCCGGTGATCGAGGGGCACGGGTACCGGTTCACGGTGAAGGTCGGGACGCCGAAGCCGGAGACAAAGGGCGGGACAAAGCTCGGACGCGGCTCTGATTTCCGTTGCCTGATATCGGGTGCGCCCATCTCCGGCGACTACATCAAGGCCGAGGGCAGGGCCGGGCGGATGCGCACACGACTGATGGCGATCGTTGCGGAAGGCGATCGCGGCAGGGTGTACGTTGCGCCCATCGCCTTGCATGAAGCAGTCGCGCAGCAACCGAAGCCTGAGTGGAAGCCGGAGGGCGAGGTTCCAGCACGACTGACGGGTGGCACTTGCGTCCCGTATGGTCTTGCGACCTGGGGTGATCTCTTCACATCGCGCCAGCTCGTTGGTCTCACGACGCTTTCTGATCTGATTGGCGAGGCAATCGAACGCGTCCGAAACGACGCTCTCGCCGCCGGATCGGCGGACGATTCGATACCGGTACGGGATGGCGGCACGGGTGCGCGGTCGTATGCCGAAGCGGTGGGGACGTACCTGTCCCTGGCGATCAGCCGCATCGCCGATTACAGCTGCACGATCACGACCTGGGCAAATAACCCGCAGATGGAGATCGCGCGCAATGCGTTCGCGCGCCAGGCAATCCCCATGACCTGGGACTTCGCAGAAACGAATGTTTTCGGGCCTTCCTCCGGAAGCTTCGACATTCTGCGTGAGTGGATCGCGAAGGTCGTCGAACGATTTTCGGTTTCGCATCGATCTCTCGCCTTGCAGGCGGATGCGGGGACGCAGAATCTCAGTGCCGACAGGATCGTCTCCACGGATCCGCCGTACTACGACAACATCGGCTACGCGGACCTTTCCGACTTCTTCTACGTCTGGCTCCGCCGGTCGCTGCGCCCGGTCTTTCCCGATCTGCTCGCGACCGTTGCGGTTCCCAAGGCCGAGGAGCTGGTCGCAACACCCTACCGTCACGGGAACCGGGAAAAGGCCGAGGCCTTCTTTCTGGACGGAATGACGCGTGCGATGCAGCGAATTTCGGCGCAGGCGCACCCGGCATATCCGGTAACGATCTACTACGCATTCAAGCAGGCCGAGAGCGAGACGGAGTCCGGCACCACGAGCACGGGCTGGGAGACGTTCCTCGATGCGGTAGTGCGCGCGGGCTTCTCGCTGAGCGGAACATGGCCTGTGCGGACGGAGCGCATCGGGCGCAGCATCGGAATCGGCGCCAACGCACTGGCCTCTAGCATCGTGCTGGTGTGCCGTCGTCGGCGCCCGGATGCTCCCACTGCCACGCGCCGGGAGTTCGTGGCCATGCTGAGGGCCGAACTGCCGGAGTCGCTGAAGTATCTCCAGCATGGAAACATCGCGCCCGTCGATCTTGCGCAGGCGGCGATCGGTCCCGGCATGGCGGTCTACACACGCTACGCGAAGGTGCTCGATGCCGAAGGCAAGGAGGTCGCAGTTCGTGAGGCGCTGGCGCTGATCAATCAGACGCTCGACGAGGTGCTCGCCGAGCAGGAAGGCGACTTCGACGCCGACAGCCGCTGGGCGCTCGCCTGGTACGAACAGCACGGATTCGACGAGGGCGAATACGGTGTCGCCGAAACCTTGAGCAAGGCGAAGGTGACATCGGTCGCCGGGCTCGCCGCCGCAGGGATCGTCGAGGCGAAGCGCGGCAAGGTTCGCCTTCTGCGGCCCGATGAACTGCCTGCGTCGTGGGATCCGGCGACCGATCCGCGCCTGACTGCCTGGGAGGTCGTCCACCACCTCGTGCGCGCGTTGGCGAGTGGCGGAGAAGGCGCCGCGGCCGCGCTGGTCGCGAGGCTCGGCAGCCATGCCGAGACCGCCCGCGAACTCGCCTATCGGCTCTACACGATGTGCGAGCGCAAGAAGAGGGCGGCCGAGGCACTCTCCTACAACGCGCTGGTGCAGAGCTGGCCGGAGATCGCGCGGCTGGCCCGCGGGGAAAGAGAAACGCGGGCAGGGCAGGACGATCTGTTCGACGCCGGGAACGACGCGGGCTGACCTATGCCCGTGGCCGCGGCGGGCCGCGCCGCCGGAAACCTGTAGACATCGACGCCAGATTTGCCGTAAATTTGGTGGCGATGTTTACACGTCTGCTGAATCCGCCCCGGGGCGCCTTCTTCCTGTTCGGGCCGCGCGGCACCGGCAAGAGTAGCTGGATCCGCTCGCGTTTCGAGGGCGCACTCATCGTCGATCTCCTGCAACCGGAGAACGCGATCCGCTTCGAGCGCGACCCGGCGCTGCTGCGCGCGCTGGTGCTTGCGCGCCCGAAGTCCGACTGGATCGTGGTGGACGAGGTGCAGCGCGCGCCCCGGTTGCTCGACGAGGTCCACTACCTGATGGAGGAGAAGGGCTACCGCAGGTTCGCGCTCACCGGCTCCTCGGCGCGAAAGCTGAAGCGCGGCGCGGCCAACCTGCTGGCGGGCCGCGCCGCGCTGCGCACACTGTATCCGCTTACCGCGGCCGAGCTCGGGTTCGCGACACCGGTCGCGCAGCGCCTGCGCTACGGCTCGATGCCGCTCAGCGTCACTGCGCCGGACGACGACGCCCGCGAGGATTACCTGCGCGCGTTCGTCACGACCTATCTCGCCGAGGAGATCCGCGCCGAAGGTCTGGTGCGCAACCTGGGCAGCTTCAGCCGCTTTCTCGACGTGGCCGCGCTCGCCGCCGGCCAGACCACCAACGTCTCGGCACTGTCGCGCGATGCCGGGGTGTCGCGCGAGACGGCGCGCGGGTATTTCGAGATCCTGGTCGACACGCTCATCGGCGACTGGTTACCCGCGTATCGTCCGCGCGCCAGGGTGAAGGAGGTGGCGCAACCGAAGTTCTACTGGTTCGATCCGGGCGTCCTGCACGCGGCCGCCGGGGGGCTTGAGCAGCCGATGCCCGCCGACTGGGACGGGGTACTGCTCGAGCACCTTTTGCTGCACGAACTGCGGGCCCACATGCACCATGCGGGCGTGAAAGGATCGCTGGGCTACTGGGCGACGCCGAGCGGCGGCGAAGTCGATTTCGTCTGGTGGCACGGTTCGGTGATGACCGCGATCGAAGTGAAGTCGAGCCGACGCTATCGTTCCGAGTATCGGACCGGCATCCGGTCGCTCGAGGCCGGGTTCGAAGGAAAGCTGCGCAGCTGGATCGTCTATCGCGGCGACGAAGAGCTGGAAGTGGACGGCACGCGCGTGCTTCCGGTCGAAGCTTTTCTCCGGCGCCTGCACGACGGCACCATCATCGGTTAGGGAGCACACCACGACATGGCGATCACCAACCAGGAACGCATCGGCAAGGCCATGGAGTTGCTGCGCGCGGGGCTCGCGCCCTTCGTCGAGCGTGAAATCCAGGCCGCGGTGAAGGTCGGTAGCGTGCGCATGGAGGCGGTGCGCCGCTTCGCCGACGATCCGGTACTCGGGCAGAAGCCGGTCGGGCAATGGGACGCGGCGGGGCTGCTGAAGCTCATGTGGGAGACCTGGAACGACGTGTTCGGGCGCACGCTCGGGCGCGCCGAGCGGTCGCTGGTGCAGGAACTGCGCGACTGGCGCAACAAGTGGGCCCACCAGGAACCCTTTTCGAGCGACGACGCCGATCGCGCGCTCGATTCGATGGCGCGCCTGCTTGCCGCGGTTTCGGCCTCGCAGGCCGACGACGTGCAGAAGATCAAGATGGAACTGCGCCGGCTCGTCATGGACGAGCAGGTGCGCGGCGAGAAGCGCAAGGCCGGGGGGTCGCTCATCGAAGCGGCCGCGAGCGGCGCGCTGTCGCCCTGGCGCGAGGTGATCACGCCGCACGCCGACGTGGCCTCGGGACGTTATCAGCAGGCGGAGTTCGCGGCCGATCTCTGGCAGGTGCACCTGGGCGAGGGCAGCGACGAGTACCGCAAGCCGGCCGAGTTCTTCCGGCGCACCTATCTCACCGAAAGCCTGAAGAAGCTGCTGGTGGGCGGCGTGCAGCGCATCTCGGGCCAGGGCGGCGACCCGGTGGTGCAGTTGCAGACCAACTTCGGCGGCGGCAAGACGCACTCGATGCTGGCGCTCTATCACTTGTTCTCGGGGGCGCGGCCGGCGGAACTGGCGGGTGTCGAGGCGCTGCTGGCCGAGGCGGGCGCCGATCGACTGCCGTCCGCGCGGCGCGTGGTGCTGGTGGGCAACAAGATCTCGCCCGGCAATCCGGCGACGAAACCCGACGGAACCACGGTGCGCACGCTGTGGGGCGAGCTCGCCTGGCAACTCGGCGGCAAGGCGGCCTACGCACGGATTGCGAAGGACGATGAGCACGCGACCAGCCCCGGCGACGCGCTGCGCGAACTCTTTGTGCAGCACGGGCCGTGCCTGGTGCTGATCGACGAATGGGTGGCCTATGCGCGCCAGTTGCACGACCAGAGCGACCTGCCGGGCGGCAGCTTCGAGACGCAGTTCAGCTTCGCGCAGGTGCTCACCGAATCGGCCAAGGCGGCCGGCAACTGCCTGCTGGTGGTATCGCTGCCGGCCTCCGACACCGCCGGCGCGGGCTCCCCCCACACCCAGGCCGACGACGTGGAGGTGGGTGGCATTCGGGGTCGCGAGGCGCTCGACCGGCTGCGCAACGTGGTCGGCCGCGTCGAGTCGTCGTGGCGGCCGGCGAGCGCGGAGGAGGGCTTCGAGATCGTGCGCCGGCGGCTGTTCGAGCCGTTGGCGGGCGCAGCGGCGTTCAAGCAGCGCGACGTGACCGCGCGTGCCTTCGCCGATCTCTACCGGGCGCAGGCGCCGGAGTTCCCGCCCGAGTGCCGCAGCGGCGACTATGAGGAACGCATCCGGGCCGCCTATCCGATCCACCCGGAGATCTTCGATCGGCTCTACACAGATTGGTCGACGCTGGTGAAGTTCCAGCGCACGCGCGGCGTGCTGCGGCTCATGGCAGCGGTGATCCACAGCCTGTGGGAGAAGGGCGACCGCAACCCGCTGATCCTGCCCTCGACCATTCCGATCGACGACGCGCGCGTGCAATCGGAACTGACCCGCTACCTGTCGGACAACTGGGCGCCGATCATCGAGAAGGACGTCGACGGCCCGCACTCCCTGCCGCTGCGCATCGACAGCGAACAGCCCAACCTCGGCAAGCTCAACGCCACGCGGCGCGTCGCCCGCACGATCTATCTCGGGTCGGCGCCGACCGCGGCTGCCGCGCACCGCGGCCTGGAAGACCGCCGGGTGAAGCTCGGATGCGTGATGCCGGGCGAGCCGCCCGCCGTCTTCGGCGATGCGCTGCGCCGGCTCGCCGCTGCCGCCACCTACCTCTACCAGGACGGCGCGCGCGCCTGGTACGCGACCCAGCCGACGGTGACCAAGCTCGCCGAGGATCGCGCCGAGCAGTTGAAGCGGGATCCCGACAAGGTCGCCCGCGAACTGGAGGCGCGACTGCGCGCAAACCTGCAGAAGACCGGAGACTTCTCGCGCGTGCATCCGTTGCCCCAGTCGGGCGCCGACGTGTCCGACGACCTCGATGCGCGCCTGGTGGTGCTGGGGGCCGAGCATCCGTACAGCAAGGAAGGCGACAGTCCCGCCGAGGCGGCGGCCAAGGCGCTTCTGGAGCAGCGCGGCAGCGCGCCGCGCCTTTATCGCAACGGTCTGGTCTTCCTCGCCGCCGATCGCGTGCGCCTGCAGGATCTCGACGAAGCGCTGCGCAGGTTCCTCGCCTGGGAATCGATCCTCGGCGAGAAAGAGACGCTGAACCTCGATCCGCACCAGGTGCGTCAGGCGCAAACGCAGCTGCAGGCCGCCGACGGAACGGTAACCGCACGCCTGCCGGAGACCTACCAGTGGCTGCTGCATCCCGAGCAGAAGTCGCCGCACTCGCCGATCGAGTGGCAGGCGGTGCGCCTGTCGGGCGCCGACGCGCTTGCGGTGCGCGCCAGCAGGAAGCTGCGCAACGACGAGACGCTGGTGCTCAATCTGGGCGCGACCATTCTGCGCAAGCACGTCGACGAAGTGCCGCTGTGGCGCGGCGAGCACGTTGCCGTCAGGCAATTGGTGGACGACTTCGCGCGCTATCTGTACCTGCCGCGCCTCGCGGGGCCGGAGGTGCTGATGCAGGCGATCCGCGACGGCGTTGCGCTGCTCACCTGGCAGGCCGATACCTTCGCGTACGCCGAGAGCTTCGACGAGGCGGCGGGGCGTTACCGCGGGCTGCGTGCCGGCCAGATGGTGACCGTGTCGCCCGAGAGTCAGGCGCTGCTCGTCAAGCCCGACGTGGCGCGGCGGCAGATCGAGGCGGAAGTGCCGACGCCATCGGTTCCGGGTGTACCGCAGGGCGCCACGCAGGCACCAGGGTCACCGACTCCGGATGGCGCGGGTGTGCCGTTGTCTTCGGGAACTGCCGCCGTGCAACCCCGGCGTTTCCACGGGTCGGTTGCGCTCGACGCCACCCGCGTGGGCCGCGACGCGGGACGGATCGCCGAGGAAGTCGTCGCGCATCTATCGGGCCTCGTCGGGGCGAACGTCACGGTGACGCTGGAGATTCACGCCGAGATCCCCTCGGGTGCCCCGGAGAACGTGGTGCGGATCGTGACCGAAAATTGCCGGACGCTGAAGTTCGGGGAGCATGGGTTCGAGGAGGAGTAGGGGCGCGATGGTTCGGGTCGGCAACTATCGGGTCTTCTTCGAGTACGACGGTGCTGTTCGCATCGTCAACATTGAAGAGGTCAGGAAGCGCGATGAACGCACGTACTGAGTTTCAGATCATCGTCGGGAAGGACGGCAAGCCGGCCTTCGTCGTCGTTCCCTATGAGCAGTTCCGCCGCATGAAAGGTGGCTTCACCCATGGCACGGTGCCAAACGAAGTCGTCAACCTGTCCTTCGAGCGCGGCGTGTCACCTATGGCAGCGTGGCGCGAGCACTTCGGTCTCACCCAGGCAGAAGTTGCTGCGCGTATCGGCATTACGCAAGCGGCCTATGCGCAGATGGAGCGCGTCAAGCAGCCACGGAAGGCGACGCTCGAGAAAGTAGCGACCGCATTGGGCCTGGAGGCGGAGCAACTCCGCTGGTAAGCGTGTCGTCGGACGGCAACTGAGCTAAGCCACAGAGGGTGCGGTGCGGCTGTAGATGGTGCGCGAGTTGCAGGCGGCCGAGGCCTCGCTGTCCGGGATCGATCAGCGGGTCGAGCAGTTGAAGGGCGACAACGTGCGGATCGGGAAGTCGCTCGGTGCCGGGGTTCCGGACGCGGCCTGGTTGACAACCGTTGTCAAACCACCCATGATTTCTTCATGAGCCGCCAGACCATGAGTTTCGCCTTGCCCGAGTCGATGCGTGAATACATCGACAAGCGGGTCGCAACAGGCAACTACGGCAACACCAGCGAGTACATCCGCGACCTGGTCCGGCGCGACCAGGAAGAGCAGGCGAGGAAGCGGCTTCGCGACCTCATCGAAGAAGGGCTGGCATCCGGGCCAGGTCGTCGTCGCACCAAGGCCGACGAGAAGGAACTGCTGGCGATCGCTCGCGGCGAGATCGATTGAAGCCCGCGGTTCTGCGCCCGCAGGCGCTGCGCGACCAGCAAGGCGAGGTCCGGTACTACCGAAAGGAAGGCGGCACGCGCCTGGCAGTGAAGGTGGCCAAGGCCACCAACGAGGCGCTCGACCAGGTCGAACTCGAACCGGGCATAGGCTCGCCGAGGCTCGGGAAGTTGCTGGGCATACCGGGGCTGCGGACCTGGCGGGTGGGGAAGTTTCCGCTGTTGTGGTGCTACTTCGAGCGCGGCGACCACCTGGACGTGGTCCGACTGTTGGGTGAGCACCAGGACATCATCGCGATCCTTGGCGACGAAGTCGGCTCGAACTGACACCGCTGCTTGCACGGGCCGCAGGCTGACGATCGCTTGATCCTGCGCGGCGCCGTCGACAGCGGAGCGAGGAGGTCTGACAAGCCAGATCGCGGACCACCTGCCCGGGAACGGGATCGCCGGTCGCGCTACGAGACGCTGCCGAACCCGAGGTCCACCGCGCCCGCCGGCGGCTCGAGCCCGGCAAGGCGGCAGCCCTGCGCGACCGGCCCGCCCGGAAGCAGGGTGTAGAGGTACTTGATGCCGCCCTTGAAGTGGAATTTCTCCTCGAGGGCGTCGTGCAGGTCGCGCAGGTTGATCCCGCTGTCTTCGTGGCGGGCGAAGAACTCCTGAAGCGCGCGTACGACAGCCCAGTGGTCGTCGCCGAGCGTCAGTTGTTCCTGCTGCGCGATGCTCTCCGCCGTCTCGCGCGTCCAGTTCGGCGGCGCGTGCGGAAAACCGGGCGCGGCGGGTTCCCTGACGATCGGCTGGAATGCTTCCTGAAGGCTCGTCATGATGGCCACCTGCGGAAACGAGCTGAAGGGAAGAAAAGTATCCTCCGGGGCGCCGGTTATGCCAAGTCGGGGGTCACCGGAGTCGGGAGTAAAGTGGTTGGAGTCGTAATGACGTCGTCGTTACATTCTGCTATCCTGATATCGAGGGCGGACACCATGACCACTGCAAGCACCACCAAGCCTCGCCGGGAGACGCTGAACCTGCGGATTCCGGCTGCCGAGCGCAACCTGATCGATCGTGCGGCGGCGTCGGCCGGCAAGACGCGCACCGACTTCATCCTCGAGGCGGCACGGCGAGCGGCTGAAGACGCGCTGCTCGACCGCACCCTGATGGTGGTCGGCCCGGAGGCCTATGGCGAATTCCTGAAGCGACTCGATCGCCCGGCCCGACCCAATGAGCGACTGCGGCGCACGATGCGCAGCAAGGTGCCTTGGCCGACGACGTGATCGGGATGTTGCGCGCCCCCGAACCGCTCGCTCCCGAGCACGACATCGCCGGCTTCGACTGCGGGGTGGCGTCGCTCGACAACTGGTTGAAGCGCCGAGCGGCAGCCAACCAGGTGAGCGGCGCCTCGCGCACGTTCGTCGTCTGCGACGACGCAAGGGTGGTGGGGTACTACGCACTGGCCTCGAGTGCCGTGGCTCCTGCCGCTGCCCCGGGGCATTTTCGCCGCAACATGCCGGACCCGGTTCCGGTCGTCGTGCTCGGCCGCCTCGCGGTCGCGACCAGTCATCACGGACAGGGACTCGGGCGTGCTCTTTTCCGGGATGTCGCGCTGCGCGTCATCTATGCAGCCGAAGCTATCGGCATTCGCGGCATGCTCGTC
>WBZO01002856.1_pt1 | contig 21440 bp, 20 predicted proteins | sample 5204261 | NCBI WGS metagenome assembly WBZO01 (sample SAMN12412400, study PRJNA552823) | activated sludge metagenome | isolation source: activated sludge from anammox sidestream of wastewater treatment plant... | place: USA: North Carolina | collected 2017-09 | reverse complement strand
CACGCAGCGTTCGCTCGATGGCCTCGATGCGGTCAGGCTCCTGCCCGCACGCGAGACGCCGCTCGATCCCGATGCGGTGCGCGCGTTCCGTCGCCGTTATCGCACGCGCTTCGAAGGCGACCCCACGCGCTCGGAGATCTATCGAGGCGTGAGCGAGGGCCGCGCCCCACCCGGCATCGAGTTCTACCTGCCGCTGTTTCACGACTCGACCGCCCTCCTCTGCGACTTCCTGCCGCCGGACACCGTGCTCGTCGAGAACGCCGGACTCGACGACGATCTCGCCCGCGCGTGGTCCGACATCGAGGCGCGCCATGAAGCGCAGCGGCACGACATCGAGCGGCCGCTGCTCGCGCCGGCCGAACTGTATGTGCCGCCGGCCGACATCCTCGCGCTGCTGCGCGAGCGCCCGACGATCACGATCGACACGTTCAAGGCCGCTCCCGCGGCCGGGGCCACCGGTGTGGACCCCGCCATGCGCGAATTTCCGACGGCCGCGCCCCGCGAACTGCGCCTCGACGTGCGCGCTGACGAGCCGCTCGCTCCGCTCGATGCCTTCCTTGCCGGCTACGACGGCCGCGTACTGATCGCCGCCGACTCGGCAGGCCGTCGTGAGGTGCTGCTCGAGATGCTGCGCGCCCACCCGCATCCGGTCACGCCGGTCGATGGCTGGAGCGCATTCGCGGCGGGCGATGCCCGCTTTGCCCTGACGGTCGCGCCCGAGATCGAAGGGCTCACGCTCACCGATCCCGCCCTCACAGTGCTCGGCGAATCGCAGCTGTTCGGCGCGCGCGCGCGGCAGGAGCGGCGGCGGCGACGCGCCGCGGTCGATCCCGAGGCGATCCTGCGCGACCTGCGCGACCTCTCGCCGGGTGCGCCGGTCGTCCACGAGGAATATGGCGTCGGCCGCTATGTCGGTCTCACGGTGATGGACGTCGCGGGCCAGCCGGGCGAGTTCCTCGTGCTCGAATACCAGGACGGCGACCGCCTGTACGTGCCGGTGCATGCCCTGCATCTCGTCGCACGCTATACCGGCGCCGCCCCCGAGGGTGCGCCGCTGCACAAGCTCGGTACCGACCAATGGGCCAGGGCACGGAAGAAGGCTGCCGCGCAGGTACGCGATGTCGCCGCGGAACTCCTCGATCTCTACGCGCGCCGCGAGGCCCGCCGGGGCCTCGCGCTGCCGCTGCGCGAGCTCGAGTACCAGAGCTTCGCGAACGCCTTCCCGTTCGAGGAGACGCCCGAGCAGGCCGACGCGATCGCGAAGGTGATCGAGGATCTCGGCCGCGAGCGCCCGATGGACCGGATCGTCTGCGGCGACGTCGGCTTCGGCAAGACCGAGGTCGCGATGCGCGCCGCGTTCGTCGCGGTGCAGGCGGGCAAACAGGTGGTCGTGCTCGTGCCGACCACGCTTCTCGCCGAGCAGCATGTCGCGAACTTCCGCGACCGCTTTGCCGACTGGCCGGTCCGCATCGAGTCGCTGTCGCGCTTTCGCAGCACGAAGGAGTCGAATGCCGTGGTCGACGGCCTCGCCGCGGGCACCGTCGACATCGTGATCGCGACGCACCGGCTGCTGCACGCGAACGTGCGCATCAAGGACCTCGGCCTGATCGTGATCGACGAGGAACACCGCTTCGGCGTGCGCGACAAGGAACGGCTGAAGACGCTGCGTGCCGAGGTGCACGTGCTGACGCTGACCGCGACACCGATTCCCCGCACGCTCAACATGGCGCTCGGCGGCCTGCGCGAGCTGTCGCTCATCACGACGCCGCCCGCCGAGCGGCTCGCGATCAAGACCTTCGTCACCGAATGGCAGGACGCGGGCCTGCGCGAGGCGATCCTGCGCGAGCTGCGCCGCGGCGGGCAGGTCTACTTCGTGCACAACGAGATCCGCGACATCGGCAAGATCGCGGCCGCGGTCCGCCAGCTCGTGCCCGAAGCGGACGTGCGCGTCGGCCACGGCCAGATGCGCGAGCGCGAACTCGAGCAGCTGATGGTCGATTTCTACCATCGGCGCTTCAACGTGCTCGTCTGCACGACCATCATCGAGAGCGGCATCGACGTGCCGACCGCCAACACGATCATCATCGATCGTGCGGATCGCATGGGGCTCGCACAGCTGCATCAGCTGCGGGGCCGTGTCGGCCGCTCGCACCACCGGGCCTATGCCTATCTCCTCACGCCGCCGCGCAATGCACTGACGCAGGATGCCGTGAAACGCCTCGAGGCGATCGAGTCGATGGAAGAGCTCGGGGCGGGGTTCGTGCTCGCGACGCACGACCTCGAGATCCGCGGCGCCGGCGAACTGCTCGGCGAATCGCAGAGCGGCGAACTCACGGAAGTCGGCCTCACGATGTTCCTCGACCTGCTCGAGCGCGCGGTCAAGGCACTACGTGCAGGCCGCGAGCCCGCGCTCGACCAGCCGCTCGGCGCGCCGACCGAAGTGGAGCTGCGCCTGCCGGCGTTGTTGCCCGACACCTACGTCGGGGACGTGCATGTGCGCCTCGGACTCTACAAGCGCATCGCGGCGGCGCCCGACGAGGTGGCGCTCGACGAACTCACGGCGGAGCTGGTCGACCGCTTCGGCCCGCTGCCGCCGCCGGCCACCGCACTCCTGCGCCTGACGCGGCTGCGCCTCGCGGCGCGTGCGCTCGGCGTGCGCAAGCTCGATCTCGGCGCACAGGGCGGCTACGTGCTGTTCGGGGAGGACAATGCGGTCGACCCGCGCGCCGTGATCCGCCTCGTCCAGGACAGCTCGCGCGAGTATCGGCTCGACGGCCCGCTGAAGCTGCGCATTTCGCGGGACCTCGACGAAGAGGACGAGCGCTTCGAGTTCGCCGGGCAGCTGCTCGCGCGCCTGCGGGCCGCATGACTCGATCGTGGTCGAGCGAACCCGGGGCCCGGGAACTGCACGCAATTCGGTGTACCATCCCGGGCGAACGATGACCGACCGTCGACGGACCATGCGCATACCGACACTCTGCCTCGCGGCGGCGCTCTGTGCCGTCGCCCTGCCCGCCACGCCGCAGTCCGCTGCGGACAGCTACAACATCGAAATCGTCGTCTTTCGTACAGGCAGCAGTTCAGCCGATGCCGAAGGCAGCGCCGCCGACCAGGCACCCGGCGGAAGCGACGGCGGAGACACGGCGGGCGCCGGCGGCGTCGCGCGGCTCATCGGGTCGCTGCCCGCATCGAGCTTCACGCTCGGCGGTGTGGTCGAGCGCCTGCGCGCCGCGGGTGGTTACCAGCCGATTGCCCACGCCGGCTGGACGCAGACACCGAGCCCCTGGGGCTCACGCAGCGGTTTTGCGCTCTCGCGCGTCGGCGTCGTCGCCGACGGACTGTCGGGCACGACCTGGCTCGAGCGGGGCCAGTACCTGCATCTCGGCTTCTCGATGACGCTCGGCCGCGCGAGGATCAACGAGATCCGGCGTGTGCGGCTCGGCGAGAAGAACTATTTCGACAACCCCGATTTCGGCGTCATCGCCGTCGTCACGGCGGCGCGCTGAGATGCGCCGGCCCCGCTGGCTGCTGTCGCTCGCTCCGCTCTTCGCGCTCGTCGCGTGTACGGCGGCGCGAGACAAGCTGCCGACAGGCGTCGACGCCGCGCCGACGGTGGAGCGCGTGGTCCTGCTGATGCGCCACGGCGTACGCCCGCCGACCAAGGATCCGGTGATTCCGGCCGGGTACACGACGGAACAATGGCCGTCGTGGCCCGTTGCCACTGGCGAGCTCACGCCGCACGGTGCCGATGGCATTCGCGCCCTCGCCCGCTACGACAGGACTGTCTTTGCGCGGCTCGGGCTGCTGCCCGCGACGGGTTGTCCGGCGGCCGGCACCGTGGCGGTCACCACGAGCCCGCGCCAGCGCACGGTCGCGACCGGGCGCGCCTATGCCGAAGCGCTGCTGCCGGGTTGCGATCTGCCGATCGCGACGGTGCCCGGCTCGCCCGATCCGGTGTTCCACGCGATCGAGGCACATGCCGTGCCGTTCGACAGCCATCTCGCGTGGCTCGCCGCGAAGGCGCGGCTGCCCGAAGGCGGGCTCGCGACAGAGGCCCGACATCTCGAGCCGGAATTGCAGCTGATGCAGCACGTGCTCGGATGCTGTGCACCCGCGGTCTGCGCACGCGCGCAGCTCGCGAGCGGCTGTACGTTCGATGCCCTGCCCGGAAAGCTCGAGGAGGAAGACGGCGACCGTCCCAGGCTCGGCGGGCCCTTTGGCGTCGCGTCGACCGCGAGCCAGACCTTCCTGCTCGAATACCTCGAGGCCATGCCGGCGGACGCCGTGGCGTGGGGCCGGCTCGATCGCGACGGGATCGAGCGGCTGCTGCGCTTCCATCCGCTCAAGTTCGCTTACGAGAACCGCCCACCCTATATCGCCCAGCGGGCAGCGGCACCGCTGATGAGGCGCATCCTCGATGCGCTGCTCACGGGCGCGCCGGTCACGGTGTTGGCGGGCCACGACACGAACATCGCGGATGTCGGCGGCTTTCTCGAGATGCACTGGCATGCAGTCGGCTATCCCGCCGACGACGTGCCGCCCGGCGGCGCGATCGGTTTCGAATTGCTGCGCGCACCCGACGGCGCGCGTTTCGTGCGCGCCTTCTTTCGCGCGCAGACCATGGATCAGCTGCGCACGCTCGCGCCGCTCGATGCAGCGAACCCGCCGTCCTGGGCACCGGTCGCAATTCCGGGTTGCACCGACGATTCGGGCCGCGGCTGCCCGCTCGAGCTGTTTGCGGACCTCGTGCAGACGCGCCTCGACTCCCCGGCGCCGCCCTGACAGTGCCGGCGCCGGCCCGCACTCACGCCGTGTAATCGCCCTTCGCCGCGATCGCGACGCGATTGCGCCCCTGCGACTTCGCCTGCCGCAACGCCGCTTCGGCGGCGTTCACGAGCAGCGTCACCGGCTGGTCGCGCATCGGCAGGCAGCTTGCGACCCCGACGCTGACCGTCACGAACTTCGCGCGCGAACGCGGATGGTGGACCTGCTGGTCCTGTACCCGTTGCGCGAGGACGCGCGCGTAGTCGGCGAGCTTGTCGTCGCTCGCGCCGTGGGCGAGCACGGCAATGCCACCACCGTCCCAGCGCCCGAGCAGGTCGCTGCCGCGACGGAACGACGCCGCGATGAGGCTCGCGGTGCGCCGGATGCAGGCGTCGCCGCCGGCACGGCCGTAGGTGTCGTTGTAGGCACCGAGGCTGTCCACGTCGAAGATCGCGAGTCCGAGCTGGCGCATCTCGCGCTGCGCGAGTGCCCAGTCGCGCTTCAGCAGTTCCTCGAAGTACGGCCGTGTCGCGAGCGTGGTCAGCCGGTCCTCGCGCATCCAGGTGGGCAGGCCCGTGAGCGCCTTCATCGCCGTGCGCGGCCGGTCGCTCGCGTCACGGTGATAGCCGATGAAGTGGGTGACGCGGCCCGCGCCGTCGCGCACGGGCTGCAGGTGGATGTCGACCCAGAACACGCCGCCGTTCTTGCGATAGTTGCGCAGCAGGACCTGGCAGGAATCGCCCCGCTCGATCGCCTGCTGCAGGCGATAGCGCGCATCCTGCTCCCGGTCCTCGCCCTGCAGGTGACGGAGGTTGCGGCCGAGCAGGTCGGCCGCGGCATGGCCCGTCAGGTACTCGAAGGCCGAGTTCACGTAGACGACCGGCTGGTCGCCCTCCGCTTCGCAGATCACGATGCCCTCGGGCGCTGCGTCGAGCACGCTGCGCAGCAGTTCCGCCGACCATTCCTTCATGCCCGCCCCGCCGAGAGTTCCAGCGCAGGTGCCTCGGCGACCCGCGCGAGCAGCCGTTGACTCTGTCGCCACGCATCGGAGGCGAGCAGCTCCGCATGCGACAACCCGTGCCGGCCGCGCAGGCGCGCGAGCCGCAGGTGCATCGCAGGATCGGGATCGACCTCGAGCCGCGCCAGCAGGGTTTCGACTGCTGCGCGATCGTTGCAGACGGGCAGCACATCGCAGCCGGCCGCCAGCGCGGCACGCGCACGCGCGACGATGTCGCCATGAGCGGCCGCGCCCTGCATCGACAGGTCGTCGGTGAACACGATGCCCTGGAAGCCGAGTTCCTCGCGCAGCACGCCGCGGATCCAGCGTGCCGAGAGGCTCGCGGGCAGCGCATCGACGGCCGGGAATGCGACGTGCGCCACCATCACGCCCGGCAACTGGTTGGCGATCAAACGCCGGTAGGGTGCGAGATCGTCGTCCATGTCGACGAGTGCCCGCCGGTCGACCGGCAGGGCGAAATGCGAATCGGCCACGACTGCGCCGTGCCCGGGAAAGTGCTTGGCCGTCGCCGCCATGCCGGCGTCGCGCATGCCGTGCATGTAGGCGACCGCCAGCTCGGCCACCGCGGTCGCCTGCGCATGCAGCGCCCGGTCGCCGATCACCTCGCTCACCCCGTAATCGAGGTCGACGCAGGGCGCGAACGACAGGTCGACGCCGCAGGCCCGCAGCTCCGCCGCCATCAGCCAGCCGAGCTCGCGCGCCAGCTCGAGCCCATGACGTGCATCGAGATCGTACTCCTGGCCGATGCGGCGCAGCGGCGGCAGGCGCGAGAAGCCCGGCCGGAAGCGCTGCACCCGCCCGCCTTCCTGGTCGACTGCGACGACGAGCGCGGGGTGGCGCACCGCGTGGATGTCCGCGGTGAGCCGCGCGAGCTGCTGCGGGTCGACGTAGTTGCGCGCGAAGAGGATCACGCTGCCGACGAGCGGATGCGCGAGCAGCTCGCGCTCCCCCGGCGCGAGTTCGGGGCCCGAGAGATCGACCATCAGCGGGCCGAGTGTCATGGCCGGCAAGTATCGTGGATTGGCTCGAGCACCGCCATCGATTCGACGTGGGTCGTATGCGGAAACATGTCGAGCACGCCGGCCGCCACGAGGCCGTAGCCATGCTCGTGCACGAGGATCCCGAGGTCGCGCGCCAGCGTGCCCGGATGGCACGAGACGTACACGATGCGCTTCGGCGCGAGCTGCGCGACGGGAGCGAGCACGTCCCGCGCCCCGACCCGCGGCGGATCGAGCAGCACGTGCGTGAACCCGCCGGCCCACCATCGCTCCAGCGCGAGGTCCTCCGCGGCGAGATTGCCGACGTGGAATGCCGCGTTCGCGATGCCGTTGCGCCCGGCATTGCCGCGCGCGCGCGCGATCAGGCCGGCGTCGCCCTCGACGCCGACGACCGTGCCCGCGCGACGCGCGAGCGCCAGCGTGAAATTGCCGAGCCCGCAGTAGAGGTCGAGCACGCGATCGGTGGGCCCGGCATCGAGCCACTGCACGGCCCGCGAGACGAGCGCGCGATTCACCTCCGCATTCACCTGGATGAAGTCGACGGGCTCGAACGCGAGGCGCAGGTCGAACTCCGGCAGTGAATAATCGAGCGCCGCCGGCACATCGTCGAGCGGCGCGACGGTGTCGAGCCCACCCGGCTGCAGGTAAATCGCCACGCCGTACGCCTTGCCGAAGGCGCGAATGGCCTCGATGTCGGACGGCGCAGGCGGCGCGAGCACGCGCAGGATCACCGCGCTCGCGCGTTCGCCGGCCGACACCTCGACCTGCGGCACGCGCTCGCGGATCGAGAGCCCCGTGAGCAGTTGCGACAGCGGCGTCACGAGCGCATCGAACGGCGCGGCGAGTACCCGGCAACTGTCGATCTCGGCGACATACGGCGCCGAGCGTTCGCGAAAGCCGACGAGCGACCGGCCCTTCTTCGCGACGAAGCGCGCGCTCAGGCGCGCGCGCCGCCGGTAATTCCACACCGGCCCCGTGATCGGCTCGAGCCATTGCGCGGGCGCGACGCGCCCGATGCGCGCGAGGCTCGCTTCGAGTTCCTCGCGCTTGGCGGCGAGCTGCGCCGCAGGCGCGATGTGCTGCAGCGCGCAGCCCCCGCAGACGCCGAAATGCGGGCACGGCGGTGCGACGCGATCGGGCGACGGTTCGATCACCTCGACGAGTTCCGCGTCGTCGTGCTGGCGATGCCGCCGCGTCCGCCGGAACCGGATCGTCTCGCCCGGCAGCGTGCCCGGCACGAATGCCGCCTTGCCCGTCTTCACGAGCCCGGCGCCATCGTGATTGAGCGCGAGGACTACGCCCGACTCGGCTTCGGCCATGCGGCGAGGAATTCGGCGTGATGCGGCTCGGTGGACGCCGCGAGCAGTGCCCGCACCCGCTCGACCTCCGCCGCGTGCTGTTCGCGGGAAAGATGGCCTCGCAGCAGCTCGAAGCGCAGGTACACGAGATAGGTGTTCAGCACATCGGTTTCGCAGTAGCGCCGGATCGCGACGATCTCGCCCGCCTGCCATGCATCCCACACTTTCGCGCCGGAGAAGCCGAGCTTGCCCGGCAAGCCGAGCAGCTGCGTCATGTCCTCGAGCGATGCGCGCGCACGCGGCTGCATGCCCGACAGCACGTCCATCAGGTCGATGTGGCGCCAGTGGTAGCGGCTGAGGTAATTGTTGTAGCGGAAGGCCGTGTTGCCGTCGCCGGTTTCCCAGTAGGTCGGCGCCTGGATGCCGGCGGCGAGCGCGCGGTAGTGGAGCACCGGCAGGTCGAAGCCGCCGCCGTTCCAGGACACGAGATCGGGCGTGTAGCGCTCGATGCCGTCGAAGAAGCGCCCGACGATGTCGGCTTCGCTCGCGCCCGGCTCTCCGAGACTCCACACGCGCAGCGCGTCGCGCGACCGCAGCACGCAGGCGATCGCGACGACCCGATGCTGCTCGTGCGGCAGGAAGTCGCTGCCCGTTTCCTGCCGGCGACGCGCGAACATCGCCTTGGCGACTTCGCTGTCCGGCAGGCCCTCGAGGCCGAACGCCCGGCGCCCGAGCTCGACATCCGGCACCGTCTCGATGTCGAACACGAGCACGTTCACCGCCCCGCCTCCGCGGCCGGCGCGATGGCGCGCTCGAGGACCGCGACCGCGACGATGAGGCCCGCCTCGTCGGTCAGCGTCACGTGCCCGTCGCCGACGCCGAGCCCGCGCCGCACGTGATCGCCCCGCGGCGAATACACGACCTCGGGCCGGCCCCAGGCGTTCTGCACGATGCCGACATCGCGGATCCACACTCCGTGCGCAAAGCCTGTGCCGAGCGCCTTGACGATCGCCTCCTTCGCGGCGAAACGCATCGCGAGGAAGCGCTCCTTGCGCTGTGTCAGGGCCATCTGCGCCCTTTCCGCCGGCATCAGCAGCCGCTCGACGAAATGCTCGCCGTGGCGCGCGTACACGCGTGCGACGCGCGCGGCCTCGAGCACGTCGATGCCGATGCCGAAGATCACCGTCGTGCGTCCGACATCAGTGTGCGCATGTCGCGCACGGCGGCGCGCAGGCCATCGAACACGGCGCGCGCGATGATCGCGTGGCCGATGTTGAGCTCGACGATCTCGGGAATCGCCGCCACGGGAGCGACATTGTGATAGTGGAGCCCGTGGCCGGCATGCACCTCGAGCCCGAGGCTCGCGGCGAGGCGCGCGCCGGCCCGCAATTTCTCGAGCTCGAGGGCGGCCCCGCGGCCCGTCGCGCCGGCATACGCACCGGTGTGCAACTCGACGACCGGCGCGCCGGCCTGGGCCGCTGCTTCGATCTGGCGCGGCTCGGCGTCGATGAAGAGCGCGACCCGCACGCCCGCCGTCGCGAGCAGCCGGCAGCCTTCGGCGATGCGCTGCGCCTTGCCGACGACGTCGAGCCCGCCTTCGGTCGTCACTTCCTCGCGCCGCTCGGGCACGAAGCAGCAGTCGGCGGGGCGCACCTCGCGCGCCACCTCGAGCATCTCGTCGGTGACCGCGAGTTCGAGGTTCATGCGCGTCTGCAGCAGTTGCCGCAGCGTGCGCACGTCGCTGTCCTGGATGTGGCGGCGATCCTCGCGCAGGTGCAGCGTGATGTTGTCGGCACCGGCCTGTTCGGCCGCGAGCGCCGCATGGACCGGATCCGGGTAGCGCGCGCGCCGCGCCTGCCGCAGCGTCGCCACGTGATCGATATTGACACCGAGTGCGATCGACAATGGGCTCATCCACGCTCCTTGCCGGCAACGGCGCGGGCCACCGCGCGCGTCGCGAGTTGACGACCTTCGAGACAATAATCGAGTGCCGCGCGCAGCACACGGCGCGCGTCCTCGAGCTCGGGCGCGCCCTGCAGCCGGTCCTCCGCAAGCAGCAGCAGCGAGCGTCCGGCGACGACGCCGGGCGCATCGGCCACCGCCCGCGCGACACCCTGCCCGGCCCGATACACATACCGCCCCTGCGGATCGATCGAACGCCCCGTGTCCGCCTCGACCCGCAGTTCGACGCCGTAGCCGAGTTCCTCGAGCAGGCGGCGCTCGAACGTGCGCAATGCCGCATCGGGTGCTTCGCCCGCCGCGAGGCGCCCGAGCGTCGCCTCGTACGCGTCGAACAGGTCGGGGTGCGGGTCGTCGCGCGTCGTCAGGCGCAGCAGCAGCTCGTTGAGATAGAACCCGGACATCACGGTGGCGGCCGGCAGCCCCGGCGAGCCCGCCACCTCCCCGGCCGCGCCGCGCTCCACGGCCGTCAGCGTCGCCGCATCGCCGTGCCCCCGCCACGAGACGAGCAGCCGCTGGAAGGGCTGCAGCAGCGAGGCGCTGCGGGATTTCGACCCGCGCGCACCGCGCGCGAACAACGTGAGGCGCCCGTGCTCCCGGCTGAAGATCTCGAGGATGCGGCTCGTGTCGCGATACGGCCGGTGATGCAGCACGTACGCGCGCGTCAGGTCGGCCTTGCGCACCGCGCGGCTCATTCGAGGCCCAGTGCCTTCAGCGCCTGCGCGTTGTCGGCCCAGTCTTCGCGCACCTTGACCCACAGTTCGAGGTGCAGGCGACGGCCGAGCAGCCGGTTCAACTCGATGCGCGCCGCGCGGCCGATGCGCTTCAGCCGCTCGCCCCCCTCGCCGATCACGATCGGCTTCTGGCCCTCGCGATCCACCCAGATCACGGCCGCCACCTCGAGACGCCCATCGGCCTCGGCCATGCGCTCGATCGCAACCGCGATGCCATACGGCACTTCCTGGTTCAGCTCGAGCGTCAGCTTCTCGCGGATCGACTCGGTGATGCGAAACGCCGTATCGCGATCCGTGATCTCGTCGGGCGGAAAGAGCGGCGGCGAATGCGGCAGCTGCGCGACGATCCGCTCGACCAGCCGGTCGAGGTTGTCCGCCTCCTTCGCCGAGCAGGGCACGACGTCGACGAATGCGTGGCGCGCCGCGAGTTCCGCCACCCACGGCAATGCACGCTCGCGCGGATGCACCCGGTCCATCTTGTTCACGACCGCGATGCACGGACGTCCGCTGCCCGCCACGCGCTCGAGTGCCAGCTGGTCCTCCGCGGTCCAGCGACCCGCCTCGACGACGAGCAGCACGACATCGGCGTCGGCGAGCGCGGCCGCCGCGGTCCGGTTCATCGCCCGGTTGAGCGCGCGCCGCGCCCCGTGGTGCAGCCCCGGCGTATCGACGAACGCGATCTGCGCATGCGGCAGGTTGACGAGACCGACGATGCGGTGGCGCGTCGTCTGGGGCCGCGGCGTGACGATCGACAGCTTCTCCCCGACGAGCGCGTTGAGCAGGGTCGACTTGCCGACGTTGGGGCGACCGGCGAGCGCGGCAAAGCCGGCGCGAAATTCGCGTTCGGTGGCCGTCATGGCAGGCCGCCATCGCCCGCGAGCAGGCGCTCGAGCAGGCGTTCGGCCGCCTGCTGCTCGGCCCTGCGGCGGCTCGACCCGCTGCCTTCACCGGTCGCGCGCTGTCCAGGGGCCTCGCACCGCACGTGGAAGACCTGTTCGTGCGGCTCGCCCGCGACGCTGTCGAGCGTATAGCGCGGCAGCGGCAGGCCACGCCCCTGCAAGTGTTCCTGCAGCCGTGTCTTGGCGTCCTTCAGGGCTTCCGGATGCGGCAGCTCGCGGATGCGCGCGTCGAACAGCGGCACGATACGCGCGCGTGTCGGCTCGAGACCGGCATCGAGCCACAGCGCGCCGGTGAGCGCCTCGAACGCATCGGCGAGAATCGATTCGCGGCGAAACCCGCCGCTCTTCAACTCGCCCGGGCCGAGCCGCAGCACGTCGCCGATCCCGAGCTGGGCCGCCACGGCCGCGAGCGGCTCCTGGCTCACGATCCGCGCGCGCAGCCGCGACAGGTCGCCCTCGGCGGCTGCCGGAAACTCCGCATACAGGCGGTCGGCGATCAGCAGGTTGAGCACGGCATCGCCGAGGAATTCGAGTCGTTCGTTGTTCTCGCCCGCAGCGCTGCGATGGGTCAGCGCCGTGGCAAATAGTCCCGGCTCGCGCGGTGCATACGCGAGGCGCTCGCGCACCCACCCGACGGGCCAGTCGCTCTGCGTCGTCAATCGATCGTCGCCACCTTGTCGAACTTCAGCAGGATCGAGGCATTCGCGAACAGCGGCGCGGTGTCCTCGTAATTGGCGCGCATGATCCAGGCGGCACCTTCCTTGTGGACATCGATGTCCCTGATGCTCGGGTAGTCGATGCTGTCGATGTCGAACTGCTTCTCGAGCGTCACCCGGATCGTGCGCGCCGAGAGCGTCTCGTCGCTCGCGAGCTGGGTCGCCGTGCGCTCGAGCGCCTGCGAGACCTTCATGTAATTCAGCAGCACCGGTGTCAGCCGGATCGCCGCATAACCGACCAGGGCGATCGGCACGAGGATGAACAACCAGCCGATGAATGTGATACCCGCCTGACGTGCACGCATCGCTACTCCCCCGCGCTGTCAATCGATCCGCTCGCCCACGCGGTTCCACTTGGGTCCGCCCGCGCGGTGCGGGTCCCAATTGAACCAGATTCGGGTCGCCTTGCCGACCAGATTCTCTTCGGGCACGAAACCCCAGTAGCGACTGTCGGCGCTGTTGTCCCGATTGTCGCCGATCATCAGGTACTTGCCGGGCGGCACGTCGATGTCCGGGACATCGCCGTGATCCGCGCGCCCGTTGAGCGGCTGCGCGTCGCACAGGTAGCTGCGCGCCATGCGCCGCTCGCAGGACGGCAGGCGCGGCACGGAAAAATCCCCCGTGGTGTTGCAGTAGAGCACTCGATGCCGGTGCGCGCCGAGCGTCTCTTCGGCGAGCTGCATGTCGACGTAGCAGCCGTCGGTATAGCGCCCGAGCGGCTCGAACGGCACGGGCGAACCATTCACGATGACCCGGTCGGCCTCGATCCGCACGCGGTCGCCGGGCAGCCCGACGAGGCGCTTGATATAGTTGATGCGCGGGTCCGGCGGGTAGCGGAACACGACCACGTCGCCCCGCTGCGGCTCGCCGATCTCGACGATGCGCGTGTTCAGCACCGGCAGCCGCAGGCCATAGGCGAACTTGTTGACCACGATGAAATCGCCGTCGAGCAGTGTCGGCATCATCGAATCCGACGGGATGCGAAACGGCTCGAACAGGAACGAGCGCAGCACGAGCACGATCAACGCGACCGGGAAGAAACTGCGCGCATAGTCGACGGTGGCTGGTTCGCGTGCGGCATCCGCCGCCTTGCCCGCCGCCGTCGCGCGGCGCGCGCGCGCGGCGCGCAGCCATGCGGCGTCGATGGCCCAGACGACACCCGAAACCAGGGCGATCAGCACCAGTACGAGGCTGAAATCGAGCGCTTCGGCCCGCAGCATGCGTACGACGGCGCCGATCACCAGCAGCGGCAGCGCAAGGTAGGCCACGCGCGCGAGCGGCGGGTCGCGGGCGGGCGCGGGCGCGGCGGCGATTTCGCGCGCCGGGCGCAGGAACCAGTCGTCGATCACCGCGATCAGCCCGACGGGGACCACGAGCCAGGTCGCGATGAGTGTCAGCTGGTCGATCACGGCTATTTCCTGCCCACCTTCAGCACCGCGAGGAACGCGTCCTGCGGGATCTCGACGTGGCCGAGCTGCTTCATGCGTTTCTTGCCTTCCTTCTGCTTCTCGAGCAGCTTGCGCTTGCGCGAGACGTCGCCACCATAGCACTTCGCGAGCACGTTCTTGCGCAACGCCTTCACCGTCGCGCGCGCGATCACGTGGCTGCCGATTGCGGCCTGCACCGCCACCTCGTACATCTGGCGCGGGATCAGCTCCTGCATCTTGTCGACGAGTTCGCGGCCGCGCTGGTATGCATTGTCGCGATGGACGATGATCGACAGTGCATCGACGCGGTCGCCGTTGATCAGGATGTCGAGCTTGACGAGCGGCGCCGTGGAAAAGTGGCTGAATTCGTAGTCGAACGATGCGTAGCCGCGGCTGACCGATTTCAGGCGATCGAAGAAGTCGAGCACCACGTCGGCGAGCGGCAGCTCGTACTGCAGCGACACCTGCGAGGCGAGGTACTGCATCTTCTTCTGCACGCCCCGCTTCTCGCTGCAGAGCGCGAGCACGCCGCCCACGTACTCCGGCGGCACGAGGATGTTCGCGGTGATGATCGGCTCGCGCACCTCGGCCACCTTGTTCGGCGGCGGCAGTTTTGCCGGATTGTCGATGTACTCGATCGCGCCGTCGACCAGCGCGACTTCGTACACCACGGTCGGTGCGCTCGTGACGAGGTCGAGTTCGTACTCGCGCTCGAGCCGCTCCTGCACGATGTCCATGTGCAGCAGGCCGAGAAAGCCGCAGCGAAACCCGAAACCGAGCGCGCCCGACACTTCCGGTTCGTAGTGCAGCGCCGAGTCGTTGAGGCGCAGCTTCGCGAGCGCATCGCGAAAGCTCTCGTAGTCCTCGGAGTTGACCGGAAACAGGCCCGCGAACACCCGCGGCTTGATCTGCTTGAAGCCGGGCAACGGTGCCGCGCACGGGCGCGCATCGAGCGTGATCGTGTCGCCGACCGGCGCGCCGTCGATGTCCTTGATGCCGGCGACCAGGAACCCGACGTCCCCGGTCGCGAGCTCCTGTGACCCGACGGCCTTCGGCGTGAAGCGACCGAGCCTGTCGACCTCGAAGCTGCGCCCCGTCGACATGACGCGGATCTTCTCGCCCACGCCGACCCGACCGTTCATCACGCGCACGAGCGACACGACGCCGACATAGTTGTCGAACCACGAGTCGATGATCAGCGCCTGCAGCGGCGCCTGCGGGTCGCCGCGCGGCGCGGGGATCCGGTGGATGATCGTCTCGAGCAGCCGGTCGACGCCCTCGCCCGTTTTGGCGCTCACCTTCTCGGCGTCCTGCGCGCCGATGCCGATGATCTCCTCGATCTCGCGGATCACCTTGGGCGGATCGGCCGACGGCAGGTCGATCTTGTTGATCACCGGCACGACCTCGATGCCCTGCTCGATCGCGGTGTAGCAGTTCGCGACGCTCTGCGCCTCGACGCCCTGCGAGGCATCGACGACGAGCAGCGCGCCATCGCAGGCCGCGAGCGACCGCGAGACCTCGTATGAAAAGTCGACGTGCCCCGGCGTGTCGATCAGGTTCAGCTGGTAGCGCTGTCCGTCCTGCGCGTCATAGTAGAGTGTGACACTCTGCGCCTTGATCGTGATGCCGCGCTCGCGCTCGAGCGCCATCGAGTCGAGCACCTGGTCCTGCATCTCGCGGTCCGAGAGGCCGCCGCAGAGCTGGATCAGGCGGTCCGCGAGCGTCGATTTGCCGTGGTCGACGTGGGCGATGATCGAGAAATTACGCGTCAGGTGCATCAAGCGGCGCAGTATAGCGGTTTGCAGGCGGGCGCACGGCAGCGCCGGCTGTGCGCGATCCGCTATGGGCTGCCGGCTTCGCGCGCTGCGCGCGTCGCGCCGAGCGCGCGGCGCAACCGGGCCTCGTCGAGATGGCCGTGGCACACGACGTGACCGTCGAGCCTGAGCACCGGGATCTCGAGGATGAAGCGCCATTGCAGCGCCGGATCCGTGTCGATGTCGACGACGACGACGGGCGGCAGCGGAAAGCGGAATCGCAGCGCCTCGAGGGCACGCGCCATCTCCTCGCACAGGCCGCAACCGTCGCGCGACAGCAGTTCGAGGGTCGGCATCGAGCGGCGCTTCAGCGGCGCGGGGGCGAACCGAGCGACAGCCCGGGCGGCGGCGGCGATGCGGCGCCCGCGCGACCCGGCGCCTCGGCCTCGAGAGAACTCGCGATGAACCGGACCGTCTCCGGCGGCACTTCACCGACCGCGGTGACCTGGTGACCACTCACGGTCGTCGAGAACGCCGACGAGGAACCCACGCGAGCGGGGCCCTGCATCGGGCTCTCGGTCCCCGGCGCGGTTTCGACGAACACGGACACCGACGCGACACCGTCCGAGTACACGAGATGCTGGACCGGCCCCTCCGAACCCGGCATGGCCTGGGCCGCGCGCAGCGTCAGCCGGAAGCCCGGCGGCAGGCGCAGCGCGCGCCAGACGATGGTCGCGCGGCCGTCCGCCACCCGCGCTTCGCGCGTCTCCTGCCGCAACCACTTGAAGCCCGTGGTGTCGACCTGCGGCCGGAACTCGGCATCGTCGATGCTCCGCGGCAGCGACAGGTTCGCGAACTGGATCTGTTCGATGACGTCGCCGCGCGCATCGCACAGCTGCGTCTTCAGCGGCATCGTCGTCGCCTCGTCGATCCACAGCCGATAGCCGTAGCGGAATCCGTCCTTCGGCAGTACCGCGATGACGCGCGTCTCGCGCCCCATCAGCCGCGTGCGCTCGATGTGCTTCAGGTCGTAGTAACCCTCGGTCGATTCGTCGAAACGCGGCAAGTTGCCGAGCAGCGTCGTTTCCTGCGGGCGCCGCTCGACGAGCACGGTGCGCTTGTCGGGCAGGTAGCAGACGAGCTCGGTGCCGGTACGCACGAATTCGCGCCCGGACCCGTCGAGCGAGACGAGCCTCTCGGTGACATTGCCGTCGTAGACGCGGTGAATGATGCGCATCGTCTCGACGCGCCCGCCGTGCACGTGCAGGAACACGCCGTCGTAATTGCGGGTCGTCAGTGCCTCGTTCATGCGCGCGAGCCAGGCGCGCGCATCGTCGGCGAGCGCTGCGTTCGATGCTCCGACGGCGACGAACAGCGCGCAGAAGAGCCAGTCGCGGGGCACCCTAGCGCGCATCGGAATCGGTCACCTCGGGCGCCGGCGTGGCGCCATCATCCTGCTCTGTCGCGATGAGCGCCGAGAGGATATTCCGGCGCGACAGCGGCATCGATACTTCGCTGTGGGCGACGACATAGTTCGCGAGCCGCGCGGGCGGCACGAAGGTCTCGGTCTCGCTCGCCACCGGCACCACATAGCTTTCGGGCTCGGTCGAGTTCGAGGGACCGAGCACGACCGTGGTGGCGGGCGCCGGTGCGGCGGTACTCGCGACACTGGCCACCGCCGGCCCCGTCAGCTGCGCATCGCGGCCCCGCAGCCCGACCACGGCGATGCCCGCGACGACCGCGGCCGCCGCGAGGCCGGCAGCGGGACGCAACCACCGGGACACGCGACGCGCCCCTGCCGTGGCGGGCACCACGACCGATGCATCGCCCTCGCCGAAAACCGGCTCGCCGGAGACCGCTGCCCGCACGCGGTCGGCCAGTTGCAGGTCGAGCGGCACGCGATCGCGGCGCATCGCCGCGCCGATCACGGCGTAGCGCGCCCACGCCGCGCGCAACGCCTCGTCCCGGGTGAGGCGCCGTGCGAGCAGTTCGCATTCGGCGGCCGGCAGCTCGCCGTCGAACATCGCCGACAGCTGGCTCGCCCGCTGCTCTTCGTTCATGCCGTCTCCTCCGCCCGACCGAGCCCGCCTTCGAACACGACACGCAGGCGCCGGTCGATCGCCTCGCGTGCCCGGAAGATCCTCGACCGCACCGTACCCACCGGACATTCCATCGCCGCCGCGATCTCCTCGTACGACAGCCCCTCGAGCTCGCGCAGCACGATCGCGGTCCGCAAGTCCTCAGGCAACTGATCGATCGCGGAGTTCACCGTCTGGCGAATCTCCTCGGTCAGCACCAGCCCCTCCGGCGTGTCGGGGTCCCTGAGGCGCGCCTGCGCCTCCCAGGAGGAGTCGTTGTCCTGCAGGTCGAGGTCGTACTCGATCGGGCTGCGATCGCGGGACGCCAGGGCGTTCTTCGCCGTATTGATCGAGATGCGGTAGAGCCAGGTGTAGAACGCGCTGTCGCCCCGAAACTGCGGCAAGGCGCGATAAGCCTTGATGAAGGCCTCCTGGGCGATGTCTTCGGCTTCGGCAGGACTGCGAACGTAACGCATTACCAGCTTGACGACCTTGTGCTGGTACTTCAGCACCAGCAGATCGAACGCCCCCTTGTCCCCGCGCTGTACGCGACGGACGAGGGAGAGATCACTTTCGTCGGCGCCTCTGCCTGTCACGGGCTGCTGACCATCCGGGCTGTGGCACCGCGACCACATAGACCCCTCGAGACGCGAAAAGTTCGGCCCTTGGGAGTCCCACGGGCGCGACCTGCGATAGGCGTCACGTATCGGGGTGCATTCTAGCAGTTCGACGCAGCCGGCCCCGGTTTGCCCGGTACGCGAGCCGCAACTGCGCGCCGAGGGAGCGATCGACGATGCACGCACGCCGCACGCCCTCGTCCGTCTCGAATGCGAGCCATACCGCGCCTCCGAGCACCATGGCATGCGGGCTCGGCACGCCGGGCACGGCCCTGACATCCAGTTCGATGTACCAGTCGGCGGGCGGTCGATGGGCAATGCGGTGGATCGACGTGTGCGACCGGAGCGCGAGATCGCGCCGCACGGCCGGCCACGCGCACCCGAGAAGCCCGGCCAGAAGCGCAATACGCCCTCCCCAAGGTAGCCCCTGCGACGCGAGGATGCCCCCGCCTGCGACGACCAGCCAGCCGATGACCGCGGCGAGCAACGCGCGCGAGGGTTGCAGGCGATGCGCCCGCAGCGGTTCAGACCGGCGTCGCGGCCTCGCCGTCCTGCCTCCTGAGGCAGTGGACGAGTCGGGCAAAGTCTGGAGCGGCGGGCGTGACACCTCCGAGCAGATACGCCGCGAGTTCCGGGTCCGGCAACTCGAGAAACCGCGCAAACACCGCGCGTTCGTGGCTCGACGCGGCCGCGTACGCGCCCTCGAGGTAACGCCCGAGCAGCAGGTCGAGTTCCTTCATGCCGCGGCGGCAGCGCCATCGCAGGCGCGACACCTCGGGATCCGGCCTCATCAGTGCTGGCGATCGGCGATCAGCTTCTTGATCTCGGCGATGGTCTTGGCCGGGTTCAGGTCCTTCGGGCAAGCCTCGGTGCAGTTCATGATCGTGTGGCACCGGTAGAGCTTGAAGGGATCCTCGAGCGCATCGAGCCGTTCGCCCGTCGCCTCGTCGCGGCTGTCGATGATCCAGCGGTAGGCCGCGAGCAGCGCGGCCGGGCCGAGATAGCGATCCGAATTCCACCAGTAGCTCGGGCACGCGGTCGAGCAGCAGGCGCACAGGATGCACGCCGACGGCCGGTCGATCTTTTCCTGGTCCGCCTTCGACTGCAGCCGTTCGCGGTCGGCGGGCGCCGGCGTGCGGGTCTGCAGCCAGGGCTTCACGGACGCATACTGCGCGTAGAACTGCGTGAGGTCCGGCACCAGGTCCTTGACCACCGGCATGTGCGGCAGCGGGTAGATCGCGACATCGCCCGAGATGTCGCTGCAGGCCTTCGTGCACGCAAGCGTATTCAGGCCGTCGATGTTCATCGCGCAGCTGCCGCAGATGCCCTCGCGGCACGAGCGGCGGAACGTGAGCGTGCTGTCGATCTCGTTCTTGATCTTGATCAACGCATCGAGAACCATCGGCCCGCAGCTGGCCATGTCGACTTCGTAGGTGTCGAGACGCGGATTGCCCGGCACATCGGGATCGAAGCGGTAGATGCGGAACGTGCGCACCTTCTTCGCGCCCGCGGGCGCCTTGTAGACCTTGCCGTCGCGGCGGACACGGGAGTTGTCGGGGAGGCGGAAATTGGCCATCTAGGAAACGCTCCGGGTACGGGCAGCAGACGACGAACGGCGAGCGACCAGGGACGTTCGCGCCTCGCGGGGCGCTGCGGCGCACCCAGGCTGAAGTCCCATCGCTGTCGACCGCCCGACCATCAGTACGTTCGCGCCTTCGGCGGCACGGTCTCGACATCGTCGGTCATCGTGTCGAGGTGCACCTTGCGGTAGTCGATCTGCGTGCGGCCGGCGGCATCGACCCTGATCAGCGTGTGCTTCATCCATTCGCCGTCGTTGCGATCGGGGAAGTCCTCGCGCGCGTGCGCGCCGCGGCTCTCCTTGCGGTTCTCCGCGGCGTGGATCGTCGCGACCGCCTGGCCGAGCAGGTTCTCGAGTTCGAGCGTCTCGACGAGGTCGGTGTTCCAGACGAGCGAACGGTCGGTCACGCGCACGTCGGCGAACGACGCGTGAGTCTTCGCGAGCCGCTCGCAGCCGTCTCGCAGCGACTGCGCGGTGCGAAACACCGCCGCATCCGACTGCATGATGCGCTGCATCTCGACGCGGATCTCCGCCGTCGGGCGCGAGCCGTTCGCATGCCGCAGCCGGTCGAGGCGCGACACGGCGAAATCGCCGGCGTCCTTCGCGAACGGGCGCTGCCGATCCCCCGGCTTGACCTGTGTCGCGATGTGCCGCGCCGCTTCGCGGCCGAAGATCACGATGTCGAGCAGCGAGTTCGAGCCGAGGCGGTTCGCCCCGTGCACCGACACGCAGGCCGCCTCGCCCGCGGCGTAGAGGCCCGGCACGATCGTGTCCGGGTCGCCGTTTTTCACCGTGACCACTTCGCCGTGGTAATTGCAGGGAATGCCGCCCATGTTGTAGTGGACGGTCGGCTGCACCGGAATCGGCTCCTTCGTGACGTCGACGCCCGCGAAGATGCGCGCGGTATCCGCGATGCCCGGCAGACGCTCGTGGATCACGTCAGGGCCGAGATGTTCGAGGTGCAGGTGGATGTGGTCACGGTGTTCGCCTACCCCGCGGCCCTCGCGCACCTCGATCGTCATCGCGCGGCTGACGACGTCGCGCGAGGCGAGGTCCTTGGCATTCGGCGCGTAACGCTCCATGAAGCGCTCGCCCTTCGAGTTCGTGAGGTAGCCGCCTTCGCCGCGCGAACCCTCGGTGATCAGGCAGCCCGCTCCGTAGATGCCGGTCGGGTGGAACTGCACGAACTCCATGTCCTGCAGCGGCAGGCCGGCCCTGAGCGCCATGCCGCCGCCGTCGCCGGTGCAGGTGTGGGCGGACGTGCACGTGAAGTACGCGCGACCGTATCCGCCGGTCGCGAGGATCACGGCATGGGCGCGGTAGCGATGCAGCCGGCCGGTCGCGAGTTCGAGCGCGACGACGCCGCGGCACGCCCCATCCTCCATGATCAGGTCGATCGCGAAGAACTCGACGTGGAACTCGGCATCGTGGCGGATCGACTGCTGGTAGAGCGCGTGCAGCATCGCGTGCCCGGTGCGGTCGGCGGCTGCCGCCGTGCGCTGCGCGATGCCCTTGCCGTAGTGGGTGGTCATGCCGCCGAAGGGCCGCTGGTAGATGCGCCCCTCCTCGGTGCGCGAGAACGGCACGCCGTAGTGTTCG
>WBZO01001418.1_pt2 | contig 21442 bp, 22 predicted proteins | sample 5204261 | NCBI WGS metagenome assembly WBZO01 (sample SAMN12412400, study PRJNA552823) | activated sludge metagenome | isolation source: activated sludge from anammox sidestream of wastewater treatment plant... | place: USA: North Carolina | collected 2017-09 | reverse complement strand
GCCAAAATCGTTGTGCGGCAATTCATTCACTTGAGGCGCGCCCATTCCCGCGCGCTCTTGCTGCATCTGCTCAATTCCCGCCGCACGCAACAATGCTCCAAATCCTGCTAAGGCTCCGCGCGTAGATTGCAAATAATTTCCAGCCGCTGCCACGCCGCGCCCACTCGGACGCCATGGCGGATTGTTGTTTCCATTTCCCGCGCCATTTGTGTTAGTAGCACTAGCGAAGCTTGACGGCGTTGTTTTCGCACCACTACCGTTTGCACTCGCCCCACCTAAAGCACCACCTGAACCGCCAATTCCGCCGCCTCCTCCAGCAGAAGTCGCGCCACTTGCAGCCGTTCCACCGAGCGCCACTCCCGCGCCCGCGCCGCTCATCAATAGCGCGCCCGCAACAACCATTTGTCCAACCGCTTGCACCGCGCGCATTGTTTGATTTGCAACCGCGATGACTGCACCGAAAACGGTTTTGACCAATGTGAAATTGATGGTGATTAAAATGCTCAAGAGTCCGAATACACCAATGAACGCGGCAACGGCTTGAAGCGGCGGCGCGCTCGATGCGTACTGCGCGACATTGAACGCGAGTTTCAATAACAGCGCGTCAATCGGACCAAGCGCAAGCACGAGCAACAAACCACGTGTCCACATCTGCGTTACAAATCGCAAAGGTGGCAGTACTCCCAAAATGATTGCAAGCGGACCGAGCGCAACGAGCAAATACATCAGCACCAAGCGCGCGATGATGGCAAACGTCAACGCAATAAAAATTGTGATTGCCAGAATCAACAAAAAGATGATGAGGATAATTCCTGCAAGTGGAAAGGCAAGAAAAAGTCCGGGCAAAATCACCGTAAAGAAAACCATGAACGTGCCGGGAAAAAATTGCGATCCTGCAAAGTTGTAAAGAACGTAACTCGTAATTGCGTTGGAGAGATTGTTGGCGAGATCCATCCACCACAAACTCGTCGCCGAAAGCAGTACCGCCGCGAACCATGTGCCGAGCGCGGTTTTCAAATCACCCAAGCCCCACGTCGCCGCAGCAACCGCATCCTTCGCCGCGATTGCCGCAACAACCGCGAGGGTGAGTGGCCAAAACGCAATCGCAATCGAATACATGAATTGCCACGCATCGCGCATCAAATCCCAACCGGGCAGCGCGGCGTTGCCATCGCTCAAGATTCCGGGATTCTGCAACCACAGCGACAAGGCACTCTCAAACATACTTTGAAGCGGACTCATCGCCGCGCGCAAAATTTCTTGCATTGCGGTCTGCAACGCTTCAACCAAACTCGCAAATGGAAAATTGATGAGCTGCGTGATATTCTGAAAAATATTTCCTCCGTCATCATCCGGTGGAGGCGGTGGAGGTGGCGGCGGCGGGTCTTGGTGCGGCGGACGCGCCAAAACGGTTTGCATTGATTCTGTGGGTTCAACGCCGTTGGCAAAGGCAGAACTGAAAAACGCCACTCCCAAAATCATCGCGAAAACGATTGCGAGAACCAACCCACTCATTTGCTTTGCACTTGTCATTGCACGCGTTCCTTTCTCTCTCAACACTCGACGCTGCTATTTGGGCAGAGTAATATCGCCGCCCGTAAATCCCGTCATGCTGTCAATGATGCTATTTGCAATAATGATGGTCAGCACCGCGCCGATAAAACACACGACGATTCCGCCGAGCCGCATCCACGTACCCGACAAACCGCCCGGACGCCCCGCAACCGATTCAATCATTCCCGTCATAAAACCTGTCGCAATGCCAACCGCAAGAATGAGCGCCGCGACGGCGATGAGAAATGTGATGAATCCTTTGGCGAGCGTCTTGAGCGCATCTACCACGCCGCCCTGATTGCCCTCTGCCGCCGCAGTCATTGGCGAGAGTAATGTTGCGATGACCAACAACGCGAGCAGAAAGAACGTCATCCATCTCGCTGTTGGCGGAATAATGCTAGAGATTGATTTGCATTTCATAAGAACCTCCGTCGTGTGGTGTACGTATCAAGCAAAAAAACCTGCAATCCAACTGCTGATAGGTCCTGCCATCACCGCGACAATCAAACATGCCATCGCCACACCAATCTTGTTCCATACACCTGCCAATCGCGCGGGACTGCCGAATGCATAACTCGCTTGCGTTTCCAAAAAGCCAATTGGAATTGAGAGGATGACAATGAATCCGCAGAACGCGGTTGCCAATGAAACAATGCTGCGAATAATTCGTGAGACCTCATTCATGCCTGTACCACCGGGAACTGTGACAGGCTGGCTCGCAGGAAATTGGCTGAAAATAAAATTTGCAATCGCAATCGTAAAAACCGCGCCGATGAAACAGAGAATCACTCCCGCGAGACGCGCCCATGTATTCGACAAACTTCCCGGTCGCCCCAAGATGCTGTCCACCATCCCGCCGATAAAACCTGTCGCAATTCCAATCGCCATCAGCAATGCAGAAATGGCAATGAGCAAGTTCACCATACCGAGCGCGAGATTCTCTAACCCGACAATGATTTGGTTCGGGTCTGAACTTTGCGCGAACGCGGGCAACGACGTAACGTGTGCAAACAGTACGGCGAATAAAATCGCGGTGAGGTACAACAAAGCGCGTTGATTTGATTTTTTTCGTTGCGTTCGGAAATGTTTCATAGTTCACGGAACGCGCGCGGGGTTGACGATAATTTCGATTTCGCGGTCAAAAAAGCGATTGCCGCCGTAACCCGCGCTAATGACAAATGTTGTGTTTTCTGTTGGACACACTCTTTGTTCGCCTTGCGACGGCACATTCTTTTCATTCAGCGTGACAAAGTTCGCGTCGGGAATATCCCACTGCAACCGCGTACACTCTCCCACATTCAAAATTTTCGATACAGCATCAAAACGAAAATGCAGCGGCGGCGCAGGCGTCCTTGACGGTAATGGAGGGGCGACAACAATTTTCAAACTCGACACGGGTTCATCAATTTGAATGAGCGGCGCATAGACCCAACCGACGCGCTCTGGTGAAATTTGCAGCCACGTCGCCGTTTCATCGCGGCCGCGCACTTGAACCACTTCGGTTTCACTCAAGCGTCCAATGATGGCGTATTCAAATCCGGGTCCGAGACGAATGTTTGCATTCACTAGTGCGATGCCCTCAATTTCATTTTGCAAAGCGAATGGCGTAGGAGCAACAGGTATAGTTGGTAAAGATGTTGGTGTAGCTGTTTGGGGATGGAGTTGCGCCAATTGTTTCCCGCAAGTCCCTGCATCAGCCCACACTTGCGCTGATTCGACACTGGGATTTCCCACAAGCCATTTCAATTCTGCGATTGCGTAACTTGCGCGCGTTTCGACAATAAGCAAGCACTGTCCATCGCGCCGCGCGTTCTTGACAATGAGCTGCACATCTTCAATGTTGCTCCACACATTTCTCTCGACTTGTTGTCGCACCATCGTTCGCGCCAAATCTTTTTCATTCGGATTGAGCGCCAAATAGCGCGCAGCGTGATACGTTGCGCGGTCAAGGTGATAGCGCAACAACCCATAACGCACGAGTTCGACGACACCAAACATCAATCCCGATAACAGCAATGTGAGCAGTGCCATCTCTATCGAAACTGCCCCGCGCTCAGCGTGCGTTACCACGCGCCAAGTTTTGAAAGAAATTTTGCGTTTCATCTCTTGTCTCGGTTTCACAAATGCCAATTCAATCCAGCAGGCGTCGCGAGAAAAAGATAGAGAATGCCTGCGAGCGAAAAGACGATTGCAAGTCGGTCACCGCGTCTCGACAATTCCGCATCGCTCGGACGTTGGGCAATCACTTGGCGCGCGAGTTCCTGTGTCGTCGTTTGTCCCGTCATCAGTTCAATCGCGCGAATGTGGATACGCGTGCATAGCTCTTTTACAAACATCCGATTCGCTGCACGATGCAGGTGGCGATACATCACAATCGGCAAATGCGTTGCGATGACGACAATTTCCATGACGACAAAAAACTCGAAATGAGGAGACAAGCCAAACATCCCCATCAATAATTTCACATCACCACCGCCAACTACGTTAAACAAATAGATGATTGCGAACGCGAACCAATAGAGCAAAAATGATGGGTCACTCAAAGCGATTGCGCGCACGATACCTGCCAACATCAAGGGATAGGTAATTTCCATCGGGACGATGCCTTTGACGCGGTCAATGATTCCGGCGGCAAGTAAAATCGCAGCCAGCATCAACGCGCGCATGTCAAAGAAAGCGACTGGCGGAAAATGTGAATCAAAGAATGACCATGCGACCAAGAACACGGCAAGTGCTGCTACCAAACGCAGTGACAAACCAATTGCTTTTTTGAATGACGTTAACTGTCTCGTCCGCGCGTTCAACGTATCGTCTAGTGTTTCCATCATTGCGCTCCCGAATGAATGATTGCGACAGCTCCAATTGCAACAACCATCGCCAGCCAAAACCACGTCATTTGTCCATTCATTTGCGCGACTGCAATTTCGGCGTCGAGACGAATGCGCGCGGAAATATCTTGAGCGGCATGTAACGCAATTTCGCGTTCGTCGTTCACCTTGCTTGTGACATTGCAGCGACGAATGAATTGATGCAAGTCTTCTGAATCCATCTCACGGGCAATGTGTTGCAAGTCCAATTTGTTTCCGCGTACGGCCACTCCTTGCCCAATCAACTCTATCAAGCGCGCCTCGACATTTTGAAAAATGGTGTCCTGTTTTAATTTCTGTTCCAGCCACGCATACACGTCGAGAATTGCATCGTCTTGGCGACTCACTGCAAGGATTTGCATTTTGTCGAGTGAATTTGCGACCTGGATTCGCGTTTTCCGCCGCCGCGCTTCGATTCGCTTGTCTTGCAGAAACGCATAAGGAATGACGGCGAAAATTCCAAAGACAAAAAGCAAAACCCATTCCGTATCCTTGACGAACAAAAATGCTGCGACGCAACCAATGATGGCGACAAGCGCATACATTGCGCGCCGGTTCGAGACATCTTTGTCGAGCGCAAATGCGCTTTCTCCATCTGCCGCGCGCGAGGATTCGTTGCCACACCACCACATCACAATTGCTTGCAAAGTAATGAATGCGGTAAGCGTCATAGCCCCAAATACGCCGCCGGTCCATAACCACGAAAGATTTTGGTTCATTCCGATATCCATTGAAGGGTTTGCATTTGTGTAGAACCGAAATGACTTGCCCACACAAGCGCCAAGAGCGCGATACTGCCGATTGCTTGAAACGAATCTATGTGAACACTCGCTGACGGTGAGATCGCTAGATACGCAGATAGCGCGGCACAAAGTAAAAAGAGAATTCCTACACTCCGCCTTGTCGAAACAAACGCATGTCGTGCGCGTTGGGTGAGTAAAAATCGTTGCCGCAACAAATCCTTCACTTTTTCGCGCAGTTTCGTGTCATCATTCGTCCGTTGTTGTGTGACGAGTGTCCAAATCAACAGTCCCCAATGGCTGTTGGTTTGTTGAGAAACCAAGTTTTGCAGCACTTGAGTTTCTGTCTCGCCGTTGTAAAACTGTTGCAGCGAATTTTGAATAATGGCGCGTATCATAGGATGCTCAAGCGCCGCGCTCGCTTCATCGAGCGTTTGCAACACGGGCTTGTCTTTTGCGCTGCGTTCAATGCAAATCAACGCGAAATCTATTACAGGTGTTTCATCACGGATGGCGCGCGTTTTCATCCATACACGTATCGGTTCAATCAGCATCATCGCTGCAAATACAAGACACCCTGTAAGAATCCATGTGCCATCCCAAGCCAACTTGAACGCAAAGAGCAATCCAATTCCGGGTGTCGCGTATGGCATCCAGTCGCTCACCTTGAATTGTGAGGTCACAATCACATTGTTGAGATGTAAAGAACGGATTGCCAATATCGCGCTGTAACGCTTGACCAAGTTCTGGAGAAACATCCACGTTGCCAGCGCGAAACCCAAACCGATAGACGTAACAGAGAGCCACAACCACGCGGTAACATTCATGCGAAATTTTTTCGTTGTACGATGTACAATTTTTTTTGGTTCTCCCGCACTTCTCGTAAACAGGTCAGACAGAAGTCCAATTTGTGAGTGAGAACGGCGCAGAATTGCCGGAACGGGAGCAAGAATTTCACAAAAAATGCACCACCGCTACAGCTCTACGAAAAGTGCGGGAGAACCATTTTTTTGTACACCGTACAATCAGCGTTGCGCTGTCACTTGCGTTTGCAGCGGCGCGAGCGTTACCCACAATGAATCACGCGCGTTCGCGCCGGATTGAATAATTCCGCGCACTACATTTGGCGGCGCGGCAATGGTCAGGGTCAGATATCCATCTGAAGTGTTGCGAACATCGGACACGACGAGTTCAGTACCGATTGCGTTCGACTGCGCGGCGGGATGATACACATTCACGCGCTGTCCAATTCGCAGCTGCGCGCCAACAGCTTGTTCGGGTTTGAGGGGAAATGAAACGACTTCAAGTGCTTCATCACGGGTCAAGTGAAATTGCTGCGGCGCGACGAGTTGATGGACATAGATGAGTTGTTCGGGAACAAGTGTTGTCGTCGCCAGATTTCCAACCACCTCATCCACCGAGCGATAGACTTGTGCTTGTAACATGGCTTGCGGAAACGCGCGTTCTTGAACCATCTCGGGCGTGATAATTGTGTACGGCGCGATCTCCCGCACAGGCACAACCAGATTTGTTGATTCCGTGTAGGGCGCGGCATGGCGATACAGTCCACACGCAGCCATAGCGCCAACGAGCAATGCGAATGTTGCAATCAAGAGTGTGACTCGACGATTCATTTCCCCTCCCTTTTACTTGGGCTGAATGCCCTGAACTTCGATTACCGGCACAGGCAGTACATCCATCTTGCGCCCATCTGGAGTCAGAATGGAATTGCTGCTTGTCCAGTAATGCGCGTTGCCAATATCGGGATGTCGCAAATCAAGTCCGTGCGGTCCATCCTCATGTGCAATCCAGTATTCAATCATCTTGGATTGTCCTTTGCATGTATTGTTCGGGTTCTCATCCGGGTCGGGTCTGCAATGCCGCACCTTCCAACGCATGTTCCATTCCACAATCCAGTACGTCGTCACGCGGACTTGGTAAGAGGGGCGATTGTCGGTCCCGTTGCGCGGTTTGCGGTCATAGCCGTATCCTTTGTCATCGTCAGCAGAAGAGGTCTCGTAAATGTGATTGACGATGGGACCCATAGCCGACGATTGTTTCGGATTCCCCCACGACCGTTCATCCCAATTCCAATCTGCCCACGCGGGCGCGGGGTCATAGCCACCATAATCCGAGTCACGCGATTCTTGCGGGGCAGGCGGCGCAACTTGACGCCAACGCAAGCAAAAATGGAAATCAGCAAAATCTTCATTCTCGCTCCACGTCAAGGGGTCCCATCCGTCAATCGCGCGACTGCATTGCCAATCCTGAGTCGTGAGTCCCGTTGCAATAAAAGCCATTGGGTCACGATTTAGACCGCGCGGATAGGGACTGTAAAGCGTTTGAATCGGAGGAATTGTCGCGCGCGCCCGCGTAATCCAATTCAGATTACATTCCAGCGATGTGCCGCTGAAACGAAATTCGGTGCAGGGTGTCTCTCCCGGCTCATTCACCTGCTTCTTGCACCCTTGCGCGCACGAGACAATGAACACCGGCATCTTGACGTTACACGCGCCCGTCCTCCAATCGCACACATCCATGTACCAAATCCAAATGTTGTAATAGTCCTCTTTGCACCGTCCGGTAGTAATCATCACATTCAGATTCCCAAATCCGGTCGGTCCGCCCGGCATATACACGCACGACGCGCCCACCGTAACATCAACCGTTTGATTGTTGTTTCCACCGCCGCCACTGCCCGGTGTTGGCGTTTGACCGGAACCACCACCACCACCACTACCAGAACCTTCGCAGTAACATTTGATTTTCCCACTCGGCAGCAATGTACATTCGCCGTGCGTGCCAACAGGGCAATTTCCCTGCGCGCACGTATTGTCCGTGAAAGATAGAAACAACACGCCAAAGACAAGGAGTGCGAACGGTAATATGATGACAAACTTGTGTGCGTTGAACCACAACGCGAGATTTTGAAAACGCGAGACTACTTGCATACTTTGTTCCTTTCCGTTTGCGTGTTTGCTCATTGGTCTTGCCACAAAATTTGCTTGGTGTTGAAATCCATTGAGAGCGCGATGCGCGAAATCTTCCAACGTTTCGCTTCCGCGTCGTAACTCAGCTCGGTCATCACGATGCGGTCAGGCAATTCTTGTTCGTCAACCTTTGCGCGTGTTTTCAAATCGTATTCGTACGTTTCACCTGCCGCGATGTATTCAATCAAAAACGTCTGCGTTCCGTTCGGCGCATATTGAACGCTGCGCTCGAGCGGCAGCAGTTCGTACTCGCGCAATGCAATCGCGCGCTGTTCTTGCTGCATCCAATTCAACATGCTTTGCATGCGCGACAATTGCTTGCCGATGAAATAATCGGACGCGTGCGTTCTCAAATAATCAGGCTCGAATTTATGCGCGTCCCAATCATCGAGCGCCTCGTCATAATTTTTCAGAACTTGCTCTGTCACTTCGCGCGGCGCTTCAATCATGTCCACGCCAAGCGGCGTCTTGATAACCTTGACCGACCAATTCGGCGCGTCATTTTTCGCGGATGGTGTCGGAATACTTGTTGGCACTGGCGTTTCATCCACTTGCACCATTGCGACCGACGATATTGTTTCCATCGCGTTCACGTTGCGCGTGATTTGGCGATACCATCCAAACGCGAGCGCGCCGACGAATAATGCGATGATGCAGACGAGAATCCAGCCGAGTGGCGTAACGTGTTTGCGACCACTCAACGAATTGTGTTGAATCACAAGTTCGACCAAGTGCATGCTTACTCTCCTTCTTGATTGATGCCGAACGCGGGATAGCCCTGCCCGCTCACGGTGACGACGAGTTCCGAGACGCCAAAGATTCTGAAAAAGATGGTGGGAATTTTTGCCAGACCCCAGACGGTGATGCGCCTGCGTTCGGCGGTAATCTTTGTCTTGACCAGATATTGGCTCTTGTTCAAATTCACAAATTCTTGCGCGATGACTGTTGCCGCGCTGCGATCCAGAACGACTTGGTTCGTCACGCGAAAGTGATTCACGTCAATTTCGTGGCTTGCAACTTGCGCGGCTGCTTCAACCGTTGTCTGTGCGGCGCGATATTGCTGATACATGAACCCGCCATCAATCACGAGTCCAAGCATCACGATTGCAATAGGGAAGAGCAAAACGAATTGCACGAGATATTCGCCGCGTTGGTCATGCCACCATTTTTTAAAACATCGCCGCATTGCCTATCTCCAATTTGAATCGCGCTAACGTTCCCACCACGAACGCCAGGTTTGAATACGAGACCACTGTGTTGCGCGGAGTGGAACCGCGCCGCCGGGGTGAAAGAGTTGCACCATCGGAATGTCGTTGACCTTCAAGGTGTATTCCGTTCGGCATTGCACCCACGCACCGCGATCCCATTTACCTTGCGGCGTCACCGTGAGTCGCGCGGACGCCGCGCTCATCGAAAAACCATTCAACGTCTCGCGTCCGGCTACGAGTCCCTGTGTCTGCCCATCATCGCGTCGCAGCGATTCCACTGCTGCGCGGCACGCGTCGTAACTCGCCATATCGAGTGCAATCGTCGCGTAAATCAACCGTCCGAAATAAATCAACGCGGCGAGGATGAGGAACATGAACGGTAGAATCAGAACGAACTCCAGCAATGCTTGTCCGCGTTCTCCATCGTTCTCGATGTGTTTTCTAATCTGGTGTAGCCGAATCATTTCATCACCTCACCACCACCAAAAATTCGCGCCGCGCTTGCCGACGGGTCCACCGTAAAATCGTTCAAGCCTTTGAAAACTGTGTGCCCGAATCGTGTACGGCAGATTGCCGATGAATGGCACGACAAATGTTTTATTTGTCTTTACATCGCCGCGCACACTTTTACTCGAGCTGGTTATGAACTGAATCTTGTATTCGTTCGCAAATTGACCGACTGCCGATTCCAACATTTCGTGAGAGCGTGCTGCGCCTTCCGCCGCGCTGCCACCGCGAATTGCCGCGAGATACGTTCCATCGTGAACTGCGCCGGCCGCGGCGGCTTGATTCCACCACACCCAAAAGTACATGGCGATTGCGCCGCATAGCATCAAAAAGACCGCGAGACTTGCCGTCCATTCGATAAGGTCTTGCCCGCGATGGTCGCGGACGAGTCGCTTGAACCTTCCGAGTAACAAAAAAATTCGTTTCATACACATCGTCATTCTGTGTTGTCGAGAGCTGCGGGAGGAGTCGCAGCCCTCGACAACGAGTGATGGTGTTAGTTCATCATTGCCCTGCGGCAGACTGCAGCGCGTTGTTTGCCTTGGTCAATACACTTTTGATAGTTGTGTATAACGCGGTCAACACAGCGACGACGCCAACGGCGAATGCGACAATCAACGCGTATTCGACCAAATCTTGTCCGCGATTGTCACGGAAAAAGCGTTTGGTGTACGAAGACACTGCGGTGATTGCAAGCAGCATGTTCGTCCACAGGACAGCGACGAGTGCGGAATTTTTCAGAGTCAAGACCATTTCGGATTCTCCTTTTTCTGCATGAGCGCAAAGCTGCGCGCGTGAATTTGAAATTCTTGCGGCTATGCAAGCCGCGTCTTGAAAAATTGATGCGCTTTAGACTTGGATCACCTCCTTTAGCGAAACAAAAAATATTGCGCGGCGAGAAAAATGCCCGGTCCCATGACGGCGATGCCGATTGCGGGGAGAATCAGCCCACCGACAGGAATGACCATTTGCACACCCGACGCAATGCCGCGTTGTTCCATTTCTTGCAGTGCCTTGTCAATCATCATGTTGCCCAGATTGCGAAGCACTTCCGCGTTCGATGTGCCGGTGCGCCCGCTCGCGCGCAAGAGTTCAGTGAGCGTAATCACTTCAGGAATGTTCGGGCTCCGTTCCTTCATTTGCTCCAATGCTTCGTCGAGCGTCATCCCCTTTTGCGTGTCCGCCGTCACTTGGCGCAGCTCGTTGACAAAGACGCCGCCGCGATTACTGTAGGCGAGATGCTGCGCGGCTTCACCCAACGAACCACCCGCCGCGCAAAACACTGCCATGCGATGCAAACTGAATGCCATTTCAAAACGCATCTGCTCTTCGCGTTTGCGAATCAGTTGTGCCAGTTGCAGGTCCGGCAAGAACGCGCCCAAGATGCCCAAACCGAATGCGAGATACAAAAAATTCGCGCCGCCGATGAGTGACGCTGCGATGCCGACGAAAAAGAGAAACAACGCCATCGCCACTTTCCACGCATACAAGTCGTACACCGTTGGATAGCGCGCGGGATAACCCGCCGCGCGCAGTCGTGCTTCGTCTTTGTCCACGCGGCGCAGCAATAGCGCGACGCGATAACTCAATCGTCCAAGCAACGGACCAAACAAACGGTCAAGCAGCGGCGTTGTCCGAACAATCGGAATCACACCGTGCAGTGGCTGCCCGCCCATTCCATCTTGCGCGAGGCGCGGCTGCGTGATCGCGCGCCACATCAAAAAAATTCCGAGTGCGCCGACGAGCGCAATTGCAGTGCTGGTGACAAAATCCATTTCGCGTTCCTTCTCCTATGCCAATGCGCCAAGCGGATTCTGTTTTGCATCGAGTTGCACATTCGGCGCGTCCATGTATTCCATTGGGCGCAACGCGCGCGCGCCAAGACGATTCATCAAGTAGTAGGCGCTGAAACAAAGAATCCCAATGACGATGAGTGCAATTTGTCCGACGATGCTTGCGTAAAATGGGCGCTGTAAATCCGGCGCGGTCTGATTCAGAATCAAAATAAAAATGAAGGGGGCGATACAAACGATGCGCGCTTCCCAACGAATGCGAACTTGGGCAGTGGCAATCCGCCGCCGCGCGGAGGTCAACCCACGCACCATTTCATTCATCGGCACCAACACGTCATAGAGTTTGCTGTTTTGCGTAATCGTCGCGGTGAGCGCTTCAATCAAGCGGTCAAAAATCATGTCGCGGCGTTCGGCGGCGACAAGCTGCATCGCTTCGACGGTTGGTGTGCCGAGCGCGCGCAAGTCGCGCACCTTGATAAAATCCGCGCGCACCGCGCCTGGCGCGCGTTCGGCGACAAAATCAATTGCCATGTCCATGCTCATCGAGGCAGCCGTCGCTTGCAGCAGCATGTCAATCACGGCGGCGATTTCTTCTTGATACTTGCGGCGGCGTTTGTCGCGACGGTCTTCGAGATACGACCAATAGCCCGCGAACCCAACGCCCAAGCCGACGAGGAAACCCGTCCACGCGCCGATGCTCAAAAACAGAATGAGACCGAGCGCGAGACCACTGAAGAGCGCGACGCGCAAAAATTCTGTCGCGGAAATATCCAACTCGGCTTCGTTCAATTTGCGCTGCAAGCGTTTGAGAAATGGAATGCGCGTCCGCGCGCCTTGAATCAATTGGTGCTGCGGCTTGATTTGCAAAACGAGGACGAGAATAAAAATTCCCAACGCGCCCATAAAGGCAACGAGTACGTTCGGCGCATACCACATCATTCGGTTCTCCCCAGCGGTGTTACATCAACGCGTTTCGTTTGACGCGGCAAAAAACGTTTCGGGTCAATCCCGTAATACACAAAGCGTTGCGCCAAGCGTTCGGGCAGCGGGCGCATCGAGCGCACGAGTTTGTCTTGTTCGGTTGAAAAAATTAAATCGCGTGTGACGTTGATGCCTTCCGCGCGTCCTTCGAGCACGGCGATTTCGCGCACAAAACGGCGCGGCGGATTGCGCGTTTGTCCAAGAAAAATCACGAGATGAAAGCCGCGCGCAATCCATTCCGCCAGATACGCGGGATTGAAATTCTGCGCTTCTTCCGCGAGCGCGCAGAGTTGCAAGAGTCGCGTAATCGCATCCGTCGCGGAATTTGCGTGGACTGTCGTAATCGTTCCCTCGTGCCCCGTGTTGTTCGCCATCAACATGTCGAACGCTTCGCCGCCGCGCACTTCGCCCAAGAGAATGCGGTCTGGGCGCATCCGCAGCGCGTTCGCAACCAAGTGGCGTTGCGTGACTGGATGCGCGGACTCGGACGTGTCTTCGCGCACGGTGAGGTATTGCACGTCCTCTATTTTCAAATCGAGTTCGCGTGTGTCCTCAATGACGACGATGCGTTCATCTCCATCGAAAAAGGTTGCCAAGACATTGATGAAATTGGTTTTGCCTGTGCCTGTGCCGCCGCAGACGAGAATGCTCATGCGCGCATGAATCGCGGCTTGCACAAATTCGGCGGCTTCGGGTGTAATCGAATTCAAATCGAGCAAGTCCGCCATGCGCCGCGCCACCAAGCGATGACGTCGAATGGTGATGGAAGGACTCGGCTCGGCAATCGGGCTGATGACGACATTAATGCGCGCGCCGTCGGGAAGTTTCGCGTTCAAGATGGGATTCATCATGTTGACCTGGCGTCCCGTTGGCGCGACAAGCCGATTGATTTGGTCGAGGATGCGGTCATGGTCGAGTTCCAGTTCGAGTAGGTTCACCTTTTCCTTCGCGCCGCTCGCGCGAATCACCCACATTTGCTCGACGCCGTTCAAAATAATTTCTTCGACGCTCGCGTCTTCGAGGTAATCGGAGAGAAAGCCCATCCCCGCGATGTCGTTGACGAGTTGTTTGACGAGCGCAGGCAAATCGCCTTCGAGCGTGTGCGCGGCTTGCATGCGCGCTTTGCGATTGAAGTCGTCGAGCGCCCACATCACGACGCGGCGCACTTCGTCTTTTTTGAGTGACCACTTGACGCCTTTCAAATGCGCGTACTCCTCGTCAAGTTTGAGGCGCGCGAGTTTCAGCACCATGTCGTATGGACGCGCGCCCGGTTCTGCGTTTTGCAAATTCGCTTCCACCGCGCGGGCGAGCGCACTAGCGTTGTAAGGACGCGTGGGTGGTGTGGGACGAACGGTAGTGGATGTCATGGTTTATTTCCTTCGCCCAGCACGAGCCAGCGCAATCCCGCTTTGATATTTCCGAGTGCGCCGCGATTTTTCGCTTGAGGTTTCTTGCCGAGTTTCCCGCGATTCGTCCAAATGTCGCGCGTTGGCGGATAAATTGTCGAGGCGATGCTGATGATGCCGTCCGCCACTTGCCCACGATGGTCGAGCATCAAGGGTTTGCCGCTGTTGACGATGTTGCTGACGGCGGGACCGCCATCGGGAATCGTCGCGATTTCGGGCATGTCGAGCGCTTTGACAATTTCGGCGCGGCTGATGCCGGACGAATCGTGATAGCGATTGATGACGAGGCGGAATTTGGAACGCGCAAGTTTTACATGTTTGAAAAGCGTGTCCAACGCTTCACGCGTGGCGAGAATGCTCGAACGGTCGGGCGTGACGACGACATACACGTAATCGGCAAATTCCAATGCCGCCAGATGCAGCGGCACATTCGCATCTTGTCCGATGTCCACGACGATGAAATCTTCAAACTGGCGCAGCGACGCGACGAGCTCGCGAAAAAACGCGCGCCCGTTCTCATCGCTGAAACATTCGTAACCGCCCATGTGTTGACGCGGAATCCCAATTAGAAGTTTGAGTTGCGATTCGCCGTAACGAAACAGATGCGCGTCCACTTCGTCGGAAGGAAGAATCGGACGCTGTCCCAACATCCCGGTTGCGGACGGTTGAATCGGACCGTAACGCGAATGGAGTAACGCGCGATCGGCGAGCGCGCTGATGTTTTTGCCGAGTTGGGTTTGCGGAATGCTTTGATAAAAATGATGGTGGTCGTTGCCGCCTGCCATGTTCGCGTCAACGAGAACAGTGCGCCGATTTCCAATCACGCCGAGCGCGACGGCGAGGTTGCACGCGACGAGCGTTTTGCCGACACCGCCTTTCGGTCCCCACACGACAATCACACCTTGCTGCCAACCGCGCGATGCAATCACTTGCGCGGTCTTGCTGTCCATCTGCGGGATGTAGCCGACACTCGCGCGATAGCGTAGCGCTTCTTGTACGCCGACGTGACACTTGGCGACGAGTTCGTGCGCTGAGCGTTCTGTGAGTGGACGTGTGACCAAATCCACCGCGCCCAATTGTTTCAGCGTGTTTGCCAACCCGCTTTGCGGCGGAACAGCTGCAATCGTGACAATGGGTTTGTTGGGATAAATCCACAGTCGCTGCACATCTTCGTGTTGAAAACTGCGCGTCTCGGGGTCAACGATGACGACATCGGCATCACCATCAATCGCGGCTTGATAGAGATTGATGCCGTTATCACACCAGCCGATGGTCTTGATGCCAAGTTCGGGATGTTCGGTGTAGATGCGGTCAAGGATACGGAACTCGTTGAATTCTTGGGTCGCGATGAGAACGCGTAAACTGTGCTGTGGCACAACAAATTCCGTTGATATATTCTGCAATTCGTCCGCGCGTTTTCCATTGCGCGATGCGACAGGTGGTGGAGGCGGTGCAGGGCGCGTTGGAACAGCAGCGCGGGATTGTTCATCCATCGCCACGTTACGGTGTGACATGCGACATTCTCCTTTTGCGAATTACGCGAATCACAATGATTGTGAAAATCAACACGCCGAATCCGCACGCGAGCGGAATCGCGATTGCCATGAGGTCAAGTCCCGTTGCGAGTTGATTCGGTTGACCCGCGCCGTTGTTGTTATTAATGATTCCAGAAATCGCGGTGGGAATCGGCAGTGCGGCGATTGCGGTTGCAGTTGGTTGCGGAGTTGGCGTCGCAAATCCATTCGCAGAATTTGTGGGCGCGGGCGTTGGAGTCGCAATAATGGTCGGTGAGGGAATTGGATTGTTTGCGATTGGTGAATTGAACGACGCGGCGAGTTCGAATCGTTCTCGAATCATGAACGCCAATACGTCGTTCCATGAAACACCAAGCGTGGAATGATTTTGCTGCGCGATAAATTCAGACTGTCCTTGCTGCACCGGCAACAACAGCACATGCACTTTGCCGTTGTCAATTCCAAAGTTGAGCAACTCTGCGCTGTTGCGCGGAATGGAGACGGTGAGGGAATTGATTTCGCCTTCGATGTAAGCGGGCTGCGGCGGCGCATTTGAATCTTCGCCAAAGCCCGCGCTTGCGTATGATGGATTCGGAGACTGTTCAAACGAAACAGCAAGCACCGGCACGGAACGAATGATTGCTTTGGTGACGGGCAGATTCATGATGTCGCCGCTCAACGGCGCGCTGATGATTCCTGATGCGAGAAGTAAAGAAGATGTGTTTTGAGTCGGCGTAATGACCGCCGAAGGACCGAAATCGAAATTGACCTGATTGTTATTTTGTCCTGTCAACAGTTCGCCAAAATTATTCGAGTTGTTGGTTGTGAGATTCCCGGGCGCCATGCTGATTACAAGGTCAACATAGTCGCCCGTAACGATTTGCGACGGCGATGTTTTTGCATCAACGGGAATCACCGCCGCAACGCGATTCGGGTCGGTGAGCGCGAGCGCCAAACGTCTTGACGCGAGTGGATTCCCTTGCATCACGACAGCAGATTTGCGAAGGGGTTCACCTCCAAAAATTGGACTTGTGACAAAGCCGCCGATGTATTCGTCCAATTCATTTTTTTGCACGAGTGTGGCAAGCACTTGATTGTTCAAGTGCTGCGAATCCACGCCGAGCATGTTCGCGTCGAGCGGTGTGTACGGCGGAATATCGCGCAGTGCGACGACGACGAGCGCGGGCGGGGGCGCGAGAAAATTTCCCAAAAGCACATAGCCGATGAACGCGCCGAGCGCGAGCAGGATGCCGATGAAAAAAGTTGCGGACTTGAGCACAAAGAATTCCTTTCGAGTAAAGATAAATTCGGGTGACGCTTAATCAGGATGCCACACCGCGTTGACTTGAACGAGCATCCGTTGTGTTTGTTCGCTCAGATCTTGAAGCAGCGCCGAGAGCATTTGCAATTCGCTTCCGGTCATTTCGCGCAATGCTGTTTCGTCGAATTGATGGATGCCCTGTGAGATTGAAAAGAGCGCAAAGCCATACGGACCTTGCATCGCGCGTTGTGTGAGTGCACGCGCAATGGGCGTCGCAAGATTTGGGTAATAACGTCTGACGAGATTAGTCCACGCGTCAATGGTTTCTTCTGCAACTCCATCAAAACTCCACGTGGTGACACTGGGGTCTTGAACAACATCGCTCGCGTTCATGGTGTATTGAGAAAAACAAAAAGAGGGAGACCTATCCTCCCGCGCGTGCGGGCAGACAAGTCTCCCTCTCTGCATGTCAAACGGTTCCGCGGCGTTTAGTTGTCGCCGATAATTTTTATCCCAAGCGTAATCGAGAATGAGTCACGCTCAGTGGCTCGGGCAAAAGAACAAAACGGAATTCGTTTCAGATGAGGGGTGGAATGAAATTGCGTTCCAACCGATTACGGCGCTACTATAGCAGAATGAAATACAGCGGTCAATGGTTTGGGGATTTTGTTTTGCAGAAAAACCATTCTAGAATCATTGAAATCAATCTATTTTGCGGGATATTTATGAGACCACGCTATGTAACGTAAAAAAATTGGAACATTCGATTTGACAGACTTAATTCTCGTTCAGTTATAGCGTACTAAAGGATTTATTTTGAATTCGATTTGATCGCCACGCCGTGTCCAGGAAGCGATAATAATCCCTTGGGCAGTTTCCAAGACCCACCGAGCGCCGAGTACACACGCCACCTGATTGGGCGGGAGTGTGCAAATCTCAAGTACCCGGTTGTGCCAGTCCAGAAAAAAGACGTCAATTGGAAATTTCATGCCAACGGTGTGAACCGCAATAAGAGGTAGCCAGCTGCGCGCAGGGACAAGAATTCCCTCACCGATTTCCAGGTGCGTGTGCTTCAATAGTCCAACACGGCGCTCACGAGCAGTCTTCGCAATATGGATTCGGGTAGCGATGTTTGTTTGTCTCGTTACGTTGAGAATTTTATAGGAAGCCATGCCCGCGAAGCAGTACCTGAGTAGATTTCAGAACGCCAGTCTCCGCATTGTACGTCTCTTCCTTGACCACTCTTGTACTTGAATTCTGTTGGGGACAAGTCGAATTGCAAAATAGTCATGGGTGTGTATAATACAAAGCAATGACTATCTCATCACTAACTCGTCATTTTTTTGGACGTGAAGAGGAATTAGAATCTCTGCTCTCGGTCAGTAACCGATCGGGCGCACAATTTGTCGTCGTGTATGGGCGGCGGCGTGTTGGCAAAACAACACTCCTTCTAAAGTGGGGTGAATTAAGTCAATTGCCTACCATCTACTGGGTTGCTGTACGGGGTACACCTGTCAACTTGCGGCAGGAATTCACCCAAGCTGTCTGGCGTACGCTCGCACCTGATACGGCTCCTCCTACATTTGATTCTTGGGAAGCACTATTTGAAAATTTAATCGCATTGGTGCGTGATCAGCGGCTTCTAGTGATTCTCGATGAATTTCCCTGGATGGGTGAGGCGGACTCATCGTTTCCATCGCGTTTGCAAAATTTGTGGGATCATCGGATCAAAGGAACGAATCTGATTCTCGTCTTGGCTGGTTCGCACATTGGGATGATGTCGCGGCTCTTTGAGTATCAATCTCCGCTTTACGGTCGATTCACGGCGCAACTCTTGGTCAAACCTCTGCCCTTTCAAACATTAAAAGACTTTTTACCACGCTATGATTTGGAGCGCCGCATTTCCACATACGCAGTGGTTGGGGGCATCCCAACCTATCTCGAACTTTTCGAGGATGACAAGACGATTGCCGCGAACATTAAAACTCAAGTGATGGCACCCACTGGAATTTTTCGGAATGAACCCTTTTTTCTTTTGAGCGATCAAGTGCGCGAACCGCGCAATTATATTTCCATCATTCGTGCAATTGGACGCGGACGACATACCCTAGATGAAATTGCAACCGATACGGGATTGCCAAAGCATCAAGTGAGCGCGTACTTGGATCGTCTGCAAGATTTACGTATGGTCGAGCGACGGCTACCTGTTACCATTGCTCCAGCGAAACGTTCGCGCAGTCATCAAGGTCGCTATCATTTGTCAGATCATTATCACCGGTTTCATTTTCGGTTTATTGACCCCAACCTCGATTTGTTGGAACAGGCGCGAGTTGAGCAAGTCTGGGAAAAGATTGGAGAGCAGTTCCGCGCGTTTATCGGTGCGACTGCGTTTGAAGAAATTTGTCGCGAATGGGTTTGGCAGCAAGCCGATCAAGGCAAATTACCCTTCAAACCTGACAATGTTGGTTCACATTGGGGACGCGGGATCCAAATTGATGTTGCCGCCATCAATTGGACAGAGCAGTGGTTGTTGTTAGGAGAGTGCAAATGGGGGACAGATCGGATCAGTGCGCAGCTTGTGAAAGAGTTTGAAGAGAAAACGCACAGATTTGTAGCGAAAGAATTCAATGCTTGGAATGTTCACAAAATATTTTTTGCGCGTGGCGGTTTCACAGAGGCGGCACAAACGGAAGCAACCCGCGCGGGAATTGAGTTGGTTGGATTGAAAGAACTCGAGGAATTATGAGCAGTAGTCCCTATAATTTCATTGAGCACCCCGATACGAAAAAGAAATGCACGTTCCTCCGGTCTTCTCGACGCTTTGGCGTATTCCTAACCAGCCGTACTGTTCTGCGCCAAGTTCGCTCCGTGTAAAACCACGTTCATCATCACAAACCGTCAGCACTAATCTCCACGCGCCTCTTGCAAAACGATTTGGACATTTTGCGCGTTCGCATGATTCACAACATTCGCTAACGCCTCTTGCGCGACACGATAAACGCATTGTTGCATCGCAACGCGATAATCGCGCAGTGTCGCGAAGAGGAATTCATTTGCGAGCCGCGCGGCAAAATCGTGGTCAAGGGCAACGGAGAAATGGAAACATGCTATCTCGTGGGCGTGAAAGTCGTGTTCAAGGAAGTGTGTTGCGTTCAAATTTGTTAGGGCAATTTAACCAAAACACCAACATAGCCAAAAGAGAGAATGTTGCGATTGCACTCAACCTCAATCAATTCCGCAAGACTCAAAAAACGATCTTGCTAAAGTTTAAAAAAATCATTGACTTATCGAGTGATTCCGATATAATGAGCGCATAGCACAAACGTTCATAGTCATTTCAACGTTCGTTGACAAATTAAACCAAAGACAACATTCTCTCTTTGATTTTTGCTTCGGAAAAGAGCGTAGAGAGACGCTTGCGATTCGCAAAGACGACATTCTCCCTTGCGAAACGAATATGTTTCCTTGCCAAGGAGAAGGTCGCGGGTTCGAATCCCGTCTCCCGCTTTTTACACGGCGCTTTTACGCAAGCTCCATAAACCAGCCCAATGGGCTGGTTTTTTGTTTCTTGCGCGTATGACAAATGCGCTGTTTGCTTTTCTGTTTGCCTCAAAAAGTCAGCCCGCCGTTGACGGCAGCGTTGCCAAGCGCGTGTGCGTCGCATTTTTGGATGGACGCGCGTTCCCAACGCGCAAAGCAATATGCTTGCCGCAAAACACTCGGCGTCTTGGCTCCGCGCTCGATTTTGCCTGTCCCACGCGCTTGGGATGTTGCAATGTATAAAATGATGTATAATGGGATGCGGAGGAAACGCCAATGGAAACGATGGTCCGCAAACAGATTTATCTTCGCAAACGGCAAGACCAACTGCTCAAGCGGCAGGCGAAATTGCGCGGGATAAGCGAGGCGGAATTTTTGCGCCAAGCATTGGACCAAGTGTTGATGTTGCACAGCGCGTCGCGCTTGCCGGGCGACCCCGGCGCCTTTGCCAAGTTCGAGAAATTCATTGCGCGCAGGCGCAAAGGGATTACGGGCGCGCCGTATCGTTGGAAACGCGACGATGCGTATGAGGAACGAATGCGGCGCTATGGCCGCTAAACGTTGGAGGAACTCTGATGGCGCTTGTGCTTTTAGATAGCAATTTGTTGATTTACGCGCATGACCAAAATGACGCGTCGCGCCAAGCGCGCGCGCTTGAGATTTTACGCGAGGTAGAGCTGGCGGGCGCGGGGCGTTTGTCCGTTCAAAACTTGGCGGAATTTTTCAATGTGGTCACGCGCCGCCTCAAACCGCCGCTGACGCCAAGCGATGCCGCCGCTCAAGTCGAATTGCTGACGCGCGCGTTTCCGGTGTTTGACTTGACCGTTGCGATTGTGCGGGAAGCCGCGCGCGGCGCGCGCAAACCGGCAACCCGCCGGCGGCGTGCGCGTCGCTCCGCTCAAATTCGTCGAGAAAGCCCTCGCCATCAAGATCAAATGCCGGCCGCCCGGTGCGCCGCCTTCGAGCATCCAGTGCGTATTGATGCGGCGGCGCAGGGCGGCTTCCGCCTCGGCAAGGTGCACGCGCGTATTCACACCGATCAATTCTTCGGCGTCGTCGGCTTCGATGCCCGGCACGCTGG